>Ga0185299_10003713_pt1 | contig 19599 bp, 16 predicted proteins | sample PaiPotPPA55metaG_FD_128002 | JGI IMG/M metagenome (GOLD analysis project Ga0185299, IMG submission 128002) | Iron sulfur acid spring bacterial and archeal communities from Banff, Canada, to study Microbial Dark Matter (Phase II) - Paint Pots PPA... ...
CAGACTGCGCTCGCCCTCGCGGAAGTCGATGTGCTGGCCTCGCTCGCCCACGTCGCCGCGTTGCGGAACTATTGTCGACCCAATTTCGCTGCTCCCGTCGATGGTGCCACTGGCGACCTGGAAATCATCGAGGGCCGCCATCCCGTCATCGAACAACAGGAAATGGCTGGAGGCAGCGAGCGCTTCGTCCCCAACGATCTTTATCTGAACGCATCCACCCACACCATTCTGCTGCTCACCGGCCCGAACATGGGCGGCAAGTCCACCTACTTGCGGCAGACCGCGCTTATCGTGATCCTCGCGCAGATGGGCTCGTTCGTTCCCGCACGCTCGGCGCGCCTCGGCGTGGTCGACCGTGTCTTCACTCGCATCGGCGCCAGCGACAATCTCGCACGCGGCCGCTCCACTTTCATGGTAGAGATGACGGAGACGGCGGCCATTCTGCACACTGCGACTGCGCACTCTCTGATTCTTCTGGATGAAGTGGGCCGCGGCACATCCACCTACGACGGTCTGGCCATCGCCTGGGCCGCCATCGAGTATCTGCACGCGCGGGTTCGCGCCAAGACTCTTTTCGCCACCCACTATTTCGAGCTCACGGAATTGGCTGAACAACTTTCAGGCGTGAAGAATTATCACGTCTCGGTAAGAGAAACCGGCGGCGGAATCGCCTTCCTGCGCAAAGTCGAGCCCGGTGCGGCCGACCGCAGCTACGGCATTGAAGTCGCGAAGCTCGCGGGCTTGCCAAACGAAGTAGTCACACGCGCCCGCGAAGTGCTGGCCGAACACGAGTCGGCCGAGCGTGAGCTCACAGGCCATCTTTCGCCGGGAGCCACCCCTCCGCCGACGCAGCTGACCATCTTCACACCGCTGTCTCAGCCCGTGCTGGAGAAGCTGCGCGAGGTGGACTTGAACCGACTCACGCCACTCGAGGCATTGAACCTTCTCGCGCAACTGAAGAAAGAAATCTGAGATAAAAGTGCGCGCAATTAAGGCCAAATCGCAGGACGAGATCGGTCAACTCCTGATCGTCGGCTTTGACGGCACGGAGATGACCACGCGCCTTACTTCCTTGCTCACACGCCTGCAGCCCGCCGGAGTGATCCTGTTCGCGCGCAACATAAACACTCCCGAGCAGACCAGTCGTCTCCTGCGCGATTGCCGGGAGTGCGTCTCCACTCCGCTGTTCACCTGCGTCGATCTCGAGGGTGGCTACGTCGACCGCTTTCGCGACGTCTTCGGGCCTTCGCCCTCGCCCGCCGACGTCTTTGCCGCCGGTGACCGCAAACTTTTCCGCAAGCACGGCCAAGTGCTGGGAGAAAACTGCCGCGCCCTCGGATTCAATATCGACTTTGCCCCAGTCCTCGATCTTGCCTTCGAAGCTTCGCGCAGCGTGATGAGTTCTCGAACTGTTTCCAGGAATCCGCGCGAGACCGTTGCCTATGCCCGCGAGTTTCTAACCGGCCTGCGCGAGGCGCGAGTCCTCGGATGTGGCAAACACTTCCCCGGCCTCGGCGAAGGCACTCTCGACAGCCATCACGATCTCCCAGTCATCGACAAGCCGCTGAAAAAACTCTTGGCAGAGGACCTGCTTCCCTACCGCCTGCTCCACGCCTCCTTGCCCCTGGTGATGATCTCGCACGCCGCCTATCCGCAAGTCACACATGATCGCACTCCAGCATCGCTCTCAAAGGTTTGGATCACCGACATCCTGCGCAAACGGATCGGCTACCGCAACCTGGTCGTCTCTGACGACCTGGAAATGGGTGGAGTGTTATCGGCGGCGCCTGTAGGCGAAGCCGCCGTCGAGCACATTCGCGCCGGTGGAGATCTATGTTTGATTTGTCACCGTGAAGATTACATCACGCAAGCCTACGAAAAGTTATTGCACACGGTGGAGAGTGATCCAAAGTTCGCCAAGCGCGTCTCCGAATCGATGCGCCGCGTGCTCGCATTCAAAAAGAAGTCCGCTAGGTTTCTGCGCATGGCGAAGCCGCCCTCCGCCACACCTTTTGATAAGCTTTCGCGCAAGCTGTGGGAATTCGGCGAGCAGGTACGACTGGAAGGTTTAGTCCGCGCGGAAACAATTCGCGCTAAGAATGCGCGGCGTCCTCGCCCATAACCATGGCAAAGAAAAACATGATCGTGGCCGGCGTGATGAGCGGAACGTCCGCCGACGGCATCAACGTGGCCCTCGTGCGAATGTTCCCTCAACCCTCACGCCGACAGTTTGCCCATGCCGAATCAAGCGGGCGCACAGCTCACGCGAACCGGGTTCCTGCTAAGTTCGAATTGCTTGGCCACGCGGAATATTCCTACCCGAAAAAAGTTCGTTCCGCTGTACTGGCAGCCATGAACGCTTCGCGCGCCAGCGTAGGCGAATTAGCCCGCCTGAATTTTCTCCTCGGCGAACTATATTCCGATGCGATCCTCGCCACCGAACGGCAGTTTCGCGTGAAAGTAAATCTTGTGGGCTGCCACGGACAGACCCTCTATCATCAAGGCGAAGCGCAGCGTTTCCTGGAACACAAACTCGCAGCCACCTGGCAAACCGGCGAGGCTGCAATCATCGCGGCCAGAGTGGACGCGCCTGTCGTTTCTGATTTTCGTCCGGCAGACATGGCGGCTGGGGGCAAAGGCGCGCCGCTGGTTCCCTTCCTCGACTATCTGCTCTTCCGCGATGCTCGCGTCGGAAGAATCGTGCAGAACGTCGGCGGCATCGCTAACCTCACCGCAATTCCTGCCGGTGCGTCCGCCAGCAAAGTGCTCGCATTTGACACCGGCCCCGGCAACATGGTGATTGATGCCGTCACCGACAAGCTGTTCCACCAGCCGTTTGATCGCGGCGGCAGAATATCCGCCTCCGGGAAAGTGCTGGACAAAGTCATCCGTGAAATATTGCAGCGCGACTTTTTTCGTAAAGCTCCTCCCAAGACCGCAGGTCGCGAAGAGTTCGGCCGCGATTTTGTCCGCGACTTTCTGAGAAGGTGCGGACGCAGTCGCAAACAAGACATTGTCGCCACCGCCACGGCGCTAACGGCGAGCTCGATCGCCGATGCGGTCCAGCGCTACACTGCCAACAACTCCGCAAGAAAACAAAAGTTCCAGGAAATGATTCTCTCCGGAGGTGGTGCGAAGAACTCCACGCTGGTAAAGATGTTAACCGAAGAACTTGCGCCGCTTGGATTACGCCTTCGGTTTTCCGACGAGTTTGGCTTGCCCGCGGCAGCCAAGGAAGCAGTGGCATTCGCGGTTCTGGCCAATGAAACCTGGCATCGCCGTCCATCTAACGTCCCATCGGCAACCGGCGCGAAGCGCGCAGCCGTCCTGGGCAAACTCTCGTATCCTTGATACTCGTACCTGTATTCTTGACACTATGCCGATTTACATTGCCATGCTTCGCGGAATCAACGTCGGCGGACATCACCGAATAAAAATGGATCGGCTTCGAACCTCTCTGGAAGCATTGGGTTTCGAGCAGGTGAAGACCTACATTCAAAGCGGGAACGTGGTTCTTAAATCGGCAACAATTTCGCCTCCCGCATTGTCCCGGAAGATCGAGAAACAAATCGTCGGTCAGTTCGGCTTTGCCGTGTCTGTTATCTCCAGAACCGCGGACGAAATCAATAAGACGATCGCAAACAATCCATTCTTAAACGACTCCAGCATCAATCCCGAAAAGCTTCACGTTGCTTTCCTGTCGGAAGCTCCGGCACCCTTGGCCCTGAAGAAGTTGAAGGAGTTGACGCTGGACCCGGATCAAGCTTGCTGCCTGGGCAAGGAAGTCTATTGTTATTTTCCCAACGGAGTATCCGGCAGCAGCTTGTGGAAGCATCCGTTGGACCGCGTACTATCCGTCGAGGCCACGACCCGCAATTGGAAAACCGTTAACACCCTTCACCAGATGTGTCTGGACTGCCGCTGATGCGCTGCGCTCGATCAGGTCCTCCGGCGCTCGCAACTCTGGCCGCTCTTGCACTGTCGCTTTCGTTACTCTCCTGCTCTAGCAGGCCCGATCCCAACACGCTGGTCATGCTGATCGAATCAAGCCCCACAAATCTTGACCCGCGAATCGGAGTCGACGCGCAATCGGAGCGCATTGACAACTTGATCTTCGACGACCTGCTCTCCCGCGGCGACAACCTGGATGTTGCGCCCGGATTAGCCGAGCGTTGGGAAGTTCCTGATCCCCTCACCTACGTCTTCCGTCTGCACCATGGCGTAACTTTTCATGACGGACGCCCGCTCACCTCGCGCGATGTGAAGTGGACCTTCGACTCCCTCATTCAGGGCAAAGTTCGCAGCACTAAAGCCGCGGTCTACCGCTTCGTCGATCGTATCGACGCGCCCGATGACTTCACCGTGGTCTTTCACATGAAGGAAGCAGATACGCCTTTGCTTTGGAATCTCTCCGATGGAGCGATCGGCATTGTGCCTTATGGCAGCGGAGATGAAATGACACGGCATCCCATCGGTTCCGGACCGTTCACTTTCGTCAGCGCTGAGACCGACAAAGAAGTCATCCTCGAACGCAACGACCATTACTGGGGTGATAAGGCTGGCCTGACCCGCGTGCGTTTCGCCGTGGTGCCTGATGCCACCACCGAGGCTCTCGAACTGCGCAAGGGCAGTGCCGATGTCATCATCAACGGCTCATTCCCCCCCGACACAGTGTTGACTCTGCAGCGTGAACCTTCCCTCGCGGTCGAGTCCGCACCCGGAACCAGGCTCGCATACCTGGGATTCAACCTGCGTGATCCCGTTCTGAAAGACGTGCGCGTACGCCAAGCCATTGCCTATGCTCTCGACCGCACGCCGATGATCGAATATCTCTGGCGCGGCGAGGCGCAACCCGCGCGTAGCATCCTTCCACCGCAAAGCTGGGCTTATAACGGCAACATCCCGCCCTACAACCACGATCCTGCCAAGGCCCGCGCCTTGCTGGATGCGGCCGGCTATCCCACCGTGAACGGTGTGCGCTTCCACATCGCGATGAAAACTTCCACGGATGAGAATACGCGCCTGATGGTCGCCGTGATCCAGCAGCAATTGCGCGAGGTTGGCATTGTTCTCGACATTCGCAGCTTCGAGTTCGCCACGTTCTTCGCCGATGTAACCCATGGCGCGTTTCAGCTCTACGGATTGCGCTGGATCGGTGGCAACGAAGATCCGGACATTTTTGAGTACGCCTTCCACTCCGCCAAGTTCCCGCCCAATGGCGCCAATCGCGGCTACTACTCGAATCCGAAACTGGACTCGCTGATCGATCGGGGGCGCCGCGAAGTCGACCCTGCCGTTCGCAAGCCGATCTATGCCGAGGTGCAACGCATCCTTGCCGACGAACTGCCCGCGATCAATCTTTGGTATCTCGACAACGTTCTGGTCCACAACAAACGCGTTCGCAATCTACAGTTGAATCCGGCCGGCAACTTCGATTTCTTGCGCACCGCGGAACTGGCGCAATAAATGAGGAGGCGAGACTTAGGTTCGCAAATCAGCAATCCGGTGCAGCCGCATAACTGACGCACTGAGAGGTGTCATCGCCCACATACCACAGCGCCGACATGTTGGGTTGATCGGCAAAAGCCGTAAACCAGAAGGTCCATCCAAACCCGCCAAAATTGATTAATTCTCCGAATCCGAACTGGTCCGCAAAATCATTGGCGTTACAGGTTGTGCCGTGGTAAAGGATGGCATTAAACGAATACGAACCCGGGTTCCCGACCGAAATATCCACCCCTTGATAGCGATGACCACTCCGCCGGTACCAGCAGCCTTTGAACGTCGCATTAGGATTGTTCGTTCCGCTGATCACCTTCAGCGTTGTTCTGGCCGAGGCAGAATTGCTCCCTTCGCTCGCCGTTACCGTAAGTGGATAACTGCCGGTCGGCACGCTGCTCGCCACGCTGATGCTCAACTTGGACTTCCCCGAACCGGGCGCCGGTATCACCGCCGGCTTCAACGTCAGCGATACACCGGTGGGTTCCCCGGAAGCCTTCAATTGCAGGGACTCGTCGAACCCGCTGTTGACCATGGTTGTTACCGTGCCTGAGCCGGATTTTCCTTGCTGCACCGTCACCGTGGCGGGCGACACACTCACGCTAAAGGGCACGGTGGTTGGCGGGAGCACCAAAAGATTGGCGCCTGCGATCGATCTCCCGTATTGGGCGCGCACCGTGATCGACTCCGCAGCGGTCACGGCCAAAGTGGAAACCGGAAAGCTCAGGCTCGTCTGACCGCCTTCGAATTCGACGCTCGCCGGAGTCTGCACTACGCCCGCATCGGAACTGCTCAGCATGATTTTCGTCCCGCCCGCGGGCGCCGGGTCCGCCAAGGTCAACGTGATCGTGGTTGACCCGCCGCCAATCACACTGGGCTCGGAAAATTCCAATGCTGCCAAAGCGAGTGAACTCTCCGACCCATCAGCGCTTTCCGATTGGGTCGAAGCCAGCGCGCCGAATCCGCTGGAACCAGTCGAAGGGCTTTGTGCGTGCAAGCCGCACGCAGCGGCTAATACCAAGGTTGCGAGCGCCGCGAATCCCGCCCCTCGAGTTCTCAATCGTGCTGGTCGACTATCAGTGTTTGTACGACACATCCACGAAACATCTCACCACGCCGGAGCTTCCGGAAGAGCTTGAAGGTTCGAGAACTACTGACTTTCTCAGAAGAGCTAACCTTTTGACCGGAAGCCTTCTCTTGAACCTCTCCGCCCTAAAGGGCGAAGATTCTCAGGCTACGCTTAGGATTACAACCCTTTAGGTTAGCGCCTGAAGGGTCGCACCGACCCCACGCGTCTGGTTTTTAGACGGGGACTAACCCATCCCAGCAGCCCTTTATGTGCTTAGGCTTCAGGTCCAGTTAAATTACGAATCGCAAATCTGCCGGGAATTGTCTAGCGGTAGCGTACCAAGAGGACAACTATATACGGCTTATATCTCTGCTCTGAAGGGCGGAGTTTTACGCCGCTAGGCGGATAACTCGTCCTGGGAGGGGCACACTGGCGGAGGCACGAACCCGCCGGATTCTTCTAGCGGCCTTCCCCAGGGATACGCCCCTTACTCCCTGGGCGTAAGATGGGCGGCCTCATCTCCGGGGAATCGAACTGATGGGCCGCATTTCCTCAACAAAGGATGGTGTTACCATCAATTCTCGACTCTCTTAATCCATGCGAATTCTCTTCATCGGCGACATTTTCGGGCGCCCCGGACGCACCATCGTCAAGGACCGTCTCCCCGGCATCGTCGGCGATCACGCCATCGACCTCATCATCGCCAATGGCGAAAACTCCGCCGCCGGTTTCGGAATCACTCCCGCGCTCGCCGAAGAACTCTTCGAACTGGATATCGATGTCATCACCACTGGTAATCACGTATGGGACAAGCGTGAAATTCTCGACTACTTTCAGATGGTTGAAGGCAACGGCCACAGCCCCGCGCGCCGCGTCCTACGCCCCGCAAACTATCCCGCGGATATGCCCGGCTGGGGTCTGTATCAAGGCCAAAAGACAAAAATCCCTTACGCCGTGATCAACTTGCAGGGACGCGTGTTCATGGCGTCGAACGACGATCCATTCCGCACCGCCGACCAGTTGCTGCAAAAGATTGAAGCAAAAATAATCTTTGTGGATTTCCACGCCGAAGCTACGTCCGAAAAAATTTCAATGGGCTGGTATCTTGATGGCCGCGTGACCGCCGTAGTCGGCACGCACACGCACGTTCCCACCGCGGACGAACGCATTCTGCCCAAGGGGACAGCTTATGTTACCGATGTCGGCATGACCGGACCTTTTGATGGCGTGATCGGCGTGAAGAAAGAATTGGTCGTCAACAAGTTCCTCAACGGTATGCCCGTACGCTTCGAGCCCGCTACGGGCGACGTTCGCCTGTGCGCCGTCGTCGTCGACTGCGACGAAAACACCGGTAAGGCCCGCGACATTCAGCGGCTGATGTTGAGCTGATTGCAGGTATCTGCAAGAAATCGCTGCCCCCCCGTTCTATCCACTCCGTCAGCCGCACATTACTGGCAAACAATGTGGGGACCGCGGCCCTCGTCGGTCCATGGGAACGGAGCACTAAGCCTTATGCGGACGCTGTATTTTTACCAATCCAGCGCGAAAAGCCTCGGCATTGATGCCAGGTGGGGGAGGACGTCAACGAAGGTACCCGCACTATTAGCGTTCGGCGGAAGCGGCGGGGCAAGGTAGAATCATTCGAATGCATCACGCGCGGTCCATTCTTGCAGTCTGTTTTCTGGGGGCACTCGCCGTTCTTCCCTTGTTCGCCGCGAGCGACGAGCCCCTGGGCGCCCCCGTGATCTCCTGCGGCAACGGCGTGCCCGGCGGCATCAACTGCATTCCGTCCAAGAAGGATATAAAAGAAGCGCGCAGCGCGTACTCTCGCGGGCTAAAGTTCGAAGGCCACAGCCATCTTGACCAGGCGTTCCTCGAGTTCGACGAAGCATCGCGCCTGGTTCCGCGGGACCCGCAATTCTTTTCTGCCCGAGAAGTGGCGAAGTCACAATTAGTATTCCGGCACACCGAGCGCGGAGATGATCTCCTGGCCGATGGCCAGCGCGACCCGGCTGCAGCAGAGTTCCGCGCTGCCCTGAAACTCGATCCCGACAATGACTACCTGCAGAGTCGCCTAGCGGAGACGTTGCAGAGCGAAGCGCCCGCAAACTCTGGGGGACTACCGACGCTCCTGGCCAATTCCTACGAAGTGCATTTACAACCTAAGACCGAGCGGGCAACGTTTCATTATCGCGGCGACGTTAGAGGCCTCTTCACCGAGCTGGCGTCCGCCTACGGGGTTGCGGCTGAGTTTGACGATTCCGTTCAGACCAAGACCGTTCGCTTCTATGTGGATGATGTTGATTTTTTTACCGCTCTCAATCTGGCTGGCCGGGTCAGCAAAACCATGTGGACGCCGCTCGATACGCACCAACTGCTGATTGCGGCAAACACTCCGGAAAATCATAAGCAGTTCGACCGGATGTCGCTGGCAACTTTCATGGTGCCCGGAGCGAGCAGTGCGCAAGAGGTAACCGAACTGGTTACTTCACTGCGCAATATTTGCGATTTTCAAAAAATAAGCCCTGGCCAAAATGGAACCTTGGAAGTGCGCGCGCCCCAGACATCGCTGCGGGCGTGCACCACGCTGATGCAACAGTTGGCCGGCGAGAGCCCGCAAGTTTCGCTCGATGTCGAGGTCTACCAGATCAGCCACAATCTAACCCGAAACATCGGCCTGCACATTCCTGACACTTTCAACTTGTTCAACATCCCGGTAGCCGCACTGGCGGCATTGGGCGGACAGAATATCCAGTCGCTTATCAACCAACTGATCGCCTCCGGCGGAATAAACCAGGCAGGGTCGTCGGGACTTTCCGCCCTGTTGGCGCAACTGCAAGGCCAGCAGAACTCAATCTTCAGCCAGCCCCTGGCCACTTTCGGGGGTGGCCTCACCTTCTCCGGGCTAAGCCTCGATCAGCTCTCCGCAGCTCTTTCTCTGAACGAGTCATGGTCGCGCGCCGTGAGCCGCGTCACTCTGCGCGCCGGCCAAGGTAAAGAAGCCACTTTCCACATCGGAGAACGCTATCCCATCCTGAACGCTTCCTACGCGCCCGTTTTCAATTCGCCGCAGATTTCTCAGGTCTTGGGCAATCAGAGTTATATTCCTCCTTTCCCTTCGGTCAGCTATGAAGATTTAGGATTGAATATGAAGACCACGACGGTCATCAACGGGAACTCAGAAATCAGCATGAAGCTGGAAATGCAAGTGCGCTCACTCACTGGTCAAAGCGCAAATGGCGTGCCCGTGATCGCGAACCGCGAATATCAAGGCAGCATCCGCCTGCAAGATGGCGAACCGGCTGTGGTGGCAGGCCAAATCTCCGTCAGCGACCAGCGTTCGATGAGCGGAATCCCAGGCCTGGGTGCCATTCCCGGCCTCAATCAAGCCATGGTCAACAACGCCCTCACCACCCAGGATGACGAGTTGCTGATCGTAATCACGCCGCACATATTATCCAACCGCAACCGAACGACCGATGAGATTTGGCTGACGGAAAAATAGAGGGCTTCACTTCCCTTGCTTGGCGGCAAAATCCACCAACCCCTTCAGCGTCTCCGCCGGAACCTGACTTATGTTCCCAATGCTCCGGCCATTCACAAACAAGGTCGGCGTCCCGTTCACGTTCACCGATTTACCCAGCGCCAGCGAAGCATCCACATGTGCCTTGGTCACAGGCGTGTTGGCGCATGCTGCAATGTCCGCGCCTTTTAATCCCGCGCCATCCGCCAGTGCAGTCAGCTTTTGGTCGGCGTTTTCGGCGGTGATATCAGCTTGCGTCTCATAAGTCTTTGCGATGAACTTCCAGAACGCATCGTTGGACGCCTGCGCGACACAGTCGGCATAAGCCGCTCCTTTAGCCGCCCAGTTGTGCATTTCAAGAGGAAAATTCTGAAACACGAAACGCGTGTTCGGTTCAGCCGCAATCAGAGCCTCAATTGCCGGTTGCGCCGCCTTGCAGGCCGGGCATTGCAAATCGCCGAACTCCACAACCATCACCGATGCATCTTTTGGTCCGCGCGAGGGACCAGAGATTCCCTTTTCCAATGTCTTCCTCGCGTGGTCGAACGGCTTCGCCCCAAAAGGAATAATGTCGCCCACCACGGCGTGCTCGCCATCCGCCGTCACATAGAACCGAATAGTTTGCTGGCCCTGAGGACTGGCCAGCACTACGTCGATCTGCGCCAATCCCGGAACCGGCGCCGGCTTGATGCTGGAAACTTTCCAGGTCACGTTCGGCTCGTAGCCAAAAGTCTGTTGCATGAACGAATCCACGGTGGCCTCCGACGGAAGATTCACCACCGATGAGGTGGCGACTTTATCCGCAGGATTCGCGTTCGTCGAGGATTGCGCGGCCCCCACACCGCACGTGAGCACCAGGACAAGCAGCATCAGGACAAGGATCGGAGTGATAGAACCGCGCATGATTTCCTTTCAATTCAAAGTCAGAGATTGTTGCCGCAGGCATACGTAGTCGCCAGAAATCTTCAGACCTCACTCTTAGCAGCGATGGGAAGACGGCGCCCGTAGCCGAAAGCCTTCGCAGAAATCTTAATGCCCGGAGCCGACTGCTGGCGCTTGTATTCCGCCCGATCCACCATTCGCACTACACGCCGCACCACTTCAATGTCAAAGCCACGATCCGCGGCAATACGCTCGACCGAGTGCGCATCCTCGACATAATCTTCCAGCACCGCGTCGAGGATCTCATAAGGGGGCAGTGAGTCGCTATCCTTCTGGTCGGGCCGCAGCTCCGCCGAGGGCGGCTTCTCCAGCGTAGCCTCGGGAATTACCGGGTGGCGCGAATTCAGATAGTGGCTCAGGCGGTAAACCAGTGTTTTCGGCAGATCCGAAATGACCGCCAGTCCTCCCGCCATATCCCCGTAAAGTGTACAGTAGCCTACGCCCAGTTCGCTCTTGTTCCCCGTGGAGAGGACGATCGCGCCAAACTTATTGGACAGCGCCATCAATAGCGTTCCCCGAGCGCGCGACTGAATATTTTCCTCGGTAACGTCTTCCTTTTGATTTGCAAACACTTCCTTCAACGTTTCCCGATACGCTTCCACCGCGCAGTTGATCGAGAGCAACTCGAACCGAATTCCCAAATTGTTGGCGAGCGTGCGCGCATCCTCGATTGATCCGGGCGAAGAATAAGGGCCCGGCATTCCCACACCGATCACATTTTCCGGCCCAACTGCGTCGGCCGCGATGACGGCTGTCAGGGCCGAATCGATGCCACCGCTCAGTCCGACGATGGCCTTCTGGAATCCACATTTGTGGATGTAGTCGCGCGTCCCCAGTACCAGCGCGGAGTATACGCTGGCTTCTTCGCCTTCGACCTGCTCGTGCAGATCCCCGGTGAGGCTTTCGGAATCAAAGCAGATCAGATCTTCTTCGAACGAACATGCCTGCGCGATGACTTTCCCTTCCGCATTGAGAACGATGCTCGATCCGTCAAATAAAAGACTGTCATTGCCACCGACCTGATTAACCATTGCGACCGGAATCTTATACTGCCGCGCGATCGAGGCCAGCATGTCCCGACGCACTTCGCGTTTGCCGATCCAGAATGGCGAGGCTGAAATATTTAAAATCAGGTTGCCACCGGCTCGAACCAGCGCTTCGATCGGATCCACCACATAAAGCCGCTTGGACCAGAACAGCTTATCGTTCCATGCGTCTTCGCAAATCGTCAGCGCCACGCGGCTGCCGCCGAAGGAAAACAGGTGCTGGCTTTTTGCCGGTGCGAAATTGCGCATCTCGTCGAAAACGTCGTAGGTGGGCAACAGCATCTTCGACTGCAGGAACGCAATTTTCCCATCCTGCAACAGCGCGGCCGAATTCATCACCGACTTGCCGGTCTCAGATTCGGCGGGAGTCACCAGTCCACAGATAACCGAAATACCGTGCGTTGCCGAGGCAATCTGCTCCGCGGTCTGGCGATTGCGCGCGATAAAAGACGGCCGTTCCACCAGATCGCGCGGCGGATACCCACACACGGACAACTCGGGAAACAGAATCAGCTCCGCGCCGCCGGCTTGCGCGCGCTGTGAAAACTCGATGATCTTTGCCGCATTGCCGGAGAAATCTCCGACCGTAGGATTAATCTGCCCCAGCGCGATCTTCACATCTCTAGTGTAAAGCCGAGGTCAGCCGAGGCCAAGTTCGATGCACTCCGAATGCACTTCGAAAACATCCCAGAGCGCGAAGCGGTGTTCGATCCAACAAGCCGCTTCGCGACTACAACGGTTTCTCAATCGCCCGCCGGAAACACGTTGTGCCGCGGCACTGGTACCGGCGCATCGCCCTTCTGCTCCCTCCACAAAACTTTATTCAGACGCGCCGCTCCCGCCGCATCCGGGCGCGAGAAATCCATCTTCGCCGATTCTTTCGCCCCCGGTGCATCGCGCTTGTTGGTCTCGTAGATCAGACCGTTTTTCAGATTGCGGAAGTCCGCCTGAAATGCAGGCTGGTTGCCTCGACCCGCGAACATCGGACCCATCGCAGGTGCGTATGCGTCATTCTGGTTCATCGGCGGCAAGCCCAGCAGCATCTCCATCGTGTGTATCACGTTTACCGTGGTATAGAAACGATGGTCAATGTAAGGTTCCGCCACCGTTCCCGGCGAATACTTGCTGACGACGAACGCGATGGACCGATGCGCGTCGACATGGTCGGCGCCATTTTGCGCATCGTCTTCCAGAACAAATATTGCAGTGTCATCCCAGTAAGGGCTGTGCGACACGGCGTCCACCACGCGCCCCAGGGCAAGATCGTTGTCGGCCACCGAGGCCGCCGGCCGCGGCCGTTCGGGACGCGTGCCCCCGGTGTGATCGTCAGGAAGATACAGCAACACGAATGCCGGCAATTGGAACTCCGCGCTTTCGTTGGCCGCCCGGGCGCGCGCGTAGGCGACAAACTCATTCAGGAATTCATCGGCGCGCAGCTGATCAGGATAGTCCGTGTTGAAATCGGGATACAGTGGATCGAAGTGATTTCGCAACACCGCCTTCGTGGGCTTCACCCGCTTAAACAGCGGCACCGCCCATGGCCAGGGACTCGGCGCAGCATGCGGATCGCCCACGTTGGGCGCGAGCGGTTCCCCCTGATGAACTTCTGTGCGCGGGCATGCCGCTTCCTGTCCCGAAGGAGTTCCTTCCTTAGGTGACGACGCCTTGATCGTTTTGTTGCACCATTCGGCATTCACATACTCGCCGTAATCGCGATAGCTCAGCCCATGATGAGCCAAATTGTCCCAGAGAAAACCAGTGGAAGGATCGTCGATATCCGGCTGATTACGATCGAGCGGATATTCACCGGCTACCGTCCCCTGGAAGTCATACGTACGCTCCTTGCCCCGGTACGCGATCTGCCAAGTCTTTTCGTTGTAATCGCTGGTAATGGCCGCGGTTGACCAAAGATGGCCATCGCCGGAGACTTCTCCGCTGTCGTAAAAATTATCCAGCACCCCGAACTGCGCTGCCAGTTTGTGCTCGTTGGGCGTAATGTCGGAACCATACATCGTGAGCGACGAATCGCCGTTACCCACCCTCAGATCGCCAAGCACCTGGTCATAGGTGCGGTTCTCCTTGATCACATAGATAACGTGTTTGATCGGATTCTTGCCCCCCGCGAACTGAATCGTGCCAGGATCGTTATGCAGCAGATTGTCGTTCTCCACCGTCCGCGTGAGTTCGTCGAGCCTGCCGAGAGTCGCGGGAATGTTGAGCCGCGCAATCGAACCCCGCAGCAATGTGGGAATGTAGGGGTGGTCGTGGCGCTTCAGTTCCCGTCCAGTTTTCCCCACGCCCTTATTCGGGCCCGTCCCCTGGCCCTTAGCAGTGGCAATGAAGAGATCGTCGCCTTGCGCGGCCAGCGCGCTGGGATACCAATCAGTAGGGATAAATCCAAGCGCAGGCAAAGCTGCGGCGTCACCAGTCGGAGCGTTCGGGTTGATCGTCGAAGTATCAAACACTGCTACGGCGTTGGCGGAAGCATCAGCTGCGAACAGCCGCTTCCCATCTGCAGACTGCGCCAACGCACTGGGATAAGTTCCGGCAAATTCTTGATTCCGATTCCTGCTGCTCAGCAGCGCAACGATTTGCCCGCTCTCAGTGGAAACTACTGCAACCGCATCCGCATTGGACAATGCCACGTACAGCGACTTCTCATCCGGGCTGAGCAGCATCGCAGTCGGATGCGAGCCGGGCGCAACGGGATCGTCGGGCTCCTGCAACTTGATCCACCGCACAACCTTCCCCTCAGTCAGATCCAGTTCCGCGATGCGTGATGCATTCCACAAGCTGCACCAGGCGCGGCGACCATCCCGCGCGGCCACACACGTGTAAGGAAAGGAAGATGGCACCAGATCATTCGTGCTCAGGTCGAAGCGCTGGAGCACCTTGCCGCTCGTCACATCCATCAGCACGACGTTGTCTGACAAATTGTTGGCCACGAGAAGTTGATCGTGCCCTGCTGTGGAAACCAGCGCCAGCCCCGCCGGATAAGGGATCGCGGTTCCTGCCGGCGTCTTCTGTAGATCCATGGCAACTTTTTTCTCCGCCGCAAGCGCTTGCGGCTCGACAGCGATGAATCGCTCCGGCGCAACCTTCCCATCGCTGAAGAGGTAAACCGCAATTCCGTTTCCCGTATCTCCAGCCTTCGTTCCAGTCGGATCGGTGATCGAGCCCACTGCAGCGTAAAGATGTTTTCCGTCAGAGCCGAACACGAGGCCGAGAAAATAACTTTGGGGAACGTTCTCCCCGAAGCGCTTGTCCGGATAGTCGGAAAGCTGATTCGTCTTCAGATCGAGCACCGCAATCGACTGCGTCGCCAGCGTTTCTTGCGTTCCGTACCCGTCATTCAGCAGCGCGGCATAGCGCCCGTCCAGACTCATCGCAATGGTCGCGGGAAAGCTATTGGTGCTGCCGATGCGGCCCGGCGCCGGGACCGTCAATGTCTTGCTCGTGGGCAGCGAAATCGATGAGGCATCGGTCTTACGCTCTTGCCCTGCGGCAATCTCAAGAGCAAGAAATACAATCACAAAAACGACGCGGGAAAATCGAATCACAGAGTGCCTCCGCAATTTTTGATCTGCGACAGCCAAACAGCAACGACAGAAGAATTAAAGATTAAAAATAAAAATGATGATGAGCCTAATCCAGCCGCGAAGCCGCAGTCAAAAGTCAGCAGAACCACGCTGCTGCCTGAGGGCAACGCCCTTCCGGGTGAGCGTCGTAGGCTGACAGCGGGGAGTGCGATCTTGCGTGGCGCCCACTGCGATCGAAAACTGAGAGAGAATAGCGAGGCAACGGAGGCCAGAAGGCGAGCGGACGAACATGAGATGCCCTCGAAAGCGATTTTGTGTCATTGGGCGGGTTAGAAAAACTCATCCCGAAAACATCGCCCGAGACCCGAAGGAGCGAGATGTTTCGACGTTCGGCGTTAAAGATGGGTTACACGCCCGAGGCGCGGGTCGGCTCTACGTTTGTGGGCGAGTGCTCCGAGTGCTCCTCCGCACCCACATTGTGCCGCACATCTGAGCCCTGCACCCAAAAGATGACATCCTCGGCGATATTGGTGGCATGATCGGCAACCCGCTCCAGATTGCGCGCGATCAGCAGCGCATCGAGCGCCTGCCGCACCACGTCGGGACGCTGGTTCATGGTCTTCACCAGTTGGATGAAGGCATCATCCTTCATGCGATCCACGACGTTGTCCATTTCAAGCACGGCCTGAGCCAGTTCGACCTTCCCTTCAATGAACGACTCTAGCGCCCGCCGGACCATGGCGCTGACTGCCGCACTCATCCGCGCAATATCCACCGGCAAGTCGACAATCGGGAGATCCATCATGTCCATCACGCGCTCGGCAATGTTCACCGCCTGATCGCCGACGCGTTCCAGGTCGGAATTGATTTTGGTCACGGCCAGGATGAATCTCAGATCCACGGCCATCGGTTGCTGCATAGCCAGCAAGTCGAACGCAGCTTCGTCGATCTCCCTTTCAGAAGTGTTGATGAGGCTCTCGCCTTCGAGAACCATCTGGCAACGGCTGAGATCGCGGTCGATGTAGGCCTGACGGGCGCGATCCACGGCCTGTTCCGCGAGTCCACCCATGCGGAGCAACTTCTGCCTGAGATCGTCCAGCCCTTGCTGAAAACGCGTGCGCATTTATCCACACCTTCCTTATCCGAATCTGCCTTATCCGAATCTGCCTGTGATGTAATCCTCCGTTCGCTTGTGGGAGGGTTTTGTAAAGATTTTTTCCGTCTTATCGAACTCGATCATCTTGCCCAGCAGGAAGAACCCGGTAAACTCGGCGACCCGCGCCGCCTGCTGCATGTTGTGCGTCACGATCACAATGGTATACCGCTCTTTAAGCTGAAAGATCAACTCTTCTATTTTACCGGTGGAGATTGGATCGAGCGCCGAGCAAGGTTCGTCCATGAGCAAGACTTCCGGTTCGACCGCCAGCGCCCGCGCGATGCAGAGCCGCTGCTGCTGGCCACCCGAAAGACTCGCGCCGGATTTCTTGTGGACGTGATCCTTCACTTCCTCCCACAACGCAGACGCGTCCAGTGACCGTTCGACAATTTCGTCCAGCTTGCGCCGGTCGGTAAAACCGTTGAGCTTTAATCCCGAGGCCACATTGTCGTAGATCGACATCGTCGGAAACGGATTCGCTTTTTGAAACACCATCCCCACTCGCCGCCGCAGTTGCGTGGCCGAAGTTCCGTTGTAGGCGTCAATCTCTCCGATGCGAACGCTCCCCTCCACCCGGGCCTCAGGAATCGTCTCATGCATGCGGTTCAGACATCGAATGAATGTAGACTTGCCGCAACCCGACGGCCCAATCAATGCTGTGGCGTGGTTGGCCGCCATCTTCAATTGAATGTCGTACAGGGCCTGGGTCTTGCCGTACCATGCGTTCAAGTTCTCGACCTGGATGCCGACGCCCATAGATTATGCCGCTCCGAAAGTTCCGCGGCGTACCGCCAAGCGCACTGCGGCAACCGCGGTAACGATGAGGACAATGAGAACCAGAGCCCCAGCCCAGGCCTGGCGGTGCCATTCGTCGTAAGGAGAAATAGCATAATTGAAAATCTGCAGGGGCAGCGCCGCCGTGGGCTGGTCGACGCGCAGATTCCAGAATTGATTTCCGAACGCGGTAAACAACAGCGGCGCGGTTTCACCCGCGACCCGAGCAAAGGCCAGCATGATGCCCGTAAGCACACCGGATGTTGCCGTGCGCAGCGTGATGGAGAGCGTCGTCCGCCAGCGCGGAATGCCCAGTCCGTACGCCGCCTCGCGCAGCGCCTGCGGCACCAGCAACAACATTTCCTCGGTGGTGCGCGTGATGGTTGGAATCATCATGATGGCCAACGCCACTCCTCCCGCCAAGGCAGAGAAATGCTTTTGGTAGAGCACCACGATGGAGTAGGCCACGATACCAATCACGATCGAAGGCACGCCGTTGAGCACGTCGGCAGTGAAGCGAATCACATCGCCCAAGCGATTGCGGCCATACTCCGCCAGATAGATGCCGGCCCCGACCCCCAAGGGCACCCCCAAAATACTGGCCAGAGCGAGAATGAAGGCAGATCCCACGATCGCGTTCGCCATACCTCCGCCGGCCTCGCCCACAGGCTTTGGCGTCTGCGTAAGGAAAGCCCAGTTGATCGATCCCACTCCGCGATAGACCAGATAGGCGAAGATCGCGAACAACGGCACCAGCACCAGGATAACTGTCAACACGGCCACTCCAGTCATGAAGTGGTCGGTGAAACGGCGCCGCAAAGAAATCGGGGGAACGACCTCACTCTGGGCGGATTTTTTCGTCTCAGGCATTGGCCCTCGAAGGCTGACCGCGAGTCACCGTCCAGACCAGCAAGCGCGCGAGTGCGTTCACCACTATCGTGACCAGAAAAAGTGCTAATCCAATCTCGATCAACGCCGCAAGATTTAAGTCTCCGGTGGCTTCGCTGAACTCATTGGCCAGCACGCTCGCCATGGTGTAGCCCGGCGCAAACAACGACCTCGCAATCTCGGGCCGGTTTCCAATCACCATGGTCACCGCCATCGTCTCCCCGAGAGCGCGCCCCAAGCCCAGGATGACGCCTCCCATAATTCCCGCCCGCGCGTTGCGCAGCACCCCCATCCGGATCATCTCCCAACGCGTAGCCCCCAGCGCCAGCGCGGCTTCCCGCTGATGCTGCGGTACCACCATCAGAACTTCACGCGTGATCGAAGAAATAATCGGGACGATCATGATCGCCAGGATGATTCCTGCCGCTAGCATGCTGATCCCGTACGGCGGGCCCGTAAAAAATCCGGTCCAGCCTAATGTGCGGGACAAAAACGGTTGCACATAGTTGCTGAGGATCGGCACCAGCACAAAGATCGCCCACAGCCCGTAGACCACGCTCGGAATGGCCGCCAACAATTCCACGAAAAAAGAAAGAGGTCCACGCAGTCGCGGCGGACACATCTCCGTGGTGAACACTGCGACCCCAATCGAAAGCGGGACCGCAATGATCAAAGCCAGGAAGGAGGAGACCAGGGTTCCGTAAACGAACGGCAGCGCCCCAAATTTTTCATTGACCGGATCCCAGTCGCGCGCCGCGAAGAATTTAAATCCGAAAGCGTGCCAGGAAGGACCCGAGCGCAGCACCAGTTCGTAGACGATCAGTACCAGCGTTGCCAGCACCGCCAGACCGCACAGCAGCATGGCAAATTTGAAGACTTGGTCGCCGGTTTCTCCGCTCGCCCGAAAAAATTGCGCCGAACTCCTCCTCGCTGAAGATAGACCGCTAACTTTCGTGGATTCTATCGGTTGCGGAGAAGGCATGTCGGGCCGAGGTCGGGCGGGTAAAGCCATTCCGGTTCACTCTAGCAGAATCCTGTTAACAGGATGTTAAAATGGCCCAGCTTTTCGGGATTGCTTTTTCGCAGACAAGCCGGTAAGTTTTTTCCGACCCGCAGCATCTATGTCGATCGAGCCAAAGCGCATCCGCGCGGTTTTTCAGAAG
>Ga0185299_10003714_pt1 | contig 19598 bp, 15 predicted proteins | sample PaiPotPPA55metaG_FD_128002 | JGI IMG/M metagenome (GOLD analysis project Ga0185299, IMG submission 128002) | Iron sulfur acid spring bacterial and archeal communities from Banff, Canada, to study Microbial Dark Matter (Phase II) - Paint Pots PPA... ...
CGCGAGTGCCGGCACGTTTACCTCACCGGCCTTGGCCGTGGGTACGTCGTGAGCCAGAGCCTTGGGCGCGCGCTGCGCCTGCTGTCCGAGCTCGCCGAAGGCCCGCATTCGCTCGACGAGCTGGCCGCGACCCTCGACGTACACAAGACCACCGTGTTGCGCCTGCTGCGAACCCTCGAATCTGACAAGATCGTCTACCGGGACGCGGCGTTCCGATACCACTTGGGAGCAGGCCTGTTCGCGCTCTCCAGCCGGGCTCTCGAGCAGCGGCCGGTCCGCGCAACTGCGGCAAAGCACCTGGCAGAGTTCAATCGCGACACCGGCCAAACAGTGCACCTGGCGGCGTACGAAGGCGGCGACGTCGTCTACATCGACAAGTACGACTCCCGTCATCCGGTACGGATGTACTCGCGGATCGGACTGCGCGCACGCCTGCATTGCACCGCAGTGGCCAAGGTCCTGCTCGCCGGTCTGCCGCTCAGAGAGCGCAAGGCGGTCGCGGAGTCGATCCAATACGACGTCCTGACGCCGCGCACGATCACCACCCCGGCCGCGCTTCTCGCCGAGCTCGCGCGCGTGGCCGAGCAGGGCTACGCGGTGGACCGGGGCGAGCACGAGACCTTCATCAACTGCATCGGCGCACCGATTCGCGACGCCAGCGGAAGGGTCGTCGCAGCCGTGTCCGTCTCAGTACCCGATGTAGTTTTCGACTTCGACAATGTCCTGGCGCTGCTGCCCGAACTACTCAGCGTCGCGGCAGCGATCTCCGCCGACTGCGGCTGGAATGACCATCCGAACCAGGACGCCCAAGAGCGTCCCTGACCGAGAGCAGACGAACCTCAATGACAGATCAGAAGGTCGCGATCCGGACCGATTCCGCACCGGCTCCCGCACACACCTTCTCGCAAGCGGTCCGCAAGGGCCCGATGCTGCAGGTGGCCGGGCAAGGGCCGATGGACCCGGAGCTCGGTCAGTACATCGGCCTCGGCGACGTCAAGGCGCAGACGTTGCGGACGCTGGAGAACGTGCGAGCGATCCTGGAGGCAGGCGGCGCGAGCGTCGAGGACGTGATCATGTTCCGGGTGTATCTGACGAAGCGCGATGACTTCGGCACGATGAACGAGGCTTACGGCGAGTTCGTGTCCAAGCACGTGCCGAGCGGAGTCCTGCCTGCGCGGACCACCGTATTCACCGGCCTGCCGCACGAAGACATGCTGGTTGAGATCGACGCGCTCGCGGTCCTCGGCTAGGCGACACTGAGACTGTGCAAAATCGAATCGAACTCACCATCGGCACTTATACGCACGGCCCTGACCCGGCGCGTGGAATCGTTCGGGCGTGGGTCGCCCCCGACGGCTCGCGGGCGCAGGCGCTCGGCGTCACGGCGTTTCCCGACCCCTCGTGGATCGTGCGCAGCGCGGACGGCAAGTTCGTCTACGCGGTGTCCGAGGCGGAAGAGGGCCAGGCAGCGGCGTTCGCCGTCACTGATTCGGCCGAGGGTATCGTCGGCGGAGGCGCTGAGCTCCAGCCACTCGACAGCGCCCTGCCGACCGGCGGCTCCGAGCCCTGCCACGCGACGCTCGTTGCCGACGGCGCGTACCTCGCGATCGCGAACTACAGCGACACCCACGACGCCGGCTCGGTCGCGATTCACCCGATCGGCGCAGACGGTTCACTCGGGGAGCGCGCGTGGCTCGAGTCGCACACCGGATCGGGTCCCCATGCCGACCGGCAGACCGGGCCGCACGCGCACATGGTCACCGAGGATCCGGCCGGGCGGTTCCTGCTCGCGGCAGATCTGGGCACCGACTCGATCTATACCTACGAAGTCGACGCTTCGAACGGCCGCCTGAGCCAGGCAGCGCGCACGCAGTTCCGTCCCGGCTTCGGGCCACGCCACTTCGTGTTCCACCCCGACGGCCAGCTTGCGTATGTCGTCGGAGAGCTGGGGTGCGTGGTGGCCACGTGCGCATACGACGCGGCGACCGGAGAGTTGCGCCAGCTCACGGAAACGCCCCTCCTTGAAGACTTCATCACAGGAGAGGACCTTCCTTCGTCCATCCGAGTGTCCCCGGGCGGCCGCTTCCTCTACACGGCCATCCGCGGCCGCAACACGATCTGCGTGCTCGCCCTCGGCGCGGATCCGGCGAAGCCCGAGCTCATCGCCCGGGTGCCGACGGAAGGGGACTGGCCGCGCGACATCGCTCTGTCCCCCGACGGATCGCTGCTGCTGTGCGCCAATCAGAGTTCGGGCTCGGTGATCGTGTTCCGGATCGATCCGGAGTCAGGCCTCCCGACGCCGACCGGAGCCGAGTTGGCGGTCCCCGCTCCTGCGTGCCTAGTGATGTCGTGAAGCCGGAGACGAAAGGTCGGGTCGCTTCTTAAGTCGCAGTTTATTGACGAAGGGCGTGGGTGTTTCCATACTCAGAGCCAAACGGGTACCGGAAACGTTTCCGGCAGCGCGTGGCGACCCACCGTCGGCCGCGCGGCCCGCTCCGAAGGAGACCCACGCCCATGATCAACCGCAGAAAACTGCTCTCTGTCTCGGCCGTCGCGATCGGCGGCTCGGCGTTCGGCATCGGCGCGGGCGCGCTCGGCTCGCGCGCCTCGGCCACCCCCTCGACGCTGCAGATCGACCTGCAGAACACCACGACGTCGAGCTCGGTGTACGCCTTCGTCACCGGACAGGCCATCGGCAACGGCAACGCCCTGATGCTGCTGGAGTCGGACGGGCACACCGTCTACTACCCGTCCTCGCCCGGCTCCCCCGGCGCCGCGCTCGGCGCGAACTGCGCGATCCCGCTCGGCGCACCGGGCTCGACCACCTCGATCACCATCCCGCAGATCGCCGGCGGCCGGCTCTGGTTCTCGATCGGCTCGCCGATCACCTTCCTGCTCAACCCCGGGCCCGCACTGGTCGAGCCCTCGGTGAGCAACGCCTCCGACCCGAACATCAACCTGATGTGGGACTTCTGCGAGTTCACCTTCAACAGCTCGCAGATCTACGTCAACATCAGCTACGTCGACTTCGTCTCGATCCCCGTCTCGCTCGCCCTCACCAACGCGTCCGGCGCCGTGCAGACCGTCAGCGGCATGCCGTCCTCCGGCCTCAACACCGTCTGCTCGAATCTGATCGCGCAGAACTCCGCCGACGGAGCCGGCTGGAACAAGCTCGTGGTGCCGTCTTCGAGCGGTGGCAACCTGCGCGCGCTGAGCCCGAACAACGGCATCGTGATGAACTCTTCGCTGTTCTCCGGGTACTACCAGCCGTACGTGAACGAGGTCTGGTCGAAGTACGCGAGCCAATCGCTGACCGTGGACACCCAGGCCTCCTGGGGCAGTGTGTCCGGCACGGTGTCCGGCGGCGTGCTCAACTTCCCCGGCGTCGGCACGTTCGCCCAGCCGTCCGCCGCCGACATCTTCAGCTGCAGCACCGGTCCGTTCGCGAACGCCTCCGGGGAGATGGGCGCACTCATCGCGCGGATCAGCGCCGCGTTCAACCGGACGACCCTGCTGACCGACACGGACCAGCCGGACAGCGAGAAGCCGGCGAACTACTACACGAACTCGATCACCAACCACTACGCCCGGATCGTGCACGCCGCGAACCTGGACGGCCGCGGCTACGCCTTCCCCTACGACGACGTGGCCCCCGCCGGCGGCGTCGACCAGTCCGGCTACGTGGCCGACCCGAACCCGACACTGTTGACCGTGGCCGTCGGCGGCGGCACGGCTACCGGGGGCTCGGGCCCGTCGGCGTCGGCATCCGCGTCGGCCTCGGCGACCTCGGGCGGCGGAGGCGGCACCGTGAGCGCCTACTCGACGCTGCAGGCCGAGAGCTACAACGCGCACAACGGCACCCAGACCGAGACGACGACGGACTCCGGCGGCGGCCAGGACGTGGGCTGGATCGCGAACGGGTGTTGGCTTGCCTTTGACAACGTTGCCTTCGGCTCCGTCGGCGCGAACCAGTTCGTCGCCCGGGTCGCCTCCGGCGCGGCCGCGGGAATCAGCGGCCTGGTCCAGGTGGCGCTGGACAGTCCCACCGCGACGCCGGTCGGCGGCTTCTCCATCGCGAGCACCGGCGGCTGGCAGAGCTGGGAGACGGTGCCGGCGAACATCAGCACGGTCACCGGCACGCACACGGTGTACCTGGTGTTCAGCAGCGGCCAGCCGGCCGACTTCGTCAATGTGAACTGGTTTACCTTCGAGCAGGCCTGAGCACCGCCCTGGTACGCTTCGGCCGACGCTGAACTGAGACTGTAGGAAGCAGCATTCTTAGTTCCTCGGAGGTGAAGGAGCCCGCTGTGGCGCGCAAACCACGGCCGGTGAACCCGGATGACGGGCCGCTGCAGGCCTTCGCGTTCGACCTTCGGGCACTGCGCGAGACGGCCGGGAATCCGACGTACCGGACACTGGCGAAGACCGCGGGCTTCGCCGCCACGACCCTCGGGGACGCAGCCGGAGGCGGCCGGCTGCCGACCCTGGAGGTGACGCTCGCCTACGTCGGGGCGTGCGGCGGCGACGCCGCGGCGTGGCAGGCCCGCTGGCAGGCGGTGAACCGCGAGCTGGCCCGGCGGCCTGCCCCGGAATCCGAGACCGAAGCCGATCCCGAGTCCGATATTCCGGACGCAGCAGCGGAACCAGTCGCCGAGCCGGCCGCAACCCAGCCAGCCCCCGTCGCTGAGAGTGGACTACTCGCGCGTCTGCCTCGTACCGCGATGCTCGCCGCCTCGACCACTGGCCTGGTCCTCGTGATGGCAGCCGCGTTCCTCGTGCAGCACTACGACGGCGGCCATGGCACGGCCGGGTCTCTGTCCGGGCAGGCATCGCACGCAGCGGTCGCGACGCAGAGCTCTGTACCGGTCGGAGACTGCCCCTCCCCTGTCGCCACGGGCGGCCCGATCCGTTTCACCGCTAACACGTACGGCCTCGGCGCGAACGTCCGGGAGGGCGCAAGTCTGCAGTCGCCGGTACGCGCTCAACTTCCGCCCGGCTGCACGGTTGGTTTCTCCGGGTACTGTCTCGGCGACGTCGTCCGCGACGAGACCGCGGGCACGCCGGACATGCGCTGGTTCATCGTTCCCGGCGGAGGTGTGGTCTCCTCCGCCATCGTGCACGGCGACCCGCCGGCCGATCTGAGGCCGCAGGCCTGTCCCGACGACGTCCCCGGACCGGCCTCGATCAGCCTCGCCGTCTCTCCGGACGGGACCGGTGACGGCGTGGTGCAACTCGTGGCGGGCGGAACCCGGCTGTGGATCGTCGGATTTGCCGCCTACTACTCCTCCGGCGCTCCCGGCGATGTTGCACGCTGGCATCAACTCGAGCTCACCGACGGAAACAGCATGGCCGCGCTGTCCTTCAGCGCCACGCTGCGCATCTCCCCGTCGACGCGCGGCTTGAGCGATCCGAGCGAGATCCCCGTCGTCGCCGCGGCCTGCTTCGGCGGCAACGGGCCGAGCACTGTCGCGACCGCCGGCGCCGTGCGGCGCTCCGCTCCCTCAATCCTGGTGCCAATGAGCCAGCCAGCCTCTATGCTCTCCGCTGCGGAGAGCGCCGCCTGCGCGTATCCGAGCACTACCGCGGCCGGTTGACGGCTGGAGTTCCGTACTGACTATTCATGGGGGATTTATGTCTCAATGCACGCTGGCAGAGGTCGTCGAAGGGCTCGCCGCGAAGTTCGGCATCCCGGGCGTGGCTGTAGGGGTGTGGACGGGCGGCCGGGAGAACTACGCGGTCCACGGCGTCACGAGTATCGAGAACTCGCTGCCGGTGGACCGGGACACGCTGTTCGTGCTTGGCTCGGTGACCAAGAGCTACACGGCGAGCGCGTTGATGGTGTTGGTGGAGCAGGGAAAGGTGGCCCTGGACGCGCCGGTACGGCGTTACGTGCCGGAGTTCGCGCTTCCGGATGAGCAGGCCGCAGCTGAGATCACGGTGATGCAGTTGCTCAATCACACCTCGGGCTTGGACTGGCGGCTGAGCGCCAACACCGGCGAGGGCGACGACGCGCTGGCCGGCCAGGTGGCGTGCCTTGCGGAGTCGAACCTGATCGCGCCGCCCGGCGCACGCCCGTCTTATAGTCAGGTCGGATTCAACGTGCTCGGGCGGATCATCGAGAAGGTCACCGGGCTCACCTACGAGGACGCCGTCAGCACACTGCTGCTAGAGCCGCTGGGCCTGCACAGCAGCGTGTTCGCGGTCAACGACGTCCTGGTACGCCGATTCGCGGTCGGGCACAACCTCAGCGCCGACGAGACGCTCGCGGTGGTGCGGCAGTGGAAGGACACCCGGGGCAACAACCCGGGCGGGGGCCTGGCCGGGTCGGTGACCGATCTGCTGGCGTGGGGCCGATTCCATCTCGGCGACGGCCGCGGAGTGCTCAGCGCGGACACGTTGGCGCAGATGCGCCAACCCACGGTCGAACTGCGCGGCTCGTCTCTCGGTGACGCATTCGGACTGTGCTGGTTCCTCAAGCAGGTGGGTGAGGTCGCCACGGTCGCTCAGGGAGGGTCCGCCAACGGCCAGTTCGCCGACCTGCTGCTGGTGCCCGAGCACGACTTCGCCGTCGCGGTGATGTCGAACGCGGGCCCGGATGCCGGCCTGGCGTTCAACCAGACGATCGTAACGTGGGCGCTGGAGGAGTATCTCGGCGTCGTCGAGCAGACCCCTGAGCCGCTGGCCTACGATGCGGCCCAGGCGGCCGAGGTGGTTGGCACCTACGGCAACGAGATGATGCTGCTTACCATCACCGACGACGGCACCCACCTCTCGATCGCCTGTGACATCAGACCCGAGATCCGCGAGTCCAGCGACACGGAACTGCCGCCCGATCTGCCGTTCGCAAGCATGGGCCTGCTCCCGGGCGACGCAGGAGAGTTCATCGTCACCGAAGGCGGCCTCGCCGGCCAGCGCGGGATCTTCACCCGCGACCAGTCCGGCACCGTCACCGCCGCAGACCTCGCCGGCCGTACTTTCGCCCGAGAGTAAATGAGCTGAACCTGTGGGTGTCTGGCCGGACGCGCAGGACGGCCGGCGGGAGGTCGCAGTCGGGTTCCCGAGGAGCGACGCGACGAGGGCGAGGCTTGAGATCGGGGCGGGCGGGTGGGCGCAGCACAATGTTTAATGCCTGAATATTTAGTCATTGCTTAAATAAGACGCAGGTCGCGGCGTGATTGGCTGTGAGAAGTGGTGGTTTTTGGTGCGGAATTTTGCGCGCACGCAACGAAGCGAAGCGGAGTGAGTACGTGCAAAATTCCGCACCAAAAACCACCACGGAGCACAGACACCCGCTTTAAAACCAAGCCCCTCGCGGAGCCGACACCACTCGTCGCGGCGGATTCAGACTGGATAGCCGTGCTCCCAGCGCGATTTGGATCACACCGCGGCCTACGCTCAATACAAACAAGGCCTAAATATTCAGGCATTAAACATTGTGCTGCGCCCACCCGCCCACCCCGATCTCAACCATCAACCCGCGCCCCCCACCCTCGTCGCCGTGCTCCTCGGCGGCTCAACCCCGTTCCCCGCTCAACGACCCATGGATGGGGCACAGGAGCCGTTATTCGCGGGTTATCGGCGCGCTATCGACCCGGCGCACACTCGGGCTCGGCCGCGCCTGCGTGGCCGAACCCTGTCACCCACCACGGGGTAGCCCCGTCGTGGGGCGGTCCCGCACAGGAGGATCGTGAATATCAGGAAGCACATACGCCGGTACGCCGGGGCGGCCGTGGCCGTCCTCGCGCTCAGCCTGGCCACGGCGCTGGGCGCGCCGTCCGCCTCGGCCGCAGCCGGCGGCGACGCCGCGAGCCTCGCGCTCGCGAACGTCGGCAAGTCGGCGGGAACGTGCGCCGACAACCCGACCACCAACAGCCTCGGCGGCAGCCAGTTCGAGACCAGCTGCAGCGGCAACGGGGGCAACGGCGAGTTCTGGTGCGCCGACTTCGCCGAGTGGGTCTGGCAGAACTCTGGCTTCTACACCGGCGGGCTCAGCGCGGCGGCGGGCAGCTTCTACGTCTACGGCGAGAACAACGGCACCCTGCACACCTCTTCGTCGTACGTGCCTCAGCCGGGCGACGCGGTGGTCTACGACTACGCGGGCGGCGGCGTCGCCGACCACGTGGGCATCGTGACCTCGGTGGACTCGAGCGGCAACGTGGTCACCGCGAACGGCGACTGGAACGGGATCAGCAACAGCTCGGAGTCCACCTTCGCACGCAGCTCCGGGGTGGTCTCGGTAACGATCCCGGCGAGTGAGCGGGCCTCGGGCGACTACGTGGGTGCGGCCGGGATGACCATCTCCGGCTACATCACGCCGGTGGCCAGCGGCAGCGGCAGCAACCCGCCGCCGGTCAACTCGGGCAATCCGTACAGTCCGAGCGCCGTCTGCGGCAGCGGATACGGCGTGATCGACTCCCACGGGATCACCGGAGCGACCATCTACCTGCTCTACAACAACTCCACCGGCGACAACTGCGTGACCACCCTGGCCACCTCGCCGACGAGCGCGAAATCGATGAACGCCACGTTAGCGGTGCAAGGCGGATCATCAGGAAGTAATCCAGGGACATTCACCGACTACGCCGGGCCGGTCGTCGAGTACGCGCCGAGCTCCTGCGTGGAATGGGGCGGCTCGTACAACGGCAGCTCCTGGACCAGCGGCTGGAGTCACTGCGGCGGCGGTTCGAGCGGCCCGGCGCCGACCGGCAACAACATCTACACGCCGACTCAGGTGTGTGGCAGCGGCTACGGCGTGATCGACTCCCACGCGGTCTCCGGAGCGACCATCTACCTGCTCTACAACAGCTCGACCGGCGACAACTGCGTGACCACCCTGGCCACCAACGCCTCGACGGCTGAGCCCACGAAGGCGACCCTGGCCGTGCAGGGCGGCAACTCGGGCAGCGACTCCGGCACGTATACCTACTACGCCGGACCGGTGACCGAGTACGCGCCGAACAACTGTGTCGAGTGGGGCGGCTCGTACAACGGAAGTTCTTGGACGAGTAGCTGGAGCCACTGCGGCAACGGCACTGTGACCCAGCCGCCGGGCGCCTCGAACCCGTACACGCCGACCCAGGTCTGCGGCAGCGGCTACAGCGTCGTCGACTCGCACTCGGTCACCGGCGCGACCATCTACCTGCTCTACAACAGCTCCACCGGCGACAACTGCGTCGCCACGATGGCCACCAGTCCGTCCTCGGCTGTGTCGATGAACGCGACGCTGGCTGTGGAGGGCGGCGGCTCGTCGAGCAACCCGGGCACCTTCACCGACTACGCCGGACCGGTGACCGAGTACGCGCCGAGCTCCTGCGTGGAGTGGGGCGGCTCGTACAACGGAAGCTCCTGGACCAGCGGCTGGAGCCACTGCTGACGCTGCCAGGACCCGCGCCGCGCTGAAGCAAGTCCGCGGCAGGATTGCACGGAATTGATTGCCCGGCAGGTCCTAGGCCTGCCGGGCAATCGCCGTGCTCGGTACAACTTCGACAGCTCCCCAAATCTCCAGGTGAGCTGCGAAGGAGGACGGATGGAATTCGGCGTTCTGGGACCGCTGCTGATCCGCGACGAGACCAGCGTGCTCAGCGCCAACGTCAGGGCCGCGAAACAGCGGACTCTGCTAGCGGCGCTTCTGCTGCGGGCCGGCCGAGTCGTATCGGTGGACTATCTGGTGGAGACGCTCTGGGACGGACTGCCGCCGGACACCGCGCTGCCGAGTCTGCGCAACTACGTGATGCGGCTGCGCGCCGCTCTCGGATCGGCGGGTCGCCGGATCTCCTTTCGCGGCAACGGTTATGTGATCGACATATCCGAGGACGAAGTCGACCTGCTGCGCTTCACGGGACTGCTCGAGGCCGGGGTGGCCGCGTTCCAGCGGTGCGAGTTCGCGCTGGCCGCCGAGCTGACCGGACGCGCGCTGGACCAGTGGCGCGGCCCTGTGCTGGAGGATGTGGTCTCGGACACCCTGCACCGCGATGAGTGTTCGCCCGTGGCCGAGCGTCGACTGGACGCCGTGGAGCTGAAACTGGAGGCCGACCGCCGGCTCGGTGTCAGGCCTGCGTGGACTGCGGAGCTGCGCAACCTGGCTTGGGCGCATCCCGAGCGCGAGCGGCTCTGGGAGCACCTGATCAGCGGCCTGTGCCAGGACGGTCGGCGCATAGCGGCGCTGGCCGAGTACCAAAGACTGGAGCGTGTGCTCGACAAGGAGTACGGCGTCCGACCGGGTGCACGATTACGCAGTCTGATCAGCGATATTCATCCGACTAGTGCCGTGCACCGCGAGCATTACAAGTACTACGAGTTCAGGCCGCTCGCCCGCGCGTTCGCTCGTACGCGGAGCGAATCCGACGCGGGCCGCAGCGACCTGTGACTTCTCCTCGTCAGCCGAACATGCCGGGTACGTAGTTGCCGGCAGGCTGCTGGGTGATGACGTTCACCCGGTTGTAGGCATTGATGAGGGCGATCTCGCAGATGAGGCCGGCGAGCTGCTCCTCGTCGTAATACTTGGCGGCGTTCGCCCAGACCTCGTCCGAGACGCCGCCGGCCGCGTCGGCGATGCGGGTGCCCTGCTCCGTCAGCTCCAGCGCGGCGCGCTCGGCGTCGGTGAACACCATGGCCTCCCGCCAGGCCGCGACGAGGTTCAGGCGGACCGAGGTCTCCCCGGCCGCCTCGGCGTCCTTGGTGTGCATGTCGGTGCAGAAGCCGCAGCCGTTGATCTGGCTGGCGCGCAGCCGCACCAGCTCGGCCGTCTTGGCCGGGAGCCCCGACTCCGCGACCGCCTTGCCCGCTCCGTTGATGTGCCTGAGGGCCTTGCCGCCGACGGCGCTGCCGAAAACGTTCAAGCGTGCTTCCATGGTCTACTCCAAGTGCCTCTTCTTCGTACTTCGTGCTTACACCCTTCTGACGAAACAGCCCCGCAAAGTGTGAGGCGGCCGGCGAGCCCCTACTGCACGCCCGGCTGCCAGCCGGGATCGCGGCCGGTCAGGCCGAGGAGCCGGCTGAAGGCCGACGCGTCCTCGGCGACCGTGACCGGGGGGCCGAACAGGCCCGGAGTTCCGCCCGGACCCTGCTCGACGACGGACTTGGCCCACGCGTACGCGGCCGCCACCGTATCCGCCAACGCCGGGTCGTCGCCGGGGAAGCCGTGGCCGGTCGCGACGGCGAGATCCCACCCGTGCACGAGGACCTCGTCGATTGCGGCGGCCCCGGCGACCTGCGCAGGCATCTCGCCGCCGCCGACCCGGGTCATGCCCTCCCACGCCGCAGCCGACCGCCAGCCGTCGGCCAACGTGTCGAGGCGGGCCGGCAGCCGGTCACGCCAGTCCGCGCCCAGCCTCGATGCGTCGGGTGCGGGTGCCTGGCCGCCGTCCGCGAGCCTCTGCTTGGTACCGGCGGCGGCGAAAGCCACACACAGGTTGTCTACGTGGTTGAGGAGCGCCCCCACTGTGATGCCGCCGCAGGGTGTGCGCACGTCGAGTTGGTCGTCTCGGACGCCCCGGATGGTGGCAGCCATTGCCGTCGTCGCAGGTCCTAGATCCAAGGTCATCTTTAGACACTACGCCTCGCGTGGCGGTGCCGTGCTCTCGCGGACGATCAGTTCGGTCGCGAGTTCCAGCCGCGTGTGTCGCGGCTGTTTGCCCCGGGACAGCTCCACCACCATCTCGGCCGCAGCTACGCCCATCTCGGTGAGCGGCTGGCGAACCGTGGTCATCGGCGGGCCGGCCCACCGCGAGAACGGCAGGTCATCGAACCCTACGACGCTCAGCTCCTCGGGGATGCGCACCCCGGCCCGGCGCGCGGCCTCATACACCCCGTGCGCTTGCAGATCGTTCGCCGTGAACACGGCGGTAGGCGGCTCGGGCAGCGCCAGCAGCGCGGCGCCGTCGCGCAGGCCGCCCTCGACGTAAAGCGTCGAATCGCGCACGAGTTCGGGGTGGACGGCGACTTCAGCCATCTCGTGTGCGGCACGGTAGCCGCCGAGCCGCGCCCGGCAGCACGGCCAGGCCACCGGACCGTTGATCATGGCGATGCGACGGTGGCCGAGTTCGAGCAGGTGCCGGGTCGCGCTGAGCCCGCCGCTCCAGTTGGTGGCGCCGACCGAGGGCGTGCGGTGCATCGGCTCGCCGGTCGGGTCGAGTACTACCAGCGGCACGCCGCGGGCCGCGAGCTGGGACTGCTGACCGACCGTCCGTTCGGAGAAGACGACGATGACGCCGGTCGGCCGCCGTTCGAGCACCTGCTCGGTCCACGCCCGCCCCGGGGTGAGCCGCCCCTGCATCTCGGTGAGCACGACCACCAGCCCGTGCGCGCGGGCGACCGCCTCCACCCCGCGGATGATTTCGAGCGCCCACAGGCTCTCGAGGGCGTGGAAGACGAGTTCGATGATCGCGGTCGGCGCGTCCGTATCGGGCCGCCGATATCCCTGCTCGCGGATCACCGCCTCGACCCGCTGCCGGGTGCCGGGCGCCACCCCGGGCCGACCGTTGAGCACACGCGAGACGGTGGGTACCGACACGCCGGCCAGCCGGGCCACCTCGGCGGCGGTCACCTGCCCCGCACGCGCGGATCCGGCACCTCGGCGTATATCAGCCACCTGCGCAGTATAGCCGGGCCCGAAGACGTTTGGCTTTGAAACTTTCACTGATTTCTTTGGAAGCTTTCTGATCCACTGACCAGGACTGTTGACGGGCATTGCGGCCTGTCTTACCGTCAGCTCCGCGAAATGGAGTCACATATTTCTCGAAATATTTCGAACTCTCAGGAGCAGCCCGTGAAAATCACTCTGAAACGGCCCTCTCGAAGGACGCTGCGGGCGCTCGGCGCCGCGCTGTCCACCGCCGCCTGCGCGGCGGCCGCCCTCACCGGCCTGGCGATCACCGCGCCGCCCGCTCAGGCGGCCTCACTGGTGCAGGTCACGAGCTTCGGCTACAACCCGAGCGGATTGCAGATGTGGGAGTACGTCCCCGCCAGCGCCTCCGCGCACCCGCCCATCCTGCTCGCGCTGCATCAGTGCACGCAGTCAGGCCCGGCGTTCTACTCAGGCTCCGAGTTCGCCTCACTCGCCGACCAGTACGGTTTCATCGTCATCTACCCGTCCGCCGTACGCAGCGGCAGCTGCTGGGACGTCTCCTCGCCCGGCGCGCTCACCCACAACGGGAACAGCGATCCGGCCGGCCTGATGTCCATGGTCACGTATGTCGAGCAGCACAACGGCGGCGACTCCAGCCGCGTCTATGTCACCGGCGCCTCCTCCGGCGCGATGATGACGAACGTCATGCTCGGCGACTATCCGGACGTGTTCAAGGCGGGCGCCGCGTACATGGGCGTGCCGTTCGGCTGCTTCGCCGGCACCACCGTCGCCGAGTGGAACAGTGCGTGCGCCGAGGGCCAGACGAGCATGACGCCCCAGGCGTGGGGCAACTTGGTGCGCAACGCCGATCCGGGCTACACCGGCCCTCGGCCGCGCATGCAACTGTGGCACGGCACCGCCGACACGACGCTGAACTACAACAACTTCGGCGAGGAGATCAAACAGTGGACGAACGTGCTCGGCGTGAGCCAGACGCCGACGTCGACCGACACACCGGTGTCCGGGTGGACCCGCACTCGCTACGCCGACAGTTCGGGCACGGTCCAGGTCGAGGCGTACAGCATCGCCGGGGCCGGACACGTGCTGCCGGAGACGGGCATGGCCGCGTACGCGATCCACTTCTTCGGCCTTGACGGCAGCGTCACGCCCACGTCGCCCAGCGCTTCGGCATCGGCGTCCGTATCGGCTTCCGCCTCCGCCTCCGCGAGCGCATCGCCGACGACGTCGACCGGCGGCGGCTCGTGCACCGTGACCGACAGCATCAGCGCCTGGAACACGGGCATGACCGAGAACCTCACCATCACCAACACCGGCAGCGCGATCAACGGTTGGGCGCTCGCCTTCACGCTGGGCAGCGGGCAGGCCATCACCAACGGCTGGAACGCCACCTATTCCCCGGCCACCGGGCACGTCACCGCGACCAATCTCAGCTACAACGCCACGCTCGCCGCGGGCGCAAGCACGAGCATCGGATTCCAGGCCGCCCAGACCGGCAATACCGCCGCGCCCACCGGCTTCACCCTCAACGGACACACCTGCACCGTCGGCTGAACTGCATTCGACCAAATGAGTAACACGGGTAACTCTGCGGTTGCGACACCGCACGCAACACCTTCTACTCGATATTTGGAGGTATTCACGGCCTTTGCACAGGAAGTGGTGGGTGCGCATGCTCACAGCTCGCAGTCTCTTCAAGGAGATCAACGAAGATGACGACGCCTTCCGCCTCTTCTGCAGCATCGCGATGAGCGGAGAGAGCCAGGGCGGCTGGGAGAACGGCCGGATCGCCGCCCTGGTCTCGGACCCCGCGCTCGCCCCCAAGATCGCGCGGCACGGCGCAGACGAGGACAAGCACGGCCGGATCTTCCGCGGTCTGATGCGCAACCGGGGCCTCGAACCGGTCCCGGTGCCCGCGGACACCGACTACACGATGCTCCTCGAACAGCAGGGGATCGGCCTGGCGCACAGCCGCCTGTCGCGCAACGAGCCGCTCACCGACTACGACGTCACCGTTTATCTCGCGCACAGCCGCGTCACCGAACAGCGTGCCTCCGAGCAGATGAAGCTGCTGCGCAGGGTCTTCGCCGACGACCCGCACATCGGCCGCGCGGTCCGGATGATCAGCTCAGACGAGGACAACCACCTGGCGTATTGCCACGAAGAGCTGCTGCGGCTCGCGGCGAAGGGCCAGGGCCGCCAGATCGACCAGATCCTGCGCCGAACCGCGCATGCCGAGATCCGCACGTACCGCGACGTCAGCCTCGCCGTGATGGAGCAGATGGGCGGAATCCTGCGGTGGTCCAAGGCCAAGTCGAACGTCCTGAAGCTGGGTATCCACGCCCTCTACGCGTATGAGCGGCTCGGCGGCTGGCGGCGCATGACCACGCTGCGCCCGCCGGCGATCCGCAACGCGCTCGGCGGACCGGCTCTGCGCAACGCCCCGAACCCGACCGCGTGACCGGCGCCTTGCGCGCTATGGGCGAGTGAAGGTCACGTGCGTGACGCCGCTGGGCGTCGTCACGGACTCCACCTGGAAGCGGTCTTCGAGCCCCTCGAGACCCTCCCACAGGCGTACGCCGCGGCCGAGGATGATCGGCACGATGACCACGTGCAGGTGGTCCACGAGGTCCGCGGCGAGGAACTGGCGGACCGTGGTCGGGCCGCCGCCGATCCGCACGTCAAGACCGCCCGCGGCCTCGCGGGCCTGACGCAGTACCTCCTCGGGGCCGGCGTCGACGAAGTGGAAGGTGGTGCCGCCCTCCATCTCGAGCGAGGGGCGCGGGTGGTGGGTCATCACGAACACCGGCGTGTGGAACGGCGGATCGGCACCCCACCAGCCGGTCCAGGACAGGTCTTCCCACGGTCCCTGCTGCGGCCCGAACTTGCGGCGCCCCATGATCTCGGCACCGATGCCGTTTCCCCACGTCGAAGCCATCGCGTCGTCGACGTTGAACTCGCTGCCGCTGGACGTGCCGTGCATGTCCTGAAAGGTGCGTGTGCCGAAGAACCACTCGTGCAGTCGGGTCCCGGCGTGGCCGAACGGCGCTTCTAAGCTCTGCCCCTCCCCGGTACCGAAGCCGTCCAGGGAGACGGAGAAGTTGTGCACTCTGACTCGCGACATGCCGCTGTGCTCCCGCCACTCGACTCGTACATCCTCAGCAACCGCCCGAAATCCCTCGTCGCCGGCGGCCTGGTCACCGAGGTCGAAGGGCTGCGGCCAGAGGCGCCAGATTACAACATAAGGGATCGATATCCTCGGCGACGCGCGCCCTCGGCCCGAGAGCCACTCGCCTGCTCGGCACTGCCGTCGGCCTACCGGCGAACGATCGCCACCCTAAGCCCGGATTAGCGATCAGTTAAGAACGCGAAAATATCACCCCTGCCCTGATCTGCATGTTCAGTCGATTTTCGCCTCGTGGTCTAGTCCCATTGGGCTAGACCACTATTGACGGCGGCCTCCCGGGCGAGTATCACGTCTGGCAAGCCGTCGCTGCGCTGGACGGCGTACCCACCCCACCCCGGGCGCCGTCCGCGCCCACCGCACCACGCGGACGGCGCCGTCCGAATGGAGACGTGAACCGGCCATGACACCGCTCCAACCCGCGCCGCTGGCGCAGGACCCGTCGCAGGAACCATCGATGAGGCAAGGACTCCGGCACAGCCGCAAGCTGCGCGCGGCCGCAGTGGCGGTCGCCGCGGCCTCGCTCGCGGTCGGCGGCGTGCTCGCCGCCGCGGCCCCCGGCCAGGCGGCGGGCTCCGCCCTCACCTCCAACTGGTACGCCTCGGCGCCCTACCTGTTCGTCGACGGCAGCCAGCCCAACCCCACGACCGTCATGGCCGCCTCCGGGCAGAAGGCCTTCGAGATCGCGTTCATCCTCGCGCCCAACAGCGGCGGGTGCAGCCCGACCTGGAACGGCACCGATCCCATATCAAGCGACACCACGGTCGGCCCGGTGATCAACGAGATCCGGGCCGCCGGCGGCGACGTCTCCGTGTCAGTGGGCGGGTACGGCGGCACCAAGCTCGGCCAGACCTGCGGCAGCGCCGCGGCGACGGCCGCCGCGTACCAGCAGGTCGTCACCCAGTACGGGCTGCACGCGATGGACTTCGACCTCGAAGAACCCGAGTACGAGAACTCCTCCGCCATCGCCAACGAGCTCGGCGCCGCGCAGATCCTGCAGCAGAACAACCCCGGGATGTACATCTCGGTGACCATGCCGGGCACCGCCGCCGGCACCGGCTGGTTCGGCACCCAACTGTTGGACGAGGCCAAGACCCTCGGCTTCACTCCGAACAACTACTCGATCATGCCGTTCGACGGCGGATTCAGCGGCTCCGCCGCGCAGATCAGCGCGCTCGAGGCCTTCCACTCGCTGCTGGTGAGCACCTTCGGCTGGGATTCCGCGACCGCATACGCGCACGAAGGCGTGTCGATGATGAACGGGCGCACCGACTCCGCCGAGTACTTCTACCAGAGCGACTTCGCCAATGTGCTGAGTTACGCGACCAGCCACGGGCTCGGACGCTACACGTTCTGGGACGTCAACCGTGACCAGCAGTGCAGCCCGCCGGACAACAACGGCGTGCTCTCCGGCAGCTGTTCGGGCGTGACGCAGAACGCCTGGGACTTCACCAAGTACACGACCCAGTTCGCCGGGGCCACTCCCCCGACCACGACGCCCACCACCGCCTCGGCGTCCGCATCGGCCTCGGCCTCGGCCTCAGCATCGGCGTCCTCGACCGGCGGCAGCGGATCTTGCGCCGCCGCATGGAGCTCCTCGACGGCTTACAACGGCGGAGCCGTGGTGTCGTACAACGGCCACAACTGGACGGCCAAGTGGTGGACCGAGGCTGATGTGCCCGGTGGCGCGGCGGGCGTGTGGACCGACGACGGCGCTTGCTGATCCGATCCCGATCGGCTGCCGGTCGTGGCTGACCGGCAGCCGACAAGGCAGCCGACAAAGCAGCCGACCGGGAGCCGACAGCCAGCCGATCTAAGCCGTGTCGCCGAGCGCCCTGCGTGCTCGGCGACACGGCCGCCTGGAACAATGGCCGAATGAACAATCGATCCTCGGGCGCCGGCGCGGGCGTACAGCACGACGAAGACCTGGCCACCCGGCTGCGGAATGCGATGCGCGGCTGCACCAGGCGGCTCTCGGGGACGTCGGCGGCGGGCGGGACCATCCGCGACGGGCTCGGCCTGTTCACCGACTGGATCGCGTCCGACGAGGCGTCGACCGCGGCGTACGGCATCGACGGACCCACCGACCTCTACGGCGACGGCATCGTGCGCACGCTCGAGCGCAAGGTCGCCGAACTGCTGGGCACCGAGGACGCCGCGTACTTCCCGACCGGCACGATGGCACAGCAGGTGGCGCTCCGCTGCTGGGCCGAGCAGACCGGCAGCAATGTCGTGGCGACGCACCCCCTCGCCCACCTCGAGGTCCACGAGCGCCATGCCTACCGCGATCTGACCGGCCTTCGCGGAGTGTGGCCGACCGCCGAGCCCCGGATGCCCACGGCGGACGAGGTGCGCTCCATCGCGGGACCTTTCGGCACGCTCACCCTCGAACTTCCCATGCGCGACGCCGGATTCGTCCTGCCCGCCTGGGACGAACTGATCGAGACGACCTCCGCCGCCCGGGAGCGGGGTGCGCGCGTGCACTTCGACGGCGCCCGGTTGTGGGAGACGACCGTGCACTTCGGCCGTCCGCTCGACGAGATCGCGGCGCTCGCCGACTCCGTCTACGTGTCCTTCTACAAGTCGCTTGGCGGGATCAGCGGTGCCGCGGCGGGCGGCCCGGCCGAGTTCGTCGAGACCATGAAGACCTGGCGCCACCGCTATGGAGGCCAGATCTATCAGCAGTGGCCGTCCGTGCTCTCCGCCCTGATCGGCCTGGATCGCGAACTGCCCCGGCTGGCGCACTACGTCGAACACGCCACGAAAACCGTCGCCGGCGCGCTGGCCGAGGCCGCCGTGCACACGCGCGGTGTACGTGTCTTTCCCGAGCACCCGCACACCCATCAGTTCCGCCTGTTCGCGCCCTTCGAGGCCCAGACTCTCCGGCGCGCCGCGCTCGAACAGATCGCCGAGCGTGGTGTCGGCCTCGTCGACCGCTGGAGCCCGTCGCAAGTACCCGGTGTCGCATTCGCCGAGGTCACCATCGCCTCGCCGGCCCTCGAGTGGAGTGCTGAGGAGATCACGTCGGCATTCGTCGACCTGCTCGAACGGGCCGCGCGGATTCAGGAACCGGTCAGACCTCTATAGCGAGTCCACTGACATCCGGGCTCGTCAGGGCCGAAGCCCTGCGGTGCAGGACATCGGTCGCTCCGACGATCCCGAGCAGCACAAGGCCGGTGACCAGGCTGATGGGCCCGGTGCCGATCTGCAGGCCGTCGCCGTACGGGGCCGGCACGCCCAGCCAATCCGCGAAGGCGGCGCCGAGAGGACGGGTGATGGTGTAGGCGAACCAGAACAGGAAGACCGAAATGCCCGGCACGAATCTGGAACTGATGGCGGGAAGCATGATGATCGCCAGGAATACCCACGTCGACTTCAGCGTGCCCCAATTGAGCGACACCGACGCGTAGTCGCTCGCCGCCGTGCCGAGTTCGAAGGTCAACAGGACGGTCGCCCAATAGAAGGCCTCGCGGCGGAACGTGTTGATGCTGTGCACATCGAGAGTCTTCTCGGTCGCGTACCACGCCGCGAAGACGGTGGCCTGGAGCACCAGCAGAGTCGCCGTCGACTCCAGCAGCGTCATATTCATGTCTTTATTCATGAAGTCCGCGGACATCGTGCCGAAGATGCTCACCGCGGTCACCGCGAGCCAGTAGACCCACGGAGTGTACTTCCTGGTCCGGAACTGGATCGCCCAGCAGACCAGGAGCAGGGCCAGGCCCATGCTGATGGCCAGGACACGGCCGATGTAGTCGTTGAAGAATACGTAGTCCGAGAATGCCTCGCCGAAAGCCGTGGTCCCCAGCTTCGCCACCCAGAACATGATCGTGA
>Ga0185299_10003715_pt1 | contig 19593 bp, 22 predicted proteins | sample PaiPotPPA55metaG_FD_128002 | JGI IMG/M metagenome (GOLD analysis project Ga0185299, IMG submission 128002) | Iron sulfur acid spring bacterial and archeal communities from Banff, Canada, to study Microbial Dark Matter (Phase II) - Paint Pots PPA... ...
ACTCGCCAAGCTGATACCCACACCGGCGCCGACCTCAGCAATCTGAGCCGGCGAACCTGGCATTCATCTCCTGCCTTCGCAGCCCCGCCACCACGACTACTTCAAACCCGACTTTTTCAACGTAATCGATCATTGATCTGCCGTTGCCGAACAGTGCGATCAGCGTGGATGCTGTTCGCCGACGGCGACGACCACCAACGGCGAGGTAGCGCCGTGAACCGCCGTTTGGACGCCCTTGGATGAACGAGTCAAATCGAACCTCAGATGACCTTCACGACGCGGCCGCACGTGGTCGGGGCGGTTGAGAAGCCGCCATTCGCACCCGACTGTCGCGACTGTCCATAGCCCGTGGAGCCGCTGATTTGTAATTTAAGGCCCCTCTGCGGCAATCGCCGGCTCAGTCAGTTGTCGAGCAGCGTCTTGGCTTCCTTGAGGTCGGCGGTGTCGAACCCCTCGGTAAACCAGCCGTAGACCGGCAAGATTGGCGGCGGCACGCAATTCCTATCCGTTGGCGGACATTTCGCGCGCCAGCGCCTTGCAGAAATCGGCTTCAACAGCATCCCCGTGGGTGGAGGTGGCCCCAACAAGTCGCCAACTCGGCGGAAGACTCTTTTGCATAGCTGACCTACAATCACCGCAAGGCTCATCCAAAAGAGCCCCCCAAACAGGAGGAGGCGGTAATGGCGAGAGAGGCGCTGACGCGACGCCGCATGCTTCAAACAGCGGCATTGGCGGTAGGCGGTTTAACCGCACCGGTTGCGTGGGCAACCGGCCCGGAGCCGGAAGGCCGCATGGTCCTGGGCTGGCACACCAATATCGCGCCGCGCTGGCTCGATCCGCTGCAACATGACGGCGGCGCCACGCCGGACAATTTCCTCAACGTGGTGCAAGACGCGCTGATCAAGAACTACAAAAAGCAGACTTACAACCATCTGGCGCTGGCCGACCATTTCGAGTTCGCCGAGGATGCGCGTAGCGCGACGTTCCGGCTGCGCGAAGGAGTGAAATTCCACGACGGCTCGCTTGTCACGCCCGACGACGTCAAATGGAGCTATGAGCACTATCACGGCGCCTGGGCCGGGGTGCTCCACGACCGCACCGATAAGGTCACTATCGTCGACAAACGGAAGGTCCGCTTCGATTTCAAGGAGCCGTTCCTCGACTTTCCGCGGCTGATGGGCACCGCCAACGTCTGTGGCGCGGCCTGGGTCGTGCCGGCCAATTACTACGCAAAGGTCGGTCAGGACGGCTTTGCCGCAAAGCCGATCGGCGCCGGGCCCTACAAGATGGTCTCGCAGGAGCCGGGGACCCAGCTCGATTTCGAAGCCTTTGAAGGCTATTACGCGCCGGTGCACGTCAAGAAGTTCAGCATCATCAGCGTGCCGGACCCGGCCACCCGCGTCGCGATGCTCGAACGCGAGGAGGCGGATATCGTCTACGGCGTCCCCGGCGAGCTCGTTGCCCGCATCAAAAGCAATAGGAAACTGATGCTGGCCCCGGTGGTCTCGGGGAATTTCTGGCTGGAGTTTCCCGGCTTCCAGGATCCCCAGAGCCCGTTCCACGACAAGCGGGTGCGCGAGGCGATCAGCCTGGCGATCGATCGCGACGCGATTAACCAGGCGGAATGCGCCGGTCTCGGCCAGGTTGACGGCAACTGGATCAACGATGATGTCGAATACGGCCTGGAATGGCCGAAATGGGAGTTCAATCTGGCGAAGGCCAAGCAGCTGATGGCGGATGCCGGCCACCCGAACGGCTTCAGCTACGATTGGCTGACCCCGGCGCCGCCCTATTATTCGCGCGGCGAGCGGATCGTCTCGCAGCTGCAGGCGATCGGCATCCGCGGCAGGATGCAGACCCTCGAGCGGGCCGTCTACAACAAGCGAAGGCAGAGCGGGATGAAGGAGTGGCCCGGGGTCAACATCATCTTTGCCGGCGCCCGCATCGGCGCGAGCTGGGCCAATTGGTGTGAATCTGATTTCAAATGCGGCGGCATGCTTTCCGCCGACGAATTCTGCGTCAAGGAACTTGACGCCAAGTATACCAAATACCTGTCGTCGGAAAAACCCGTCGACCGCAAAGCCATAGCCGAGGAAATCCAGCGCGAGATCCTGGAAAATTTTTACTTCGTTCCGGTGTTTCGCCATGCGTTCATGAACGCGATCGAGCGGCGCATCAAGGCTGCAAAATGGCAGGATGTGTTTCCGTCGACGATAACGACGGGCTATGCCTATCCATGGGAAGAGATTGAACTGAAAGCGTGACCCCTTTATGAGAGCAAGAAATTCGATGAGAGCAAGAAATCCAAAAACCAAAGGGGAGGTTGACATGAAGACGGCGGCGCTGACACGGCGGACATTGTTAAGGAGTGCGGCGTTGGCAGCGATAGCGTTGCCCAAGCCGTTCGTACGCGCCCGCGCCGCCGAGACCGTGGTGCCCAAGGGCAAGATGACGCTCGCCTGGCACACCAACATCGCCGCGCGCTGGCTCGACCCGCAGCAGCATGACGGAACGGCGACGCCCGATAATTTTATCAACGCGCTGCACGACGCCCTGATCAAGAACTCGGGAGAGCAGAAATACGACCATCTGGCGCTCGCCGAGCGCTACGAATTTGCCGAGGACTCCAAGAGCTGCACGTTTGTCATGCGGCCAGGCCTCAAATTTCACGATGGAACACCGGTCACGCCGGCGGATGTGAGATGGAGCTACGAGCACTACCACGGCGCATGGAAGGATGTTCTTGGCAAGAAAACGCAAGAGCTTGAGATTGTCGGCGACAATAAGGTTGTTTTTCATTTCAAAGAGCCGTTCCTCGATTTTCCGATCCTGATGGGCACATCGAATGTCTGCGGTGCGGGATGGGTGGTTCCGGCGAAATACTATGAGAAAGTCGGGCAGGATGGGTTCATGCAGAAGCCGATCGGCGCCGGCCCCTATAAGCTGGCGTCACAGCAGCCGGGGATTCAGCTCGATTTCGAGGCGTTCGACGGCTACTACCGTCCGGTGCATGTGAAGGAATTTACGATGAAGGCCGTCCCCGAGGCGGCAACCCGCGTCGCGATGCTCGAACGCGGCGAGGCAGACATCATGTATTTCGTGCCCGGCGAATTGATTGCCCGGGTCAAAAACAACCCCAAGCTGTCACTGGCGCCGGTCGTGTCAGGCAACTGGTGGCTCGAATTTCCCGGATTCACCGACCCAAAAAGCCCATTCCACGACAAGCGCGTGCGCGAAGCCATCAGCCTCGCGATCGACCGCGAGGCGATGAACCAGGCCGAATGCGACGGTCTGGGTGTCGTCGACGGCAACTGGATCAACAATGACGTGGAATACGCCATGGATTGGCCGAAATGGCCGCACGATGTGGCCAAGGCCAAGCAGCTGATGGCGGACGCCGGTCATCCCAACGGCTTCACTGTCGATTGGGTGACCCCGGTGCCGAACTACTATTCGCGCGGCGAGCGCATCGTCTCGCAGCTGCAGGCGATCGGCATCCGCGCGAGAAACCAGGTCATGGAGCGCGGGGTCTTCCTCAAGAAGATCGAGAGCGGTCTCGGTCAATGGCCCGGCACCCAGATCATCATGAACGCGACCCGGATCGGCGGCACCTGGTCCAACTGGTACGACGGGATGTTCAAATGCGGCGGCTTCCAATCCAAGGATTTCTTTTGCGTGAAGCAACTCGATGATAAGTTCGCCCAATACACGACTTCGGATAATCGCGACGAACGCAAGAAGATCGCGTTCGATATTCAAAAAGCGATCTTGGAGAACTACTACTTCGTCCCGGTGTTCCGGCACGCCTTCGTCAACGCCTACGGGCCGCGGATCGCTGCCAAGAAGTGGCAGGACGTGTTCCCGACCAACCTCACCAGTGGCTACGCCTATCCCTGGGAGGACATCCAGCTGGCGGAAGCCTCCGCCGCGCAGAAATAGGCCGGCGGCAGTGGAGCGGCCGCGATGACTCAATTCATCATTCGGCGGACGATCTACGCGATCGTCACACTGTTCATCCTCAGCCTGACGATTTTCACCGTGATCAGGATGACCGGCGACCCGGTAACCTTGTTGGCCGAGCCGGGCGCGCGCGCCGAGGACCTCGACCGCATCCGAGTCGAATGGGGGCTCGACCGGTCGTGGCCGGTGCAATACGTCACGTTCGCCAAAAATATCTTCACCGGCGAATTGGGCAAATCCTTCAACTACGAGATGCCGGTCAGCACGCTGTATTTTCAGCGGCTGCCGAATTCGCTGGAGCTCGCGCTGGCGGCGACTCTGATCTCGTTTGTGATCGGCATCCCTGCGGGTCTCGTTTCCGCGGTCAAGGTCAACAGCGTCTGGGACAATGTCGGCAAAGTCATTGCGTTGTTCGGATTGGCGGTGCCCGGGTTCTGGCTCGGGCTGGTGATGATCCTGGTGTTTTCGGTGTGGCTCGAATGGCTGCCGACGAGCGGACAGGGCGGCTGGCGCAACTTGATCATGCCGGCGGTGGCGCTTGGCTGGTATTTCGCCGCCTCGCTGTTGCGCCTCACGCGGTCCAGCATGCTGGAGGTGCTGCGCAGCGAGTACATCAAGCTGGCCCGCCTGAAGGGCCTACCGGGCTACGTCGTGATCGCCGTGCACGCCTTCAAAAATGCTCTCATTCCGGTGCTCACCCTGGCCGGCATCAACCTCGTCGTCATGCTCAACGCGGCGGTGATCATCGAGGTGATCTTTGCCTGGCCGGGCATCGGCCGGCTCTTGTACGAGGGCATCTTTCAGCGCGATTTCCCGCTCGTGCAGGGGGTCGTCATGGAGGCTGGCATCATGGTCGTGGTGATCAACCTGATCATCGACATCCTCTACGCCTATATCGACCCCCGCATCCGGCTGACCCGATAGGTGCGCGATGACCTTTTTCACTGAGCCAACCATTGCGGTTCTCGCCGAGAGTCCGCCGCCGCGCACCGGGGGCGGTCAGCAGAGCTGGCTCCGACTGGCGCGCGAATTGCCGGTCTTGCCGCTGGCGATCCTGGTACCGTTCGTTCTGATCGCGGTGTTCGCCAACGCCGTCGCTCCCTACGACCCGACCGAGCCGATCCCGGGCGCGAAGATTTTCGAGCCGCCGTTCTGGATCGCAGGGAGTAATTCGCATGCGCTGCTCGGCACCGATTTCCAGAGTCGCGACGTGCTGAGCCGGCTGATTTTCGGCGCCCGCGTCTCGCTGATCGTCGGGGTTACCGGGACCATCGTCGCCGGCAGCATCGGCACCACGCTCGGCATCCTCGCCGGCTATCTCGGCGGCTGGGTCGATCAGGTGATCATGCGCGTGACCGACGCCTGGCTGGCGCTGCCGGCGCTGGTCTTCGCGATCTTCCTGGCGACGATGCTCGGACCGAGCATGTGGAACATCGTGATCATCCTCGGGCTTGTCTATTGGACCCGCTATGCCCGGGTGATCCGCGGCGAGGTCTTGAGCCTGCGCGAGCGCGAGTTCGTCAAGCTGGCCGAGATCGCCGGCGCCTCGAGCCGCCGCGTGATCCTGCGCCACATCCTGCCGAACGTGGTGAACTCCGCCATGGTATTGGCCAGCCTGACGATCGGCGTGGTGATCATCGCCGAGGCCTCGCTGTCGTTTCTCGGCGTCGGGGTGCCGCCGCCGGAGCCGGCCTGGGGCTCGATGCTCGCCGACGGTCGCTCGATGCTGATGGTCGGCGATTGGTGGCTCACCGTCTTTCCCGGGTTGGGCATCATGCTGGTGGTGCTGGCGACTCAGCTGCTCGGCGACTGGCTGCGCATCCGCCTGGACCCGCAATTGCGCAACCTGTGAGCCAAGCGGCGGCATGGCCCCCCTCCTCCAGGTCAGCGACTTAGAGACCCATTACGTCTCGTTTGGCGGCGAGCGAGTCGTAAAGGCGGTCGATCGGGTGAGCTTTACCTTGGCGGAGGGTGAGACGCTCGGCATCGTTGGCGAATCCGGCTGCGGCAAGACCACCACCTGTCTGTCGATCGTCGGCCTACTGCCGCCGGCGGCGCGGATCGTCGGCGGGCACATCGACTTTGCCGGGCAGGATCTCGCGCAACTGAGCCAGCGCGAGATGCGCCGCGTGCGCGGGGCGCAGATCGCGATGATCCTGCAGGACCCGATGGCCTCCTTAAACCCGCTGTTCAGCATCTATCGCCAGGTCGCCGAGCCGGCCTATTACCACCGCGCCATCCGCGGCCGCTCGCTGCGTCGGCGCGTCGGCGAATTGCTCCGCGCCGTGCGCATCCCCTCGCCCGAGATGCGGATGCGGGAGTTTCCGCACCAGATGAGCGGCGGCATGCGCCAGCGCATCGTCGGCGCGATCGCGCTCGCCGGCGGGCCCCGGCTAATCATCGCCGACGAGCCGACGACCAATCTCGACGTGACGATCCAGGCGCAATATCTCGACCTGTTGAAGGATCTCCAGCAGCAGACCGGGGTCGCGATCGTTTTCGTCACCCACAATCTCGGCATCGTGGCGCGCATGTGCGACAAGCTCGCGGTCATGTATGCCGGCAAGATCGTCGAGGCCGGCACGGTGCGCGAGCTGTTCAACGCCCCTCAGCACCCCTACACCAAGGCTCTGCTCGGTGCGATGCCGAAGCTCGGCAGCAAGGACAAGCTGTTAGCGATCCCCGGCCAGCCGCCCGATCTCGCCACCTTGCCACCGGGATGCCCCTTTCACCCGCGCTGCCCCGAAGCGCTGCCGCGTTGCGCTATCGACGAACCGCGCGAGGTACAAATCCGCGGCTCATGGTCGGCGCGATGCTGGCTCGCCGAGCCACAAATCAGCGATTCTGCGAAGGACATACATGCCGCCGCCGCTGCTGGAAGTTGAGGGCCTTACCAAGCATTTCCCGGTCACCACCGCGCTGCTTCCGCGCCGAAAACTCGCCTGGGTCAAGGCGGTCGACGGCATCGATTTTGCGGTTGACGCCGGTGAAACGCTCGGGGTCATCGGCGAATCCGGCTGCGGCAAAACCACCACCTCAAAGCTGATCCTGTTGCAGGAGACCCCGACCGCCGGCGCGATCCGGTTCGACGGACAGGACATCACCCAGCTTGCCGGGCCTGACCTGATGCGTTACCGGCGCGAGGTGCAGGTCGTGTTCCAAGACCCGTATTCCTCGCTCAGCCCGCGCATGCGGGTCGTCGAGATCATCGCCGAGCCATTGCAGATCCACACCGACATGTCCCGCGCCGAGCAGCACGAGCGGGTCGCGGAGGTACTCGACCTCGTCGGGTTGCGCCCGGAAGTGGCACCGCTTTTCCCGCACGAATTCTCGGGTGGGCAGCGCCAGCGCATCGCGATCGCGCGCGCGCTCGTGACCAACACGCGCCTTATCGTGCTCGACGAGCCAGTCTCGGCGCTCGATGTGTCGATCCGCGCGCAGATAATGAACCAGCTCGAGGAGTTGCAGCAGCGCCTCGGGGTCAGCTACCTGTTTATCGGGCACGACCTCGCCACGGTGGCGCATATCAGCCACCGCATCGCGGTCATGTATCTCGGCCAGATCGTCGAGCTGGCCGAGGCGCTCGAGTTGTGCAAAAAGCCGCTGCACCCCTACACCCAGGCGCTGTTCACCGCCGCCTTGCCGGCGCATCCCGACGACAAGCGCGAAAGACTGGCGATTGCCGGCGAGGTGCCGAGCGCGCTGGCGCCGCCTTCGGGCTGCCGCTTCCATCCGCGCTGCCCGCAGGCAATGGTGCGCTGCTCGGTCGAAGCACCAACCCGCAAGGACGTCGCGCCGGGGCACAGCGTGGCCTGCCATCTCTATTGAGTGTGCGTTATGCCAGAGCCGGGCCGAAGCGCCAGTCTTTGAAGGGCGCATTACTCCTTCAATACAACGCGAGTCGATTTCGATATCACTCATCAGCTGCTGGCAGCTACCGGGGCAATCCTCCCTTTAACATAGTAGGTACTAGTGGTAGATTGCTCTGGCGAACGCGACGGGAATTATCAGGTTGACGTAGCAAATCTGCCGGCGTATCTCGGAAGTGCGTGACAGGCCGGTAGCTTAATCGATCTGAGTCGGGACTCATTCCCTTCGGCATTTCTCAACACGGGTCCCGACGAGATGACAGGTGCCGAAGGGAAGCAATTCAACCGACGAGATAGAGATTACGCCCGAGATGGTGGCTATTGGGGAGGACGTTCTGCTTGGCGAACTTGGGGGCGCAGTCTCCGTGCATTGGCGGCCTGACGAATTGGCCACGCGGGTCTATCGGGCCATGGCTTTACAAAGTCGTGGAAAAGCGACGTATGCATCGAAAGAACGTATCCTATCAAACAGGCACTTGCATCGCGGCACCACCTGAATTCTGACAGCAAGTTCTTTGTCTCTAGTCGCTTAGCTCGTAGATGGCCTAAGCTCGTTCGCGGAGTGATCTGTATATCGTTTTCTGCATATTCGATGCCAAATAGTGGTGAATGAAGAGCATTGTTGCGGGCATCTTCTATCACATCTGTTCTTTCGCAAAGCCACTTAATATCATTAACGAAGGTTGGAGGAAACGCACCTAACGTATTACTGACAGCGGCGGCCAAAAGAATCTCTCGTTGCGCTCTATCTATCTTGAGTGCGTGCCATACCGCTAAATGCTGGTTCGCGACGATGCGTGGTCTTACACCCATGAGCGAACAATATAAAAGACCAAGCATTTCATGGAGCTCATTCCATGTTAACGCTAGCTGGCCTAGCGCAGTCGTATAGGGACGGAAGGCGGGATGCGAATAGGAAAGCCAGCGACCAGGTTTTGCCGATGCCTCTGCCATGCTATCCTCCCTGTCATGAGCGATCAGGAAGGCGACGACGATCAGGTCGCGCAGCGCTTTGATGCGCTGTTGCTCAAGCTGCTCAAGACGCCTCCCCAATCGCGCGCCGAGGTCGCCGAAGCGGCCCGACGCGCGAAGGCTGAGGCGAAGGCTACCGCGACGAAGCGAAAGAGTCAGCGGCGGAAATCGGCATAAGGCGGCGTGGCAGAATGGCGATGCGCCGGCTTCAACAGCGCGAAATGGCTTTCGACCGTGTTAGTATGAGTGAAGCCGCCATCCTTCACGTATTCCTCGGCGGAATGGTCGACGCTCGAATGCCCGGCGTACTCGTCGCCGATCCTCGGATACACGGGGCTGCCATCGGTCATCAGGTGCGACTTGCGATCCGCGTGGGTAACCATGATCGAGCGTAGGTTGGCGCTCGTCACATTGGCGACATGGAAGCTGCGCGTTTTGCCGTCGCGTTCGACCAGCGACACAACCGGCATCTTGCCGCCGGGGCCGCCGCCGACGCCTTTGCGCTTCCACGCGTGTTTGTTGGCTTCCTTGCCGCCGATGTAGGTCTCGTCGGCTTCAACCACCTTGTTCGCACCACCTAGGGGAGAGGGCCTTGGATCATGCGCCGCTTCGCGAAGGCGATGGAACAGGAACCAAGCGGCTTCGTAGCTGGTATCGAGGCACCGATGCAGCTCGTGCGCCGAAAACCCCTTCTTGCTCGCGGCCATGATGCGCGTCGCCAGAACCCATTTCGACAGCGGGATATGCGAGCGCTCCATGACGGTGCCGACCGTCACGCTGAACGGCTTGCGGCAATCCTTGCAGTTGTAGACACCAGCCCGAAGGCTCTTGCCGGCCATCTTTGTGATGCGATCGCCCATGACGCCGCAGCGCGGGCAAACTGGACCCTGCGGCCACAACACCGTTTCCAGATACTCGCGGGCCGCGTCGTCATCGTGGAAGATCGGATTGCGGAGGTCGATTTTGCTGCGGGCCATCGGGACTGCCTTTCAACTCTCAGGCGATCCTACAGGATGGCGCGTGCTACGTCAACCTGATAATTCCCTCGTCTTGGAGTTTGGTGATCTCGGCGTTGAGGCCAACCGCATCGCCTATATCGAAGCGATGGTCTTTAGCCGCGTATTTCCCGTCGATAACCGCAATACGAAGAGACTGGAATCCGCGCTCCTGAAGTTGCCACGCCGCACCATGAATGAAGTCGTTGCGACGGCGGCTAAGTTGAACAAAGCGGTTAGCCAGAGTGCGACCCTCTTGTTGGAGGGTTTTGAGGGCAGATACGTCTCGCAGAGCGGAGCGGAAGCATGCGACCCGTCGCTTCAGCGATAGGGGTGCTTCAGCGTATCCCTTAATCGGCCCCGCGTTTTCGATGATGACGCCAATCATCAAGGCGAGTGTGTTTTCGGCCCAGGCCCACACGAGCGTCATCAACCCGAGCATGGTGCACATATCTTGGAACGGATCGCCGGATGGTTTCATGGCGGTTGGGTTATCGTGTTTACCTTGTCGCCGGCGCCCATTCAGGACGGACCGTTTTCGACATGCATACATAGGTGATGCGAGGCTCAGCCAATTTTGTGTCCGGTCCGATTTTAACGAAACGGCCGGTGTTAGGATCGTAGGCAGTACGGTTCAGACCGTCAGCCTCTTTCTGACATTCTTGCAAGCTTTGGCCTGGGGAGTTCTCTACATAGGTACACGGTTGATTTACCCCCACGCAGAGAAATATTGCGTAAACCGTCATCATTGGAGGTGCTCCGGTGCTTAATATCGATGCGAGCAACCCGAACGCGATTACGGCTTTTAGCCCGATCGACGAGATTGAGCGCGCATGGTACGGATCAGATCAGCCTGAAGCGCAACCGAATCAAATGTTGCACCGAGAACCGTCTTGCAGGAGGGGCAAAGGGAGTTCACGCCTTGCCACTTTTGGCCGCCGATTCCTTCGCTTATTTGCACACGTTCCATCAACAGACTATTGACGTTCGTCTTGCAGCCGGGGCACTTGCCCGTAGGAAACATCGTCATGGAATTCGCTCCTGGTTTGGTTGGCACCTACCAGGATAGCGGAGGGCGGGGCCGGGTGCGAATCGGGCCCCGCCGTGCTATACCTTCGATCATGCAGAGCAAGCGGCGGCCAGTGGCCGATATAGAGAGTGAGGGAATCGAACTCCGGTCGGATGGCTGGGATCGGTTTCGGAAAGCGATCAGCGCCGCCGCGAAGAGCGGGCCGATGCCGCGGACTAAGACCCCTCGGTCTGGCGACGGATCGCGGCCAGCAAAGCGCGCAAGGCCGCGCGGGTCATCTTCGGCTTAGACGTTCGCCCCGCTACCAATCCGCCGATAGGTCAGACGGCGACCAACGATACCTTTGATCGACTTTCTCATGCGCTCGGCATCGCCAACGCCGTTAGCTTCGCGGTTGTTGTACCTGTAGTCGAACTCTGCCAAGTATCGATGAAGGTGATCTTTTGAAGTGTGGTGATAAACTCCGATAATCCCACGCTTAAGAATGGAGAAATAACCCTCAACCGTGTTCGTATAGTAGAAGTAAGCGCGAACATATTCTTCAGCGCTATGGTTGACACTGCCGTGGCCGTCAAACTCTCTGCCGATGCTCTTATACTGCGGCGCTTCGTCGGTCATGATGTATGAAGCGCGGTCAACTTGCGTGACGATGACGTTGCGCAAGGTCTTACCGGTCACATCGGCCACGTGGTGCGAGCGAACCTTGCCGCCGCGCTCTACCAGCGACAGAACGATAGCCTTTGGCGGTACGTGGTTTTTGCGATTGGCCGCTCTGCCGCCAACATAGGTTTCATCGATCTCAACGACCTTGTTCTTTCCGCCGATAGGCTCGCCGCCGTTGAGCGGTAGGTCATCGGGCAGGCTTTCGCGGATGCGATGGCACAAAAACCAACTCGTTTTCTTGCTGAGACCCAGGAGCCGACCAATTTGCAGCGAACTCATGCCCTTCTTGCTCGCCATCAGCAGATGCGTCGCGGCAAGCCACTTGTTCAGCGGAACGTGGCTGCGTTCGTACAGCGTGCCGACCGTGACGGTGAACGGCTCGCGGCATGCATTGCACTGGTAGAGACCGGGGCGAGTGGTCTTGCCGTGCATAAGCGTCGCTTGATTGATGGTGCCACAATGCGGACAGACCGGGCCATCGGGCCAAAGCTCAGTTTCCAGCCATTGACGTGCCGCTTCGGGGTCGTGGAACTCGGGGCGGGAAAGGTCGCTCATGTTTCGGCTCCGTTGATAAGCCGATTACATCATGTAGCAGCTACTATGTCAAGGTGAGAGTTGCCGCTACCGGTACCCCGGGGCCAGGAGGTTTCGGTGCCCACGTCGAACCTGACTTCAATTGTCCCTGCAATTAAAGGTCGGTTTTCCACCCAGGCTCTGTGGAAACACCACGAGATTTTGGCCTTGGCCGATTCCGTACTGCGCGAATCTGCTTTAGAATCCCGAAGCTTGGGGCTTTGGGGGCTTGACGACGCATCGGTTCATCGATGGGGAAGATCGTCTGCAACAGGCGCTGCCACCGCACAGCCTGGAAGATTATGTCAGCGAGGAAAACCCGGTTCGGGTGATCGAGGTCTTCATCGCCGAACGGGATCTCGCCGCCTTAGGGTTTGCCGGGATGACCCCGCTCAAATCCCGCTGCACGCCGACCAAGCTGCGGCGCATCAAGCGCTGGGTGAATGAGGACATGCTCGACAGAATGCAGGACCGGCTTGACCGCATGCCCCAGGCAATGGGCGTGCGACGACAGACCGTCGAGCATCCGTTCGGCACCCTCAAGGCCTGGATGGGTGCCACCTACTTCCTGACCAGGACGCTCGACAAGGTCCGAACCGAGATGAGCCTCCACGTTCTAGCCTACAAGATAAAGCGGGTGATCGCGATCATCGGTGTGGGACCGCTGATGGCGGCGGTCAGAACCTGAGCGCTTCGCTCCTAATCCATCAACGGCCGCCTCGACCGTCTTCGCCGCACTCCGCCCACCTCCTAATCGCGCGTTTTTCCACGGCCTCCACCCACAACGGCAGTTCGATGGTGCGGTGTTGAATGTCCCAAAAACGAGGCAACTGCGGCCGAACGGGTCCGCCCCGATGAGCACCGACCGCGGGTCCGGTGCCTGCCGACGGCGAAGGTCGGGTATCGGTTGCGAAAGCGTCGTTCTGAGGCGTGCTGCGGGAGGCTCCGCTTGCGGCGCAACTAACTCTTCGACCTGCGGACGCGCGCATGCGCGTTGTCTTCATAATGAGCGGCCAACGCCGCGGGAAGTGTCCGCCGCCGCGCCCCCGCGCTGATCCCAGCTCTGCCATCGCAATTATCTGTCAGGCTCGCTTCGCTCTCGGCATCATGGCACAGTCCGCTTTTGAACGGCGAAAAGTGACCGTTCTGGGGCGTGAGAACCCCTCGGTTAGCGGCAGTGTGCCGCCGTCAAAGGCACTCCTCGACCATGCGGTCGGGGAGGCGCAGGCGTATGTACAGGGCGAAAGCCTAAAGGCCGGCGCGGCCCCCTAACCGAGGCTTCTCAACTCCCCGATCACCAGGGGGAGGCGATGATGGCTCTCGTCAAATTGCGGCCCGCCATTTGGCCCATCAAGTATTTCGTGCTGGCGATGGCGGCTCCTGCGACGCTGTGCGCCGCCGGTTTGATGGTCGCGAGCTGCGGGCCGATACAATCGGCGCAGGTTCAGGACCAGATTAATGGCATGATCGGGCTTAGCAAAGAGCGAGTGTTGAGTTGCATGGGGCCGCCAACCTCAACCGCGCAAGCTGGCGCCACCGCGCATGTTGCCAGTGCGGCATTGCGGATCGGATTGAGCATCAAGCGTCCCGCCGCCAGCTCGGCAAGCGCCCAGGCGCGCACCGCCTCATGGCAGGCTCGCCGGCAGGACGGAGTGCAGAAGCGCTGTTCCCGGCCACCGCGTCGCACCGCGTAGGGGCGACGGCACCATTCGCAGTCAGCAGTCGGCGGTATCGGCCTCTCCCTCGCCATCCTCCGCCTCGGCCGCCTCGCCCTCGATGAGCCGCCCGCCTAGCGCCGCCACCGCCTTGCGCGTCAGCTCCACCAGTTCGCGCCGCCGTTCCTCCGGCGTCATCGCCTCAAGCTGCTCGCGCTCCGACGGCGGGTCCTCCGCTTGCTTCACCCGGCCGAAGGCGCGGTCGAGGATCGAATTGCAGGCGACCGCGGCGCACCGCTCGTCATCGCTCCGCATCAGCTCGATCAACCGCTGCACCGCCTCGGGCGCGGCCTGACGGGCAAGCGCGATCGCCTCGCCGTACAGGCCGCTCTGCCCGCTCGGGTTGCCGCCCTGGCCTGGCCGCCATCGGTGAGCGGCGAGCGCCGCCGGTAGCCTTCGCTTCGCTGCGGGCATTGCTGATCCCACCTTTGCGCTCACCGCTGTAAAATCCTAGCACAAGCCACGCGCCCGACCGCGATCACCTTCGCGACGAGCCCCACCGCGAGCGCCCGATCGAGCGCGATGCGGCGCGTCAAGTGGCTCGTCGTCGGCCCACCTCATGGCACTACCCGGCCGTTGGGCTCACCACGGGTGTGACCTTGCTCGCCGGTCCTGCCCGGCTCACCCCGCAGCCCCACGCCCACACCCGGAGCACCCCCTTCTCCTACAGAGACTATGGCTCCGTCCTGGTAAGAAGCTTTCTTATAGGGTGCTTCCCTTCGGATACCCTTGTTTCGGGGCTTTGTGACTTCCCTTCGGAGGTAGCTACAGGCTTTGTGACTTCCCTTCGGAAGTACTAGATGTTTCCCTTCGGAAGTCATTTGTAGCGACCTCCCTTCGGGAGCCATTTGCCATCGGTTGCTCGGCATATCGCCATTGCTCAATGGCAGCCAGGTGAGCGCGAAACGGCTGGCGCGCCGACCGACGCCTCGCTTGCAGTCGACGAGACCGGCGCGCTCAGCCTCGTTGATCGCGATGCTCACATGGCGCGCTCCGATGCCAAATTCCTCTAGTTGGCGCCGAGGCGCCAGCAAATCGCCGTTGCGCTGGCCGCCGCGGCGTAGGTGCTCGATCATGGAGAAGTCGACGAACCGACGCGCGTTGATGCCGAGCCGCTGCCACGCAGCGCTTTCGAGCACGCCGCGGGGCAGCTTGACGAATTGCTGCTCGCTCTTCACGACACACCGCCTTGAAGCACGTCCAGCCAGTCGGTATCGACGACCGGCGGGACATGCACCTCTACGGTCAGACCGCGGCTGAGGCGGCGCGCGAGGGCGTAGGCGGCGGCCTGGCCGACGTGGTTGCTGTCGTTGTCGGCAAAAATGTGCAACCGCCGCACCCCGGCCGGCGGGACGAAGCTCTCGACACCGTTCGCGCTCAACGCGGACCACACCGGCGCGCCGAACAGCTCATGCGCCGCGAGCGCCATGGTGATGCCCTCGGCAATGCCGAGCTCGCCGTCCTCGGGATTGTGCAGCCGCACCGCGGCGCCGGTGATCGTTTCAAAAGGCGGCAACGTTTTCTTCCGCGGGACGACGTGGACGTCGTAGATGCGCTGGAGGCTTTGCAGACTGCCATCCGGCCCAATGATCGGCGCGACCAGGGCCGGATAGCGGCCCACCAGGCGGCGCTCGTTATCGAAATAGGGGCAGCGCCGATGACCGCGCAGCACCGGCGATCGTGCTGCGATGCCGCAGCGGCTCAGGTAGGCTTCGAAAACGTCATCATGAACAGCCTCGCCGAGCGCGCGCTGTATTGCACGGAGCCGGCGGGCTTTGTCGTCACACCTCGGCGACGGTCCAGCCGCTGAGGTGCTGCCGGTGCCGATGATCTTGTCAACCTCGGCGCATGCAGTGGCGTGATCCCATCCCTTCAGCTTGCGGATCAGGATCACGCCAGTGCCGGCGCCGCACTGGTTGCAGTAGTACGAGCCGCTGCCGTCGCGATCGTCGAACCGGAAGCGGTCGCGGCCGCCGCAGATGGGGCAAGGCCCGTGGCGGTTGGTCAGGAACCGGGCGTCAACGCCAAGTTGCGGCAGGATTTCCGGCCATCGACCTCGGGCGCGCTCGACGGTGTTCATGCCGCTGGTGTTCATGCGGCGCCCCGCGCCTTCGCCATCGCCTTCGCGTAGGCGATCTGGCGGCTGCGGACCCAGGCGCGCATCGCAGCATCCGGCACAACCGGGGCGACAAAGCGCGTCGCCGGCCAATCGCTGAACTTCTCTCTGTACTTGTGAGCGGCCCACCCGCGGGCATAGCCGCGTTCGTTGCCGATGTACAGTAGCGTCGCGTAAAATCGGGTGCGCTCGTCGGCGGTGGCGACGTTCGCCGACACGATCCGGTTCCTCGCGACCCGGCCCAGCTCGCCCTCGGCGATTTCAACCGGCCCGGCTTTGGGTTGCGGCCGCCACGAGCAGACCGGGCAGGGCTGGCCCTGAAGTCGAACGGCGGCGCACTCGGGGCACGTCGTCAACGCCGGCATGCGATATTTGCCGCGCGCGGCGTGCGCTTTGTTCTCGGCCCGATTGTCTTCGCTTAGCGTCCACGCAATCGGATCGTCGGGGAAGCCGTGCTGAAACACGGCGCCCGCGTGATCGAGGACCAGCGCATCAGCCTTGCCCGGAGCTGGGCGCAGCACGCGGCCGACCATTTGCCGGTAGAGACCGAGGCTTTTTGTCGGCCTCGCGAGCACGAGGCAGCCGACCTCGGGGCAATCCCAGCCTTCAGTCAGGACCATCGCATTGCAAACAACCTCGACCTCACCGCGGCCAAGAGCGGTAAGGATCGCGTCGCGCTCCTCGAGTGGCGTCGACCCGTCGATATGCTCGGCCAGCACGGCAGCGCGGCGAAACTCGTCTCGGGTATGGAGGGAATGCCCGACTCCCGTACAGAAGGCGACGGTGCGTCGGCGCTCGGCCAGGCGATGCCAGTGTTCGACGATGCCGCCGACGAGCTGCGGCTTGTCCATGCGCTCGGCGAGCTGCCGCTCGACGTAATCGCCGCGCTCGACCCGGACACCGGATAGATCGGGGCGCGAGGGCGCGTAGATCGTCACCGCCACGAGATATCCGGCCGCAGTCAATTCTGCGACCGGCGGGCATTCGACGAGCACGTCAAAAGCGGCGCCGAGGCCCCGCCCATCGCCCCGGCAAGGTGTCGCGGTCAGACCGATGACGATCGCGTTAGGGTAGGCTGCAAGGATCTGACGATAAGTCCGCGCCCGGACGTGGTGCGTTTCGGCGACGACGATGATGTCAGCCGGCGGCATCTCCATCGTGTCGGTACGCACCCCGCGGGCGTGCAGGGTCGGAATCGACGCAACTTGCACCGCCTCGTGCGGGCGCGGCGGGAAGCCGGCCAGCACGATCCCGTGGTCGACCCCGGCCGCATGAAGCTTGCAGGATGCCTGCGTGATCAGCTCGCGCCGGTGGGCGACAACGAGGACCCGCTGACCGCGGGCCACCGCCTTGTGGACGATCGCACAGGCGCAGATCGTTTTGCCGGAGCCGGTCGGCGCTACCAGCAACACGCGCCGGCTGCCTGCGGCGACCTCGGCCGCGATCCGGTCGATCACCTCGCTCTGGTAAGATCGGAGCGCTAGCGCGCCGATCTTTGGCGCGGGGCTCGTGAATGTGTTACGGGGATCAGATCGCCCCTCAGCGATTTTCACCCCGGCCTCGGTCGCGCCGCCCGCGCGACTGGGGCCGCTTTCGCCGCGCATGGCTCAGTTCGCGGGCGCGCGATCGTCGGCAGGCGCTCGCTGCCGCCGGCTGCAGGCGGGAGCCGCGGCGTCGAGTTCCGAGGTCGAGCTTACGGACGCCGACAGCCGTGACTGCGCCCAGCCGAGGAGATCGCCCCAGCGATAGAGCGGATATCGGCCATACTTCCGATATGGCGGGCCGCCGCCCCGGGTGGCGAGCGTCGCCAGCGTCGCCTCCGCGGTCGGAAAGCCGGCTGCGGTTAGGGCTGGGGCCGCCGCGCGTCGCCGAAACAGGGTATCCGGATCGTGCATCTGGCAGCTCCGTCGTGGGATGCTGCCAGTCCTGTACAGGTTCGAAAAATCGCCGGCAAAAATCGCAAAATCGCGGCGATTAAAATCCTGCGATTATTTCGGTGATTTTCTGGGCCGGCCGCGTCCTGGGGCAGCGTCGCCCATCTGCCGGTTGAATTCCGCAAAGAGATCGTCGCGCCGGCCACGATGACCGGCCGCGGTCCAGCGCTGCCAGAGTGTGCGTTTGGTCGGCGCGCTTTCTGCCTTCACATAGGCTGAAACAAAATGTTGCATTTCCGCTGTGCTGATCGCGGGCGTGGCCGGGGGCGGTAGAGCCGCGTCGGCGGCTTGCGGTTCCTCCAGCCACTTTTCGAGGTCGGCGCGGTGCAGCTCCACTGCGCGCGGCGGATCGTTACCGTAATGGACGCCGTGCAAAAACGGCGTGTCCGACCCAGCCAGCCACACGTTCACCCGATGCCACCTTGCGGGATCGATGGCCGCGCCGTCGTCGGAAAACCGGCTCCTGATCTTGCCGTCTTCCAAGGCTGCGACCAAGCCGGCCCGAGCGTCCTCCCGGTCACACCCGACGACCCGCTCGACCTGCGCCAGCGCAGCGGCAAAGGAGATCCAATTCCGGACGTATCCGGCCCGCGGCGCATCCGCTGGCGGACGTTCCGGCTCGGCGCGGGATTGATGAGACACAGGAGCCTCCGCTGGCGCACCGCAGGATGGTCGCGGCGGAAAGCCGGTGCGGTGCCGGCCGTGTCGGGAGCGACCCTATCCGCCGTGATCGAATGCTATCGCGCAGCGCGCAGCGACACCACGTCCACCTCGGGCTTGAGCTCGCCCATCAATTCCGCCACCCGGTTCGCCACCGCGTCGGCCGCGGCAAGCAACACCGCATCGGCCGAGTGCACGTAGCGCGACGTGACCGAGCGCCCGGTGTGGCCGACCAGCGCGGCGATTGTCGGCTCGCTGTAGCCGAGGTCTGCGGCGACGCTGGCGAAAGAACGCCGCAGCGTGTGCGGCGTCACGTCGCCCGACTGCCCGGCCAGCTTGGCGATCCGCGGCCAGATTTTCTTGAAATGCAGGATCGTGGCCGGCCCGCCGCGCGATGCCGGAAAGACCCGATCGCCGGCGATGCGCGGCAGCGCCTTGAGCACGTCGCAAGCCGCGTTCGACAATGGGCGGATGCTGCGCCCGGTCTTCGTGTCGATCAGCGTTGCCGTGCGCCGTGCTAGGTCGATTTCGGGCCAGCGGAGCGCCGCCGCCTCGCCGGTGCGCCAGCCCGAGAGCAACAGAAAGCTCGTCATGGCTAGCGCCGGCGGCCAGATCGCTTCGGGTTTACCCTGGCGCTGTTCCTCCCTCAGGTGCAGCGCGGCGCCGAGCGCAGCGTATTCGTCATCGGAAAGCCGCCGCTCGCGTTTCTGATCGGCGAACCGCTGGACTCCCGTCACTGGATTGTCTGGGCGCATCCGGTGCCGCACGGCATAGGTGAAGATGCCGCCCAGCAGCCCGACCGCGCGCGTTGCCGCCGTTCGCCCGCCGGTGACGCGCGCCAGCCCGCGCTTTTTTGCTGTCTTCGTTCTGGCTGCGGTCTTGCCTGCGGCAACATCGTGCATGAACCGCTCGACATCGGCGCGGTCCACCGCAGCAACCGCCATGCGCCCGAGGAGCGGCTTGATATGGCGGTCGATGCGACCCTTATCGAGCGCAAGCGTTGTCGATTTTTTGGCGACATTGCGCCGTGTAAGCAGCCGCCCGGCCTCCGCATCGGCGAGATACAGGTCGCACAGCTCGGCCACCGTCGCGGCCTTGCGCGCGGC
>Ga0185299_10003718_pt1 | contig 19590 bp, 17 predicted proteins | sample PaiPotPPA55metaG_FD_128002 | JGI IMG/M metagenome (GOLD analysis project Ga0185299, IMG submission 128002) | Iron sulfur acid spring bacterial and archeal communities from Banff, Canada, to study Microbial Dark Matter (Phase II) - Paint Pots PPA... ...
GGCGGCGAACCTTTGAAGCATTTTCCCGCGCACCCGCACGAGGGTGCAGTGAGCGCGCCGCCGGGCGATCCGACGGCGCGCGTCATTGCAAAAGGCACGAGTACGGTGACGGGGCGCAAATTCAACCTGAGCGCTGGCCGAATCGACATTTCACCACTTCGCCGACTATAACTGGGACACGCGCATGGGCTCCCCGAGCTTTGTGGGCGAGCCGCCCAGCGATCGCATCGCGCATGATCCCGCCCTACTTCACGATATCAAAACGTTCTGCAGCAACCTCGCCAGTTGGCTTCCGGCCCGCGTAGCAGCGCGCTAGTTACAGCCGTTCGTGGTCTTGAGCACGTAACCGTCGTTCGGTAACAACAGCAGGGGGTTCCGGACCGTTCGCCCTTCCAAGTCCGCGTACGTGTGGCCACTTGGCAGCTTAGCGTATTCCGTTGTCGTCTCGTTATTATTGATAACCACGATGGCATTTGCAAATCGCCGCCAATAGATGTTCGAACCGCCGTAGTATTCGGCGCACGGCGCTCCAACGTTGGTCGCGTACTCCGAACGCCAAACTTCGATGCCGTAGCCCGAATGAGTTGATATGAACGCAGCCGCCGCCTGTTCGTTGCCCATTAAATACGTCGCAACCGAGTAGTCGCGCTGAGGCGCACCAAAGGTGTACGAACCCCAATCTTGATTGATCAGTACCGTGGCGCCGTGCTGTTGCGCGTACCGCATCCAGGCAGTTTCTATCAAGAAGCGGTTATTATGATACTTCCCGTAGTCGGTGAAACCGGTCTCATCCAGATCGCCGTCCACGTTCGCCAACAAGGTCTGTTCATACGTGTTCAGGACGGAGGCCGGGTGGTTGACGATAAGTTTGAGGGTCGGGAAATACGTTCGCAGAATAGAATGCGCCGATTTCACCCAATTGACCATGTCCGTCGCGTATGTAATGTCACGCGGTCCGCTGTACCGGCGTATAAACGTTTTGCCCGACCAAATTCCGCACGGATAGTATCCGGTGCCGCCCGACCCCGCGAACCAATACGTGACTTCGTCAGCGGCGAGCGCGCTGTAGCCGTGCCCAAGAGCGTAAGGTGCGACTAGAGAGTGAACCTGGTAATTCACAACCGATGAATTGCGAATGTCGAGCGGGACGTTCGGCAGATGTCCCACCGTTGCCGGCGTATGCGTTGGTGCGCCCGACGAGGTACACGCATAGAGGACCCAGGTCGGATGATAAGTTTGCCACCATGTTAGCGAGTGGCCTATGCCACCCCATGACGATGTACTGGCATCCGTTATGGCGATGAAGTAATACGAGCTCTTCAACCCGGGATTGCTTATTCGCCACGTCGAGCCAAGACCTGGCCGTACACCCCATACGGCCGAGTAATGAAATCCGTGCGCGGCGGCTGCCGATGCGGATATCGTACCGTTTCTGGTTTCGTCGAAGATTTGAAATGTGCCGATCTTGCCCCACGATGAGGGTGCGAACGACGTCGATAGCGGCTGTGCGAGCAACGTCGATATCGGCTGTGCGAGCGACATCGCTTGAATGCTACCGTTGTTTTGTTGTGCCGGCTGCAATGCAGCTGCCTGATCGGTGACTGGCGTGAAGTGACCGCCGCCGCCACAAGCTGCGAACAAGCTTGTGAAAATGCAACAAACGGCGAGACGCAACAAAAAGCGGATCGTCATGAGTAAATTCCGTCCTCCCCTAAAGCCAAAACGTCCGACTATCTCGGACGGCGCGACCTACGTTGTCGAGATACCAGACGATTCCCCCGTTTCGTGCGCCGTGCTGCTCCCATAGCGCTCAAGCGTGCGCCAGGCTTTTCAACCGCTTTCGGATTGCCCACGCGCCGCGCGCAAACTCAGCGCTTAACGCAGCGACGATGGCCGCTTTGGTCGCGCCGGTCGCGTGAAGGTCGCCATACCGGTCGCGCAACCGCGCTGACTCGTCAGCGCTCCATGCCTTGCCGCGGTTGGGTACGACGTGCGGATCCGGCTGCTGCTGCAGCAGTGAACCGGCAACCACCTCGTGCAACGCCGGAACGCGGCTTCGAAACGTCTTCTGGGAAATCTCGAATCCGACGAAACGCCGGTTCATCCCCAGGGCAACCGCCGCGGTCGAGCCGCCACCCATAAAAAAGTCGCATACCAAATCGCCCTCATTGCTGCTGTACGTAACGATTTTTTGCAGCAGCGTTTTGGGCAGCTCGTTCTTGTTTTTGGCGCGCCCCGGCTTATACTCGCGGTTGATGATCCACACGTCCTCGCGATCGCGGTAGTTGAGCGATCCGCCGTCCGCTGCTGCTTCATCGAGCGCAAACCGTGATTGCAAATTAAACGTGCGGCGCCCGCCCGGCTTGGCGTAATACAGAATGTGGTAGTGCGAGGAAACGAATTTTGCCGACGTGTAGACCCCGAAGTTGTATTTCCAAATGATGTGATTGATCTCGTGCAACCCCGTCGCCCGAAGCGCGTCGAGCACGTCATACAAATTGGTATAACCCGAGACGATGTAGATTTGACCGCCGGGGCGCAGGACGCGCTCTGCTTGCACGATCCAGTCGCGGCTGAAAGCGTTGTACGCGCGCCGATCGACTTCCACGTAGCCCTCGACCACGAACCCTTCGTCGCGATTATAATGACGGTGCAGACGATCGCCCTCGATGCCGTAGGGCGGATCGGTGACGATGAGATCGACGCTCGCGTCGGAGAGATGTTCGAGCGCTCCGCGCACGCAATCGGTATTGTAAAAAACGCGTTCGGCCGCCATCCCGTAGCTTACGCTGCGCCGGGGACCGTCTCCCGTATGGCGAAGACAACGCCTGTGGCGACGGTCCGGGAAGAATCGCACGAAAGCCGCACACTCCAGCGGCTGTTCGAAATCACGCAAGACATCCGGCAGGCCGAAGACATCGGCCCTGCGCTTGACTCGATTGCCCGCGGCCTTTCCGAATTGTACGGCTGGCGTTACCTTTCAATCGTGGCCTCCGACATGCCGGGCGGCGAAATGTATCGCCGGGTGATCATCGGCTTTTCGCCCGAGGTCATCAGAGATCGTTTGGGCGAGCATATCCCCCGCGAGTCCATCCGGGAACTCTTAAAACCTGAGTATGAAGTCGTGCCGCATTGCTTCTACATTCCGGCGGAACGCGAGCAGGTCTGGGAGTACAACATCTACGTTCGCGACGAGCCGGACGGCAAAGCACGGCGCGGCCGCGGTGCCTGGCACGAGCATGACTCCCTGACATTGGTTCTGGCAGATCGCGCCGGAGAAATGCTCGGATATATTTCAGTAGATGGGCCGGTCGACGGTCGCGTGCCCTCACATGAAACGCTGCGCGAGATGCAGCTGTTCGTCAATCTCGTCGGACTTGCGCTGGGCAATGCGCGCGGAATCGCTGCGGAGGTTGAGCGCCGGCAGCTGATCGAGCAGACGTCGCGCGCGCAAAGCGAATTCTTTAGCATCGTCGCGCACGAAGTGCGATCGCCGCTTGCCGCAATTCGCGGCGCCACCGCATTACTCGACACGCACTTCGATTCGATCGCCAAAGAACGCCGCGACGAACTGCTCGGGGTATTGAGCACGTCGACGGCACGGCTCTCGGCAATCTTCGAAGATTTCTTGCTGCTCTCTCGCATGGATGCCGGCAAACTTGCGCTTCGTCTGGAAAACGTCGATCCGATTCTGGTCGTCGAAGAGTCGGTCGCGAACATGCAAAGCCAGCATCCGGACCGCGAGTTTCGCACGCTCTATCTCGCGCCGGTTCCACGCGTCTATGCCGATGAAGGCCGTGTTGTCCAAGTGCTCGCGAACATGCTCTCGAACGCTGCCAAATACTCCTCGCCTAAGTCCGTCATCGTCGTCGAGATAAAACCGTACGACGATCGCGTCGCCTTTGCGGTCAAGAACGAAGGACCGGGGGTACCGGAGGGTGAGCGGCACAAACTCTTCACCCGCTTCGGGCGCGTCGGCGGAGACAGCGACTCCTCGATTGGCCTGGGCCTGTACATCTGCTCCGAGCTCGTCTCACTGATGGGTGGGACCATCGGCTACGAGAGCGAGCCGCGCAAAGTTACCGCATTTTGGTTCGCGCTGCCGCGGGCGAGCGACTGACGAAGTGGCGCTCAACGCCGTTGTGTGGTAGAACTCCACAGTGAAGACCCGGCCGGATATCCGCAATATCGCCATCATTGCCCACGTCGACCACGGTAAGACCACCCTGGTGGACGCCATGCTCAGACAGAGCGGCGTCTTCCGCGAAGGCCAGCACGTGCAGGCGCGGATAATGGACTCCAACCCGCTCGAACGCGAGCGCGGGATTACGATCCTGGCCAAAAACACCGCCGTCCGCCACGGCGATGTGAAGTTCAATATCGTGGATACGCCCGGTCACGCCGATTTCGGGGGGGAAGTCGAGCGGGTACTGCAGATGGTGCAGGGCGTGCTGCTGCTGGTCGATGCCGCCGAGGGCGTAATGCCGCAAACGCGCTTCGTGCTGCGTAAAGCGCTCGAACTCGACCTCAAAGCGATCGTCGTGGTCAACAAGATCGACCGCAAAGACGCGCGTCCCACCGAAGTCGTCAACGAAGTCTTCGATCTTTTCATCGAATTGGGCGCTAACGACGAGCAGGCTGATTTCCCGGTCGTCTTCACCAACGGCAAACTCGGCATCGCAAAACGCACGCTCGAAGATCCAAGCGAAGACCTCGAGCCGCTCTTCAAGGTGATCTGCGACCGTGTCCCCGAGGCGCCCGCGGAAGACGGCGGTTTCCAAATGCTCATCTCCGCGATCGATCACAACAAGTACGTGGGCCGCATCGGCATCGGACGCGTCTTCCGGGGAAGCGCGAAGATCAACGCGCCAATCGCGAAAGTTGCGCGCGACGGCAGCGTTGAAACCGGCTTGCGCCTGACGACACTGCTCACGTTCCAAGGCCTGGAACGCGTGGAGGTCGAGGAAGCTTCCACGGGAGACATCGTCTGCGTGTCCGGCATCGAGGGGTTAAATATCGGCGATACGATTGCCGATGTGAACGCCGCCGAAGGCGTACATGCCGTTGCGGTGGATGAACCCACCGTTTCGATGTTTTTCAGCGTGAATAATTCGCCGTTCGCCGGCAAGGAAGGAAAGTTCCTGACCTCACGGCAGATTCGCGCACGCCTGATGGCGGAACTCGAGTCGAATGTCGCGCTGCGCGTTGCGGATACCGAGTCGGCCGATACCTTCGAAGTGCGCGGACGCGGCGAGCTGCATCTCTCGATTCTGATCGAAACGATGCGCCGCGAAGGGTATGAACTGCAGGTTTCCAAGCCGCAAGTCATCATCACCCAACGCGACGGCAAGATGTGGGAGCCGGTCGAGTACGTGGTGGTCGACGTTCCTTCGGAATATGAGGGACCGGCGATCGAGGCACTCGGCAAGCGCAAAGCGATCATGTCGAATATGATCAACGTGGGCGAATCGCGCCGCTTGGAATACACGATGCCGACGCGAGCCATCTTCGGTTTGCGCGGCGAGCTGCTCACGCTCACGCGCGGCACCGCCGTGATGTCGCATACGTATTACGATCATCAAGAGTGGCAGGGCGAACTGCCCGGACGCAACGTGGGTGCTCTGGTCGCGAGCGATACGGGCCGCACCACCGGCTACGCGCTCATGGGCGTCGAGCAGCGCGGCCGCTTTTTCGTCGGCCCGGGCATCGACGTATACGAAGGCATGGTCGTGGGCCGCGCCAACGACGACAAGGACGTCTCGCTCAACGTGGTGCGCGAAAAGAAACTGACCAACATGCGCGCTTCGGGATCGGACGAGAACGTGAAACTCGCGCCGCCGGAAGAACTCTCGCTCGAGCGCGCCATCGAATTCATCGAGGACGACGAGCTTGTAGAGGTAACGCCGAAGTCGATTCGCGTCCGCAAGCGGCTGCTGATCGAAACCGACCGCCTACGTGCGCGCAAGCGCGAACTCAGCAAAGCCTAACCCCTCCCGGCATGTTCGAAATCCTGAACACGGTCGCCGCCTTTGGGACATTCGTCGTCATCGGAGCGACGGCTATTGCTGCCGTCATTCAGCTGCGCCACATGCGCGCATCAAATCAGCTGGAGGGATTGCTCTCCGTGCTTGCGCGCGTGGAGGATGCAAATTTCAATAAGTGGCTAACCGAAACGCAGCGCCAGATGCCGGACCTCTTGGGCGACCCCGCGTACATCCGGAGCATCATCGACAATACGTTCGATCGAAACGTCGCCTGGCTTCAACTGGGAAACTCGTACGATTGGGTCGGCAGTCTAGTAAAAAACCGGCTCATTCCCGTCGACGCTTTCCTCGATGTCTACTCGTTCCGCATCGTTCAGGCATGGGAACTGATGGAACCGATTACGGTGCTGGCTCGACACAACACGTCGGACGCCATCTGGGAAAACTTCGAGTATCTGTACATCTGCGGGTTGGATTGGGCGAAGAAGCACGCAGATGGAAACTATCCCAAGCATATGCGGCACGCCAAACTTCCATCGATTGAATCAGTGGTCCCTACCGGTGATTTCATACCGAAGTAAAAAAGCCTCAGACTAAAACCGGTTCGCCGGCAGTCTGGGTTTGGAAGGTCAGCTCGCCGCGGATATCGTCGTAATCGACGACCACCTTTTGTCCATCACGCACTTCGCCCGCGAGAATCTTGCGGCCGAGCGGCGTTTCCACTTCTTTCTGGATCGCGCGCTTGAGCGGACGCGCCCCATAGATGGGATCGTAACCCGTTTTTACCAAATGGCGTTTTGCCGCAGCCGTAACTTCCAATTCGATGCGGCGTTCCTTCAAGCGTTCGTGCACGCGACGCAGCTGGATGTCGACGATCTGCATGAGCTCTTCCTCGCTTAGCGCGTGGAAAACGATAATCTCGTCCACGCGGTTGAGGAACTCGGGACGGAAGTGCTGACGCAGTTCGTCAAGCACCGTCGCGCGCATGACCGCATAATCCGCACCGCGCAGGTCCCCCTTGTAATCGAGGATCCGGTGGCTGCCGATATTGGAGGTCATGATCACGATCGTGTTGCGGAAATCGACCGTGCGGCCTTGGCCGTCCGTGAGCCGTCCGTCATCCAAGATCTGCAGGAAAACGTTGAAGACGTCCGGGTGCGCCTTCTCGATCTCATCGAACAGAATGACGCTGTACGGCCTTCGTCGGACCGCTTCGGTAAGTTGGCCGCCTTCTTCGAAGCCGATGTATCCCGGCGGTGCACCGAGCAAACGCGCTACGGTGTGCTTTTCCTGATATTCCGACATGTCGATGCGGATCATCGCTCGTTCGTCGTCGAATAAAAATTCGGCAAGCGCGCGCGCAAGCTCCGTCTTCCCGACGCCCGTGGGACCCAGGAAAATAAACGATCCGATGGGACGGTTTGGATCGGCGAGGCCCGAACGCGAGCGTATCACGGCCTCCGCAACGGCGGTAACGGCTTCGTTTTGACCGATGACGCGCTGGTGCAGCTCTTCGTCTAGATGAAGCAGCTTTTGCACCTCACCTTCGAGCAGCTTGCTCACCGGTATGCCGGTCCAACGACTGATCACTTCGGCGATGTCCTCTTCGTCGACTTCCTCTTTCGAGAGCCGGGCCTGGCCATCGCGAGCGGTCAAACGCGCTTCTTCTTCCTGAAGCTGTTTTTCGAGCGCGGCCAGTTTGCCGTAACGCAGCTCCGCGACGCGGTTTAGATCGTACTGACGTTCCGCCTGTTCGATCTGGACCTTCGTTTGCTCGATCTGCTCGCGCAGCGCGCGCAAATTCGCGGCGGCGGCCTTTTCGGCTTGCCAGCGCGCTTGCAGGCGCATCTGGTCCTCGCGCAACGCCGCGAGTTCTTTTTCCAGCTGGTCCAAACGCTGTTTGCTAGCCTTGTCGTTCTCTTTTCGCAGCGCTTCCCGCTCGATCTCGAGCTGCATAACGCGCCGCGTGAGCTCGTCGAGCTCCTGAGGCATCGAATCGATCTCGGTGCGCAGCTTTGCAGCAGCTTCATCGACCAGATCGATAGCCTTATCCGGCAAAAATCGGTCGCTGATGTAGCGGTTCGAAAGAACGGCTGCAGCGACGAGCGCTGAATCTTTGATTCGCACGCCGTGGTGCGCCTCGTACTTTTCTTTCAGGCCGCGCAAAATCGAGATCGTGTCCTCGACACTGGGCTGGTCGACGAATACCGGCTGGAAGCGGCGTTCGAGCGCAGCATCTTTTTCGATGTACTTGCGGTACTCATCGAGCGTCGTCGCGCCGATCATGTGCAGCTCGCCTCGCGCCAGCATGGGCTTGAGCAAATTGCCCGCATCCATCGCGCCTTCGGCCTTGCCGGCGCCCACGACCGTGTGAATCTCGTCGACGAACAGCACGATCTGTCCCTCGGAATTTTGCACGTCCTTGAGCACGGCTTTCAAACGCTCTTCAAACTCACCCCTGTATTTTGCCCCGGCAATAAGCGCGCCCATATCCAGTTGGACGATCCGTTTGTCTTTGAGGCCTTCGGGCACATCGCCGCGGACGATGCGCTGCGCGAGTCCTTCGACGATCGCTGTCTTGCCGACGCCAGGATCGCCGATGAGCACCGGATTGTTTTTCGTGCGGCGTGAAAGCACCTGAATAACGCGGCGAATTTCGTCGTCGCGGCCGATGACCGGATCGAGTTTTCCGCGTTCCGCTTCGAGCGTAAGGTCGCGACCGTAGCGTTCGAGGCTCTTGTACGTGCCTTCCGGGTTTTGCGTCGTGACGCGCTGATTGCCGCGCACGGCACGCAGCGCGATGAGTAACTTGTCGCGCGTGAGTCCGTTCTCGCGCAGAATCCGGCCGACGGCGCCGCTGCTCTGCGTCATTGCGAGCAGCAAATGCTCGACCGAGACGTAATCGTCTTGCAGCTGCTTAGCGTCGGATTCCGCTTGTGAGAACAGACGCGTCAGTTCGGGTGAAACGGTCACCGTCGCTTGATCGGCATTGGCGCCGGTCAGCCGCGGCAAACGCGATATCGCCTCGTCAACCTTCGCGGCGAGGATTTTCGGATCGACGCCGGCTTCTTTGATAATATCGGGCGCAATGCCGCGATCCTGATCGAGCAGCGCCGCGAGCAAATGCTCAGGGGTCGTCTGCGTGTTATGTTCGTTGAGCGCGCGCGTGTACGCGGCGTTGAGCGCATCCTGAACGCGCTCGGTCATACGATCTACATTCATGTGTTTACCAGCATATTAGGAGGAGCGTCCTTCTCGGTCGCGGGGAGGCGTCCCGCTAGGCCGCGCCGGAAGCAACTGCCGCCAGTTCGGCCATATGGGCAGCTTTCGTCGCGTCATCGATGAACGAGGCCTGGAACGAGTTTCGCGCCAGCTGCAGCATCTCGTCATCGCAGAGCCCCAGCGCTTGTCCGGCGCGCACGTAATTCTCGCCCGCGTAACCGCCGAAGTACGCCGGATCGTCGGAGTTTACTGTCGCGACGAGGCCGGCATCAAGCATACTTTTGAGCGGATGCACCTCGAGCGAGGGCACGACACGCAGCCGCAAGTTCGAAAGCGGGCAAACGGTCAGTGGAACGCGCGTCCGCCGCAAACGCTCCACCAGCCGAGGATCTTCCATCGCCCGCACGCCGTGATCGATCCGCGCGACTTTCAAATCGTCAAGTGCTTGCCACACGTAAGACGGCGGCCCTTCTTCCCCCGCATGCGCCACGGCGAGAAACCCGTTCGCGCGGGCGCGTTCGAATACCGCGTGAAATTTCGAAGGCGGATTACCGAGTTCGGCAGAGTCCAAGCCCACGGCAACGATGCGCTCTTGATACAGCAGCGCAAGCTCGAACGTTTCCATCGCCGAGTGTTGCGGCAAATCGCGCAAAAAGCACATGATAAGCTTTGTGCTTACGCTGAAATCGCGCTCGCTGCGGGCAAGCGCCGACCAGAGACCGTCGATGACCGTTTCGAACCCGATTCCGCGCTGCAGGTGCGCTTGCGGATCGAAGAAGATCTCGGCATGGCGAACCTTTTGCGCCCGAGCTCGCTTCAGGTAGGCGAGCGTGAGTTCTTCGAAATCGCGCTCGGTGCGCAGCACAGACATCGTCTGATAGTACAGGTCGAGAAAAGATTGCAGATTCGAGAACTGATAGGCCGCTCGCAGTGCGGCTTCGTTTGCATACTTGAGCGCGACGCCGTTGCGCTCCGCAAACGCAAAGATCTGCTCGGGTTCGAGCGTTCCCTCGATGTGAACGTGCAGTTCGGCCTTCGGAAGCCGCGCGATCTCGATCAAGGACGATTGCTCCGCAGCATTCGATAGTCGCCGCTGCGTACCGTGATGCCGCGCGCGTCAAACCATTCCAGCAGCGGCACCGCGTACTTGCGCGACGTGCCCATCAGATCGCGGAACTGCGCCATGGTCATCTGCTTATTCGCGTGCAAGAAACTCTCCACGCGCGCGCGGATAGCGGCAATCTGCGAGCCGCGATACAGCTCATCGTTCACCTTCACGAGCGCGCCTTTGGCAACGAGCGTATCGAACGCCTTCGAGATGCCGGGTACGCGCGATTGTTTAACTTGCGCCACTACGCCGGCCAGCGGAGCCGGAACGAGTGAATCCACGGGATCGCGCGGGAGCACGTTCTCGAAGAAGGCGAGCTGCTCCGGCGTCAGCTTCGGCACATGATCGGCGGTTGAGAAATATCCGGCCCTATGCGCGAGGCGGCCCTCTTCAGCAAACGCGGCAAGCACGCGTAAGAGTAGCGCTTCATCTACGCCGAGTGCGCGCGCCAGGACGAGCGATGTCGCGCCCATCGACCAAGGTTCGGCCTGCTGGTGGTGCTGCAAGACCTCGAGCGCGCGCGCAAGGAACGCTTGCGCGGCTTGCGTTTCGACGTAAGCCGGCGGGCGCGGGATGCTCATGATCTCGCCGCGTTCCAGCAGCGAGTCCAGTGCCGCTTGCGCGGCGTCCTCGCGCAGATTGGACTCACGGGCAACGTCGGACGCACTTAGGGCCGCAAGCTTTTCCTTGCTCAGGACCGTCAGCACTCCCGCCTCGTGCGGGCTTCGCCCGCTTTGCTCGACGCCGGCGATCGCGCTCGATCCTTCGATTCTCCCCCCGCCCAGCAGATTCTTAGGCGAGAGCCGGCGCACGACGAATGCCGTTCCCGGATAGGCAACGCTCGCGCGTCGTAAAAAAAGCTGTGCCTTCGTTTCAATCGCAGTTTTTGGCGCATCGTCGAATACGAGAGTGCCCAAAATCTCTGCCGAACCAACGTACGCGCGAACCGGGTTGCGCCGCCGCAGCAGCGCGAGCGCCTCCGGCAGCGGCGTAAAACGAACCGTGAACGCATCCGAAGGCGTAAACTGCGGCGCGACGAGCATCTCGCCGCGAGCAATATCTGTAACTCCGACGCCCGGCACGTTAACGGCAACCCGCGCACCGCCTTCGACCTGCTCACGCTTCTGACCGAAGGTTTGCAAGCTGCGCACGCGCACGGGTTTTCCTGAGGGCTGAAGCACGAGTGAATCGCCGATTGCGATGCGTCCCTGCATCAGCGTTCCCGTCAGGATGGTGCCATGACCGGGTAGTGCAAACACGCGATCGACCGGCAAATATGCCGGCGCATCGGGATCGCGCGACAGAAGACGCTTGAGCGATTGGTAAATGCCCTCTCGCAACACTTCGAGATTGTAACCGGTCACCGTAGAGACGGCGAAGATTGGGGCGTCCGCCGCGATCGTTCCGGCGAGTTGTTCATGAACTTGCGAACGCACTGCACCGCCCTCATCGGGCGGGATCAAATCCATCTTCGTGAGTACGACGATCACCTCGCGCACGTTGAGATATTGCAAAATCTGCAAGTGCTCGATCGTCTGCGGCATGACACCTTCAGTGGCGGCCACGACCAGCAGCAGAAGCTCCATGCCGGCAGCGCCCGCGAGCATGTTGTGCAGAAACCGCTCGTGCCCAGGCACATCGACGATGCCGGCCTCCAGCCCATCGTCAAAACGCAAATGCGCAAATCCCAGATCTAGCGTCATGCCCCGCATCTGCTCTTCGAGCCAGCGATCCGGATTCGTACCCGTGAGCGCATTGACCAGCGAAGACTTTCCATGATCGACATGGCCGGCAGTACCGATGATGTGCATGCGCCTATTCCAGGATCGATTGGATGGCGGCTATTACGTGCGCGTCTTCTTCCGGCGCAACCGTGCGCAGGTCGAAGAACAAACGATCGTTCTCCACTCGCGCGACGACCGGTATGGGGGCGCCGCGCAGGCGCTGCGTCGCGTCGTCCGCGCTCCATCGCGGCAAAACGACGACAGCAACGGACGCGATGGCGCTTTCGGGCAGCGACCCGCCGCCGGCGTAAGCGGTCGTCTCGATCGATTTCGCCCCTTCGATAACATCACAATACCGCTGCGCGCGCGCATGCAGCTCGTCCAGCGTTGCACCCAGCATTCGGAAGAATGGAATCTGAGCGCGTCCCTCCGGCAAGAGATACAAACGAAGCGTCTCGACGAGCGCGGCGAACGTGAGTTTGTCCACCCGCAGCGCACGTATCAGCGGATTATTGCGTACGCGCGCGATTAGCGTCGCGGTGCCCGTCATGATGCCCGCCTGCGGACCGCCCAAAAGTTTATCGCCGGAGAAGGTCACGAGATCGATACCGTCGACAATCGCGTCTTGCACCGTGCGTTCGTGCGGTAAACCGTAGTCGGCTAAATCCACGAGCGCACCGCTGCCAAGGTCCTCAACGACGGGAATCCCGGCGCGTTTGCCGAGTTCGACGAGCTCGCGCGGGTTTACATCGTGCGTAAAGCCGCTAATGCGATAATTCGAGGGATGCGAGCGCAGAATGAGCGCCGTACGAGGCGAAAGCGCTCGCTCGAAATCCCGCAGGTACACCTTGTTCGTTGCGCCGACTTCGACGAGCTGCGCGCCGCTGCGCTCCAAAACGTCCGGTAAACGGAATCCGCCGCCGACTTCGATGAGCTGGTTGCGCGCGACGATGACTTCCCGCCCTTTGGCAAACGTGTCTAGAATCAGCAACACGGCGGCGGCACAGTTGTTGACGACCAGCGCGTCTTGTGCCCCCGTAACATCGATTATTATTCCACGTGCTCGCGCATACCGCGAGCCCCGCTGACCGTCTTCCAGGCTGTATTCCAGATTGGAATATCCGCTGCCGGCGTTACGCATCGCTTCAAAAGCGGCTGCCGCGATGGGAGCCCGCCCGAGATTGGTGTGCAGGAGAATGCCCGTTGCGTTGATGACGGGAAGCAGCGTGCCGTAGCGCTCGCGTTGCAGACGATCGAGGACATCTTCGCAAAGAGTGTCATACGTGCGCTCGACGCCGTCGGCGTAAAGCAGGCGCGCCCAGTCGAGAGCCTCCGCGATGCTGCGTTTCACCGCCCCTCTGCCGAGCAGCGCTTCAAACGCAGCGATCCGGGGGTCCGACAAAAAACGATGCACGGGGGGTATCCCGCGCATCGTCTGACTGCTCATGGAGCTAAGCTACGTGTTTGCTCAGCATCGAGTTGATCGTCTGCTCCGAGACGTACCCAACGATGCGATCCACCGGCTTGCCGCCCTTGAAGAGAATCAAGCATGGAATACCTGAAACCTGATATTCGCCCGCGATGCTCGGGTTGTCATCGGTATTCAACTTGAAGAACTTCGCCTTGCCCTGATTCGCCGAGGCGACCTTCTCAACGACCGGCGCAAGCATCTTGCACGGACCGCACCATGGCGCCCAAAAGTCGACGAGCACGGGTTGGCTCGAGCCCAGGACCTCCTGTTGAAAGGTTGTCTGCGATACGTCCGCTAGTGCGCTCATTATGTTTGATTGCTCTCCTTCTGGACTTTCTAACTACTGCAAGCCGTGCTGCGGTTTCATGCCGGCTACGCCGGCGGCTCCACGGGTTCGCCCGTGATTTCCGTGATTTGCTTGGCCTGTTTCCCGAGGTTTGTGATGGCTATCACTTCATCGCCTTCGCCCAGGCGCTGCAAGCGAACGCCCTTCGTCGAGCGGCCGGCCTTGCGGATTTCCGAGACGCGGATGCGGATGACCTGATTCGACGAGGTCATCATCAAAAGCTCGTCTTCGGGCGCGACCAGGATCTGATCGACGACCTTGCCGATGTCCTCGCGCTCCTTGGCGAACGCCTTGACGCCCTTGCCGCCGCGTGAGGTGTGCCGGTAGTCATCGATTGGCGTGCGCTTGCCGAACGCCCGGGTTGTGACCAGCAGCACTTCGCGCCGCTCGTCTTCGAGCACGTCCATTGCGACGATCGCGTCGCCCTTCTCGAGCGTCATGCCCTTCACGCCGCGCGCGTTGCGTCCCATCGGGCGCACGTCTTTCTCGTTGAAGTGGACCGCCATGCCTTGGACTGTTCCAAGAATGATGTCGCGCGTGCCGTCGGAAAGATCGACCGCCAGCTGTTCGTCGCCCTCGTCGAGGTTGATGGCGTTCAAACCGTTGCGGCGCACGTTCGAGAATTCCTCAAGTTTGGTCTTTTTGATCACGCCGCTCTTGGTTACCATAACCATGTAGCGGTCGCCGCCGAAGTGATGCACCGGGAATACCGCGGTAACGTACTCGCCCGGCGGCAGAGTGAGCAGATTTACCAGTGCCGTGCCGCGCGCCTGGCGCGTCGTGTCGGGAATCTCAAAGCCGCGCAGGCGATACGCCCGGCCTTTGTTCGTAAAGAACAAAACGTGGTCGTGCGTCTTGGTGATGAAAAAGTTCGTGACTACGTCTTCGCGCTTGAGGTTCGAGATGCCGATGACGCCGCGTCCGCCGCGGTTCTGCGTCTTGAACGTATCGACGGTTACACGCTTGATGTAGCCGCCGACCGTGTAGGTGACCACGACGTCGACGTTCGGAATGAGCGCTTCGACGGAGAACTCATCTTCAGCCGGAACGATCAGCGTGCGCCGATCGTCGCCGAATTTCTTCTTGACCTCCAGGATCTCGCTCTTGACGATGCCGGCGATGCGGCGGGCGCTTTTAAGAATGTCTTGAAGCTCCGCAATCGTTTTGATCAGCGCGGCGTATTCGTCTTCAATCTTCTGCCGTTCCAAGCCGACCAGCGTGCGCAGACGCATATCGACGATGGCGTTCGCCTGCACGTCCGAGAGTTCGAAGCGCGCGGTCAGTTTCTGACGCGCTTCGTCGGTGGTTTGGCTGCCGCGGATGATTTCGATGACTTCGTCGATGTTGTCGAGGGCAATCCGGTAGCCTTCGAGCAAATGAGCGCGTTCTTCGGCTTTGCGCAGCTCGTACTGCGTGCGCTTAGTGATGACGTCTTTGCGGTGGGCGATGTGGTGCTCGAGCAGTTGTTTGAGCGAGAGCACCTGCGGCTCGAGCGCAACCGAACCGTCCGCGCGAGGCGGACCGACCGGCACCAGCGCCAGCATGTTGAAACCGAAGCTCGACTGCAGTGGCGTGTGCTTGTACAGCTGATTGAGCACGACTTTCGGCGTCGCAGACTTCTGCAGTTCTACGACCACGCGCATGCCTTTGCGGTTGGACTCGTCGTGCAGCGCGGAAATGCCTTGAATGCGTTTCTCCGAGTGCGCTTCGGCAATCGCCTCGACGATGCGGCTCTTATAGACTTGATACGGAATCTCGGTGATGACGATCCGGTTGCGTCCCCGATCGTCTTCAACGATCTCCGCCTTGCCGCGAATCATAATCGAGCCGCGGCCCGTTCGATACGCTTCTTTGATCATCTCTTGGCCCATGATCGTGCCTCCGGTCGGAAAGTCCGGACCGGTGACAATGCTTGAGAGTTCGTCGTCGGCGATCTCCGGATCGTCGATGATCGCGGCGATGCCGTCGGCAATCTCGTTCAAATTATGGGGCGGAATGTTGGTCGCCATGCCGACCGCGATGCCGCTCGAACCGTTGAGCAGAAGCTGCGGCAGTCTGCCCGGCAGAACGCTGGGCTCAGTGCCTTGGTTATCGAAGTTGGGAACGAATCCGACGGTCTCTTTATCGATGTCGCCGAGCACTTCGAGCGCCACGCGCGCCAGACGCCCTTCGGTGTAGCGGTAGGCAGCCGGCGGATCGGGATCGATCGAACCGAAGTTGCCATGGCCGTCGACCAGCGGATACCGCAGCGTAAAATCCTGCGCCATGCGCACGAGCGCGTCGTACACCGAGCTGTCACCATGCGGATGGTACGACTTGAGTACCTCACCGATGATACCGGCGCACTTGCGGTGCTGTTTGGTCGGGTCCATGCCCATCTCGCGCATCGCAAAAAGAATGCGGCGCTGCACCGGTTTGAGACCGTCACGAACGTCGGGCAACGCGCGCGATGCGATAACGGACATCGCATACGAGAGATAGCTCTCCCGCATTTCGTCTTCAACGTTGATTTGCGTGATAATATCGTTGTTCAATTACTCTTCCCAGTATCGATAAGAGGCGTCACGAAGATCGGATCCACAGGAACGGACTCGGGCACACCCTTACCGCTCGCCTGAGGATGCAGACGCATGGTGCCGGCCGGGAGTCGTTCGTGGGCAGCTGCCGTAGCAGCTCGCAGTTGTTCGAGATACGCCTGCGCTTGCGCGAGAAGCTCTAGTCGATGGTCCCTCAGGAGACCTCACTCCAACGCAGAACTTCCGCCTTCTTCACGGGGTTATTACTTCGCCAAACTGATGGATCGAACATTTTATAGCGAGCAAGAGTTTCGTTCGTTCGCGGCCGAATTCGCGCGCGGCTTGCAGACGGGCGACGTCGTTGGGTTATGGGGTCCGCTGGGCAGCGGGAAAACGACTTTTATCAAAGCCGTTGCAGCCGAGCGCCTCGGAAGCGATCCTGTGAGCAGCCCGACGTTTACGTTTTGGCACCGCTACGAAGGCGCGCCGCCGATCGACCATCTCGACCTTTATCGCATCGAAGATCCGGCCGAGCTGACCGAACTGGGTTTGGACGAGGCGTTCGACGGCAGCACGATTGTGCTTGTTGAATGGTGGCGCAACGCTCCCGGCCTGTTGCCGCCGGTGCGCTATGAGGTCGAGATTGAAGGCAAAGGTGACGAACCGCGCCGCGTCACGCTTCGAAGAGTTACGGGCGCAGCGCCAGCATGATCGTTTTGGGGATCGACGGTGGGCTCGGCGGTTTTTCGGCCGCTGTCGTACGCGACGCGGAAACATTAGCCGCGATCGAGCTCTCGGGGCAGGTCGCATTGGAACAAGGCCTTCCGGCGGTCGCCGCCGTTCTCCAACGAGCCGGCATCACGCCGCACCGGCTCGACAGAGTAGCGGTCGGCATCGGGCCCGGGAGTTTCACTGGCGTGCGCATCGCCATTAGCTTCGCAAAATCGCTCGCGCAAGGGTGGCGGGTGCCGCTCGTAGGCGTCAACTCATTCGACGCGATTGAGTCGGGCACGCAGTTGCCTGCGGGGCGTGCGCTGACCGTCGTGCGGGGGCGCAAAGGCGTGATCTCCGTGAGGCTGCGCGGCGGCGGTGCGGAATGGCGCGCTTCGGGATACGTGGCGGACGTGCTGGAGCCGCTGAGCAGCGTCCTTAGCCGGACTCCGGACGACAAAAAAGTCGTAGTTTTGGGCAATGCAGAGGACGTGCTTCCGGGACTTGCCGAACGCGGCTTTAGCGTGCAAGAAATACCTCGCGCCATCGAACCCGCGGCGCTCGCCCTCGCCACCGTTGCGGTGCAGCGTGAACCCGCGCGCAGCTTGCACGAGATTCGCGCGGACTACGGCGAACTGCCCGCGGCCAGGGTTCCTAAAAGCCTGTGAAATTGGAACCGCGGCCGCAGCCCGCAAGTGACGACGCGCAGCTGACTATCTCCGCGATGATCGACGCGGACATCAGAGACGTGCTGCGTATCGAGGAGCAGTCGTTTTCGACGACATGGCCGTCCAACGCGTTCTTTCAAGAGCTGCACGACAACAAGCTCGCGCATTACTACGTCGGACGCATCGGCGACCGCCTCGTGGCATATGGCGGCATTTGGGTGATTCTCGAAGACTCGCACGTTACGACGATTGCGGTTTTGCCCGAATTCCGCGGACGGCGATACGGCGAACAGATACTGCTGCACTTGCTCGATCAGGCGATCGATCGCGGCGCCTCGTGGATGACGCTCGAGGTGCGCGAAAGCAACACGGCCGCGCAAGGATTGTATCGCAAATACGGCTTCACGACCGTTTCAAACCGCAAAGGCTACTACAGCGACAACAATGAGAATGCGCTCGTCATGTGGGCCGGCAATCTGAAGAGCGACATCTATAAGAACCGTTTGCGCGCGCTTCGCGCAACGCTGTACGGATGAACTTCACGCAGCTGGCAAAACGCGTTCGCGATCATCTGGGCCAAGAATACCGGTACGCACACTGTGTGCGTGTGGCGCGCATGTCCGAGAACTTGGCGCGCGCGCACGGCGCCGATAGCGGCAAAAGCCGGTTGGCAGGCATGCTGCACGATCTCGCGCGCTTGTATTCCGCGGATCGTTTGCTGCGCGAGAGCAGCGAGCGCGGGCTGCCGGTCGATGACTATGCGCGAGAGCATCCCGTCGTGCTGCACGCGCCGCTCTCCGCGGTCCTTGCGGGAGAGCAGTTCGGCGTGAACGACCCCGAGATACAGTCTGCGATTGCCAAGCACACGCTGGCGGACGGGCAGATGTCGCGGCTCGATTGCATCGTCTACTTGGCCGACGGCTTAGAGCCCGGCCGCGACTTCGCCGAGCGCGCCGAGCTAGCCGAGCTGGCGTTTGTCGACCTGAAGGCGGCTATGCGTGCAACGATCGCATCATCGGTGCGGTATCTTACTCAGAGGAATTTGCCCATCGCTCCGCAGACTGCGGCGGCGATGAAAACCTTCGGCCTGCAGGCCGATGCACTGGAGGTACGCACTGCCCGACATTCTTGAGATCGTGCGCGCAGCCGCGCAGGACAAAAAAGGCGAAGACGTCACCGATATCGACGTCGCCGGGCGGACTATCTTAGCGGATAGGTTCGTCATCATCACCGGACGCTCAAAGATTCAAACGCGATCGATCGCGGACAACATCGCCGAGAAAGTCAAAGAGGCCGGACTGCGCGTAGCACGCGTCGAGGGGTACGCCGACGGCAATTGGATTCTGCTCGATCTGGGTAGCGTCGTGGTGCACGTCTTCACGCCGGAGCAGCGCGCCTTCTACAATCTCGAACGCCTGTGGTCGGCGGTTCCGGAACGGCAAGTGCAAACGTCATGAGCCCACGCCAGAACGTGAAATATGAAACGCAGTCCGCACGCCGCCGCCGCCAAGGGTGGCTGCGGGCCGGCGTGTGGATATTCATCTTCGTATTCGCCTTCAGCATCGTCGGCGGACTGCTCGCCGTCGGGTTCATTCATTAAGTTCAACAAGGAAACGATCACCATGATACGCGTGATACCACTACTCCTCGCCGCGTTCTTCGCCGTTAGCGCTTCCGCACTGGCGAAGGACTTCGTTCAGGATCAAGCCGGCACGTTCAGCCCGAGTACGGTGCAGAACCTCAACACGCGCATCGGCAACTTCAGCGCGCAAACCGGCAAAGAGATCGTCGTGCAGACGGTTCCGTCGGTCAGCGGAGGCGACGTGCGCACAGCTGCCGA
>Ga0185299_10003720_pt1 | contig 19581 bp, 19 predicted proteins | sample PaiPotPPA55metaG_FD_128002 | JGI IMG/M metagenome (GOLD analysis project Ga0185299, IMG submission 128002) | Iron sulfur acid spring bacterial and archeal communities from Banff, Canada, to study Microbial Dark Matter (Phase II) - Paint Pots PPA... ...
CGGGCGTTTCTTCGGGCTTGTAGTGGATCTGCATTTGGGCGTCGGGATCGACTTCGGGCGCGAGCGAATCGACGTCCATGGTGGCGAAGAAAGCGGGCGTTTCTACGACCCCGTACCAGCGAAACGGATTAACCCAGTCGGGGTACGCGGAAACGCGAATCGCGTCGGCACCCTGGTAATTGCGCGACTGGAGCGCAGCGATGGCGCGGCGATGCTCATAGTCGCGAAGTCCCCAGCACGCGAAGACGGCGAGCAGAGCGAGAATCGCTGCCAGTCTTCCAGTTGGCTTGGCACCCGGCCCTTTGCTGCGGGCGCCGATCTCTTCGTTGATGAGCGAAAACAAACTGGGGAGAATGAGGCCGAGTGTGAGAACGATGAGCAGCACGGGCTCGACGATGAAAACGATGTCCCAGGAAATCCAGCGTTCGGAGAACGGCCAGAAAGGGCGTACTCCGTAGTTGTTGGTGAAGTCGAGGAGAATGTGGCTGAGGCCGGCCACACAGGCGTAGGCGAAGAGCAATCCCCAGCGCGGGGGAAGATTGGGATTGCGGGTCTTGCGGCCGCGCAGGCGCCAGATGAGATAGATGAATCCAACGACCACGGCGGCCACAAGCGGGATGCCTAAAAAAGAATGTGTGAAGCCGCGGTGATGGTTTAAGCCGAACGCGGAGCCGCCGAAGCGGCTGAGGACGTCGAGGTCGGCGGCTTCGGCACCCAGGGTTAACGTGGCAGTGGCCAGCGCGGTTTTGCGGTTGAGTCCGGCGCGGCTCATGGCGGCGCCGAATAAGAAGTGAGTGACGGGTTCCAAAGGAGCTCAACTGAGTTTAGCCGGAATGCAAAGCAAGTCCAAAGTGACAAGTGAGGCGAGACGCTAAATTGTGGTAACCGGAAACCTCGAGCTCTCGTGGATTGCGTTGCCGGACCACTCGTTCATCGGATACCTGGCGCCGCAATCGAGACACTTGGTCGTTGCATATGGCGTTGCGCAGTGCGGACACACTGCTCCAGTGTGAAAACTATCGAATGCCTGGCCACACTTTCCGCATTTCCAGTAGTCGCCGGTCGGCGGGCTGGCTTTGCATGCAGGACAGGCGAATCCGAATCTGCGCGGCAACTTTGCGAATTGCAACAGGGCGCGCGCGTGTTGCATCCCGCTCCAGCAATTCATGAGCATGAAGACGGCGATTACGCCGAGCCAACTGTCGCGCGACCATAATGCGAAGCCGAAGAATGCGGCGATGCCTACGAACCCGAGGATGGTTGCCACCATCAAACTACGCGCGCGCCCAAGCACGAACCAAAGCAGGGCGCGAAGAATCTGGCCGCCATCGAGAGGATAGATAGGCAGAATGTTGAAGATCAGCAGCCCGACATCGATATAAAAAATAGCGTGAATCAATGTCCGCAGGTTGGGGACTGCCGCATACCAACCCCATAAGAGGCTCACGCGCCCGATGCCCATGATGATTGGGGCGAGCACTACGTTCACCAGCGGCCCAGCAGCGATGCTCCAGAGTGTGGCGCCGGGGCGTTGTGGCGGATTCACATAGGCAACACCGCCGAGTGGCCAGAGCACGATTTGGTTCGCCTGTCCTCCGACTTGGCGACAGGCTAGCGAGTGGCCGAATTCGTGAAGGGTCACGATTAGAAATAGCGCGAGGTATTCCGCGACATTCCAGCCGATCGAGGAATAGCTTCCCTTTCGCGCGTTGATCTCGTAAAACGCCAACAGGAACCATGACCAATGAAGGAAAACATCGATTTCCGAGAATCGGAAGAGGCGGATTGATCCCTGGCGAGAGGTCGGCATTTGTGAGATTTATAATACAGCGGTTGGCGGCAGGAAGGTGACCGACAGGAAGGTGACCGAAGTGAGCGGATTCGACGGGCCCCTCTGACCTAGAGTGTTATGCACTGCCGAGACGAGGCGAGCCCCGTCTCTACGGGACGGTCATGCGGGTACTACCAGCGACAGGGCGTCGTGCACCATCGTCATGCGAGCCGGCAGGCGGCCTAGTAGTTCGCCGTCGGCCTCGACGTAGACTCGGTCTTCTTTATGACTGTGACCGGCGCTTTTCTCCGGCAACTTGCAGATGATCTCCGAGCAACTGACTAAATCGATGCCGCTGATATTCCATTGGCGGCCGAGCAGCGCTCCGGCTACATACTGCAGATAGGCATTGCGGCTGGCCGTGCGGCACATGACAGTGCGCAGATCGTGGCAGTCGAGGGACGCTCCGGGGACCAGTTCGCGCAGGATGTTTCCGAAAAAGCGGATTCTCACCGCCAGTAGTTCGGTCAGCAAGGCGTGTTGACGGAGACCGCTTCCGTTCGCGTACTCGACCTCGAACTTGCGCATACGATGCGTCGCCCACAATTGCCATGCTTTAAGGTAGTAGGCCGTCATGCCCCGCTTCTTGAGTTCCGCGGTCAGCTTGTAAAACAGATGCGCGTCCACGCCGATTCCGGCGGCGACGGTGAAGTAGCGTGCGGCGGATTTGCCGTTGAAATCCTCATACTCAATTCGGCCGAGAGGGATGCGCCGGACTCTGCCGTTGACTGCGACTTCGGCGGCTGCGCTCGGGCGGAGCGGAATTACCAGATCGTGGGCGAGAGCGTTGGCGGTGCCGAACGGTAGAACGGCGAGCGCAACTGGCGTGCCAGCTAAGCCCTGAATAACATCGTGGATCGTGCCATCGCCACCGCAGGCAAAAACGGTGTCACTGCCGGCCGCCACAGCCACGCGGGCGTGGCCGGTCGCTTCCGAACTGGAGCGGCAAACTGTCAGTTCAGTGCGGACGCCGGCCGACTGGATGATGCCAATGGCATGGTCCAGTTCCGTGTCGCGCTTTCTTCCACAGCGGCCAGAATTGGGATTAAACAGAATGGTGGCTTTGCGCATGCGTCGGCTAGCTCTGCTTTGAGTTTAGCGCACGCCGCAGTCAGCGAGACTTCAGGTGACGAAGTTAACCGGCGGTTGCTTCCGGGGCCAAATCTGCACTATGCTTGCGCGAAAAGTCTTTAGGGCGCTCGGTTGATTCGCGATGGGTGTCGGTTTAGTTCATTTCAGAAGGAGCTCCGTATGAAACTGCTCACGGGTGGTTCCCGAGACGCGGCAAGCCGCGTCTCTACTTTCGCTACCGTGTTCCGTCTCGCGATTTTTATTAGTCTCGCCATCAGCGCTACGGCTCAGGATCACGCCATCGGAACAGCGAAGCCGGTCACGATGATGACGGGCCTCGGCGATTTGCACCATCCGATTTCGACTAAAAACGCAGAGGCACAGGAGTTTTTCGATCAGGGACTGCGCTTAATTTACGCCTTCAACCATGCCGAGGCGGCGCGCTCATTTCAGAGAGCGGCGGAACTGGATCCGAAGCTGGCGATCGCTTACTGGGGGATTGCGGAGGCGGTGGGTCCGAACTATAACGACCCAGCGAGCGAAGATCGCTTCCAGCAGGCGCACGAGGCGATTCAGAAAGCGGTGGACCTGAGTGGCAACGCCTCCGACGCCGAACGCGGCTACATTTTGGCGTTGGCGAAACGCTTTCCGGCCGATCCGAAGTCCGACCGGCGGAAGGCTGCGGAAGAGTATCGCGATGCCATGCGCGAAGTGGTAAAGAATAATCCCGACGATCTTGATGCAGCGACGTTGTTTGCCGAATCGGGGATGGACCTCCATCCCTGGGGATTGTGGCATCGTGACGGGACGCCCGAGGCCGGCACGGAGGAGATTGTCGCCACTCTGGAATCGGTAATTAAACGCGATCCCAACCATTTGGGCGCAATCCATTACTACATTCATACCGTCGAAGCGTCGAATTCTCCGGAACGCGCTTTGGCTGGGGCGAACCGCCTGGCTTCGCTGGCCCCGGCTGCTGGACACATCGTGCATATGCCCGCGCACATTTACATCCGCACGGGAGATTATGCGGCGGCCGTGAAAACGAACGAGGAAGCGGCTGCGCTCGATCGGGCATACATCCAGAGAAGCGGAGCGCAAGGCATTTACCCGATGATGTACTACAGCCACAATCTGCACTTCATCGCGATGTGCTCAGCCATGACGGGAGACTACGCGGAATCGCACAAGGCGGCGGAGATGCTCGCGACCCATGTGGCGCCGGCCGTAAAAGACATGCCACCGCTCGAAGGATTCATGACGATTCCCATGGCCGTGGATGTGCGCTTCCACAAGTGGGACGCAATTCTGGCGACCAAGGCACCCGATGCGGAGATGAAGGCTACGACCGGATTCTGGCACTTTGCGCGCGGCATGGCGCTGGCGGGAAAAGGAAGAACCAGCGAAGCGGAAGCGGAATATAAGATCGTGGCCGAGGCTGAGAAAGCGACTTCGCCGGATGCGGTTTTCCAGATGCCCGTCAACAATAAAACAAAAGATATTCTAAAGATTGCGGAAAACGTTCTGGGCGCGCAGGTGGCGCTGGCGAAAAGGGATAACGCTGTCGCGGTGGGCATGCTACGCGACGCCGTCGCCGTACAAGACATGCTCAAGTACGACGAGCCTCAGGATTGGTTCTTTCCGGTGCGGGAGTCGCTCGGCGGAGTCCTGCTGATGACCGGGGATGCCAAAGGAGCGGAGCAGGTTTTCCGGGAGGACTTAGCGAAGAATCTTAGGAATCCGCGGTCGTTATTTGGTTTGCATCAAGCGCTGAAGGCGCAAGATCGAAATTCCGACGCGTGGTTTGTGGAGCAGGAGTTTCGCAAGGCGTGGAAGGGCGGAGTGGGAGAGTTGAAGGTGGAGGATCTGGTGTAGGGGGCCTGGGAAAGATTGTGGGTTTGGGGTCACGGCACCGATGATCGCGCTCTCTCGATGGAATACACGCAGTGTGGAAGTCCGCGCCAGTTCACTTCTTTCCATACGGTCATGCCGGTTCGTTCAGCGACGCGGCATGAAGGCAGATTCTCGGGACGAATCAGGGAAATCAAGCGATCGGCTTTGAGGTGCGCGAATGCCCAGTCGCGGCAGGCGATTGCAGCTTCAGTCGCGAGACCCTGTGCCCAGAAGTCCCGGCGCAAATGGTATCCGATTTCGTAGAGGTGCTCGCCTTCGACTTCCTGCAGGATGATGCCGCAATCGCCGATGATTTTCTGGACGTCGTTCTGGGCCTCGGTATCTTGCCGCGCTCTGAACTCCATTGCCCAGAGGCCGACGCCGTCGCCCCGGTAGCGTCGGCGGTTGCGTTCGATCCATTGCTCGACACCGGCGCGATCGTACGGTACGGGGTAATAGCGCATGGTTTCGGGATCGGAGAGGACCAAGGCGAGAGCGTCGGCATCTTGCTGGATGAACTCGCGCAGCTGAAGTCGGGCGGTTTGGAGGACTACCTTTGAAGTTTGTCGCAAGTCTCAGAGAGTTCCAGTCTGTTTAAATTATCACTTCCCAATTACCATGCGAGCGATGACTTCTCGCATTCGACAACGACTGCGCGATCCACTTTTTCTGTTGTGTCTGACCGCGGGGCTACTCGCTTTCGTCGTGCAATCCGGCGAGCTGGGGACGTCCGACACGATGCATCGGCTGCAAACCACGCATTGGCTCTGGACCTCGGAGCCGCAGGTTCTCCCTAACGAGTATCCCGACTTTGGCTTGCACGGCCGTGGAGGGCGTCTTTATAGCTGGTACGGCATCGGGCAGTCGTTGATCATGCTGCCCGCCGATCTCCTGGGAACTTGGATGGAGCGGTGGTCCATCTTTTCGGATTACAACGACGACCCTGAGGTGCGCAGCATTGTGGTCAGTTACATCACTAACATTTTGGTAAGCGTTCTCACCGCGCTCGTCGCGTTCCGCTTGCTGCGTCAGTTGCGCTTTAGCATGAAAGAGTCAGTGGCGGGCGTGCTGGCGTTGATGTTCTGCACGACGCATCTTCACTACACGCAGAACATGATGGAGAACAACTACATCCTGTCACTGACGCTTACTGGATTTTCATTTCAGTTCGAGTGGCTGCGAGCGGACAGCCGGCGCGCGCTTTTCATTGGCTCCTGCGCGCTGGGGCTAAACTTGCTCACACGACTCACCACCGGGTTGGATCTGATTGCGGCAGGAATCTTTGTCTTACTGGCATTGTGGTTTGAAGGAGTACGCGGCCGCCGCTTAGGGCGGCGTCTCGTCGCCTACTGCAAAGTCGCCGCACCCGTTTCCATATTCTTTTTCGTGGTCGATCGGGCTTACCAGTTTTACCGGTTTGGATCTTTTACCAACACCTACGTAGCGATATTCGCGCGGGAATATCGCCAGCGCGATCCTACGCTGCCGGCGAACTTTCCCTGGAGCACGCCCTTTCATGTGGGCGTTCTCGGCGCGCTATTCCAGCCGGAGAAATCTATTTTTCTCTTCGATCCGCTTCTCGTGCTGGCAATTTTCCTCCTGGCATGGCTGTGGAAGCGCGTGACCCCAGAGGTGCGCGCCTATGGGACGACCTCTCTTTTCCTGTTGCTGGCGTATATCTCCTTTTACGCCAGATACACCTACTGGAGCGGCGACTTTGCCTGGGGCGACCGCTATGTTTCGAGTGCCGTGGAACTAGTGACACTCGTTGCTGTGCCGCTGCTCCTGCGCTATCGAGAGCACTTGGGAAGAACGATCTGGCGCGCGGGATGGGCGCTGATCGTAGTCAGCCTGATGATTCAGGTTGCATCGTTGGCCTTCTGGTTGCCGCTGGAAATTTACCAGATGGAGACGCTCCGACATCCGACGTTTGTTGTTGCTCTGCGGTTCAAGAACATCTTCGCCTTCGCTTTCGGGAAGATGGATGCTTGGGCCTTGAACACCGAGGCGATGAACCAGGATGCGTGGGATCATGTGCACGTCACGACGTGGAATTTCCTGCCGTTTTTGCTGCGCCGCGTCGGGGTAGCGCCGGACTGGGTGGTGAACACGGTGCTGGCTGTCTGGCTTACCGGGATTGCGGCACTGGGGGCGGTCTTAGTCCGGTTACGAAGCAGCGTACGAAGGGCGGCGTGAGAGCAGGCTTAACACTCGCAAAGCAGTCTAGTAATCCGCGGGGTTAGACTCGAAGCATGGCGGAGATGGGACGGATTCTAGTGGCGCTTGGCGTGGCCCTGGTGGTGATCGGGGGCATCGTCATGCTGCTGGGGCGGACGGGGATGCCGTTGGGGAGGCTTCCGGGTGATTTTCTTTATCGGGGGAAGAACACAACTCTCTATTTTCCGCTCGCGAGTTCCATCCTGATCAGCATTGTGCTCTCTATTGTTCTCTTCCTGGTTGGGCGGATGAAGCGGTAATGGACGGCGGCTTCCGGCACCAGGGGCTTGAAGAGATCTGCCGCACCGGCAAGACGCGCCGGATCGGCGCCGATCATATCGGGAAGTGCGAGCCCATCCTGCAATTGCTGGAAGTAGCGGGGAAGCCGGAGGATATGAACGTTGCAGGATTTCGCTTCCACGGCCTGCAAGGCAGGCCGAAACGCCGCTCGGTGCGCGTGACTCGGAATTACCGGATCACTTTCGGCCGGTCGCGCGAAAGCGCTTTGGATGTCGATTTTGAAGACTACCATTAGGGGGGAAGTTGTGGAGAGAAAAAACGGACTGCCGCCCGTTCACCCGGGCGGGATTATCAACGAAGATATTTTGCCGTCGGTCGGGCTGTCGCGGACGGCCGCGGCCAAAGCTCTGGGCGTGTCCCGCCAGATGCTTCACGGCATTCTGGCAGGGCGCAAGCCTCTGTCTGCCATCATGTGCCTGAAGGTCGCCCGCCTGTTTTGGCGGCTCGCCGGAAGTATGGATGCGATTGCAGGCCGCCTACGATCTGAAAAAATCCGAGCAAAACAAGAAAGCCATGGCTCGCGTCGCGCGGATCGTGCCAGTCAAGCCCGTCGAAGAAGTTCGGGCCTAAGCCCCAACGTCTCTGAAACTTGTTAGCAGAAATTATGGAGATGTCGGACCAACTCGGGTTCCAGTTTCGTCCTCCGGAGCGGCGCATCTGGACGGTGCGGGCGCTGGTCTCCGCGGTGCGGTCGCACATCGAGCGCGAGTATTCCGACTGCTGGGTGGAAGGCGAGATTTCGAACCTTCGCATTCCCGATTCCGGCCATTTGTATTTCACGCTGAAGGAAGAGTCCGCGCAGATCCGCGTGGTGATGTTCCGCTCGTCGGCCAAGCTGCTGCGGTTTCGCCCGGAGAACGGATTGCACGTCACGGTTCGCGGGCGCATCACGGTGTATGAAGATCGCGGGGAGCTGCAAATCTCCGCTGAATTCATGGAGCCGAAGGGGGCGGGCGCTTTGCAGTTGGCGTTCGAACAGTTGAAGGCGAGATTGCAGGCGGAAGGATTGTTCGAAGCGGCGCGAAAAAAGCCGATCCCGCCGTTGCCGCAAAGAATCGGCATCATCACTTCACCGCAGGGGGCGGCACTTCGGGACATCCTGAATATTCTCGCGCGCAGGCATCGCTCCGCGAACGTGCTGATCTATCCAGTGCAGGTTCAGGGGGACTCGGCGCCGGGCGAGGTGATGGCTGGGCTTCGATACTTCCATAAAGATTTCCGTCATAGCGGCGCGGTGGAGGTCATCATCATTGCGCGCGGCGGTGGCTCGGCCGAAGACTTGGCCGGGTTCAATCACGAAGGCCTGGCCCGAGCCGTTGCGGATTCGAAGATTCCAGTGATTTCGGCGATCGGGCACGAAACGGATTTCACGATCATCGATTTTGTCGCCGATCTGCGGGCGCCGACTCCGTCAGCGGCGGCGGAACTGGTGATCCGGTCGCGACAGGAGATCGAAGCGCAGGCAGAGGATTTGTATCGCCGGCTGGAGCGCGGGTTGCGCTACCGCCTGCTGATCGCGCGTCAGGAACTGACCGAGCGCGCACAGCACGGAGCGTTTGCGCGCATGATGGACGGCATCCACCGGCGGCAGCAGAAGCTCGATGAACAGCGCTTCCGCCTGGAAAAGGCGGAACGGCAACTTCTGGAGCGCTGTCATCGGCGCTGCGAAAATGTTTCCTCGACAGTCCGGCACTATGACGCGCGCCGCCGACTGGCCGCCATTCGGCAGCAGTTACAGGCGCAAGTCGCGAACCTGGCCGCCGCCACGCACACGCGATTGCTGGAGAGCCGCGGCACGCTGGATCGCCGGACCGCAAGCCTGGAGGCGCTTTCGCCGGTTGCGATTCTGAATCGCGGATATGCGTTGGTGTTCGATGCGAACGGCCGGCTGGTGAAAGACGCGGCGCGACTCAATGTCGGGGATGACCTGTCGGCCCGCCTGGCTCGGGGACGGGTTCGTGCCCGCGTCACCGCGACCGAGCGCAGCGAAGCAGAATCGGGCAAACGGCATTAGCCGCGCTGCATTAGAATGAAGGCCAATTCAACTTCCGATTCAACTATCGGCGATTCAACTATCGACGTGAGGGCGTGATGCCGTCGCTGGCAAGGCCGCACATCTCGATGCTCTCCATCATTTCGATTCTGGACATCGTGCTGGTCGCGATCCTGATCTACCAGTTTCTGGTGCTGGTGCGCGGCACGCGGGCTGCGCCGATGCTGGTCGGAGTAGCTACGCTTGGGCTGGCCTTCTATTTCGCTCGGCTGGGCGACCTGCGAACGCTGAACTGGCTGCTCAGCACGCTGCTGCCATTCGTAGTTTTCGCGCTGATCGTCGTCTTCCAGTCGGAGATCCGGCACGCCCTGGCAAACCTCGGCAGCCGAATTTCGCTGATGCGGTCTTCGAGTTCCGTGGCCGACGTCTACGACGATATTGTTCTGGCGGCCAATCTTTTTTCGCAAAACCAGACCGGCGCGCTGATCGTGATCGAGCGTGAGATTGGGCTTCGTACTTATATCGAAAGCGGTGTGTCACTAGACGCCAGGCTGTCGTACGACCTGCTGGCGACGGTGTTTCGTCCGAGCGCTCCCTTGCATGACGGTGCCGTGATTGTGCAGCGCGACCGGATCGCGGCCGCCGCTTGTTTCCTGCCGCTCTCCATGAATCCGGTGCTTTCGACCCAACTGGGGACGCGTCATCGCGCGGCGATCGGGATCACGGAAGAAACCGACGCAGTCGCCGTCATCATTTCGGAAGAGACGGGCACGATCAGCATGGCGGTCGCGGGGAGCATTGAGCGCGAGTTGACGGTGGAGCGTCTGCGCGAACGGTTGAGCCATCTGCTGCGCCGCTACGCTCCCGCGCCGTCGCTGCCGAGTCCGGTGGAGGAAAGCTTTATCGAAGAGGAGCCGCCCAGTTCGCGTCTCTCCCGCAGGCAGGATGCAGGGCTGCGCCCGGGAAGGGACGACTGACGATGCCGAACTTTATCCATCGCAGCGTCTTCCAGCGGATCTTCGTTCACAATATCGGACTCAAGCTGGTTTCCCTGTTACTCGCCATCGGCCTGTGGACGGTAGTGGCGCGCAGTCCCGTCGCCGAAATCGAAATGAAGGTTCCGATCGAGTTCCATAATCTACCCGACAATTTGGAGATCGATTCCGCCAGCTTCACCGAGGCGCAGATCCGGATACGGGGGCCGGAGCGTTTGATTCATGAACTGCAGGCCGCGGATGTGCATGCCGAGGTAGATCTGGCCAGCGTGCAGTCCGGGGAACGGACTTTCGATTTGACGGGCCGGCAAGTTCGTGTGCCGCAGGATCTGGAAGTCGTGCAAATCATACCCGCTCAGTTTCACCTCTCCTTTGATAATCGTGAGACCCGCACCGTCGAGGTGCGGCCGCGTGTGACCGGAAATTTTGCGAGCGGCTTGCGAGTGAAACAGGTGATCGCCGACCCGCCGAACGTCATGATCACCGGACCTCGCCGCCGCGTCGAAGCGGTGGAGGACGCAACCACGGATCCGGTAGACGTTAGCGGAGCCATGACGCGGGCTTCTTTTGTGACGCAGGCCTATGTCCCAGATCCTCTGATCCAAGTTGTGCACCCCACCCCAATTCGCGTGACGGTTATCATGGAAGGTCCGGGAGACGAGAAAAAATAGAACGGTCGGTGCTCGCAGTTCGTGTGGTGACGGGGCGCTGCCCCGTTCTGGCGGGGCAAAGCCTCGCCACCCCACAACCATCGAACAAACGACCAACGACCGCCGAATATCCATGACACAAACCAGACAACTCTTCGGTACTGACGGGATTCGTGGCGTGGCGGGGAAATTCCCGCTGACGCGCGACAGTGTTTATTGGATTGGACGGGCGCTGGGGCACGATCTGGTGCGCGTGAACGCCAAGGCGCGAGTGGTGATTGGACAGGACACGCGCGTCTCCAGCCGATGGATTGCCGACCGATTTCTGCAAGGGCTGGCGTCGGTAGGCGTGGAAACGCGCAGCGCTGGCGTGATCACCACACCAGGCGTCGCGTTCCTGGCGCGTTCGCAAGGGTTCGACGCCGGTGTGGTGATTTCGGCTTCGCACAATCCGTGGACCGATAACGGGATCAAGATTTTTTCCGGCGATGGCTGCAAACTGCCGGACGCGCGCGAGCTGGCGATTGAAAAAGAGATTTTTGCGCTGCTACAGTCGGATGCAGTTCCGGCGCCGGATTCCAGTCCCGAGGTTTCGAGCCTTCCCGGTGAGGAAAGCTTGCGCCACGCTTACGTTCGCGGGCTCGCAGGCAGTGTCTCCACCGACTTGAGCGGTCTTCGAGTGGCGGTCGATTGCGCCAATGGCGCAGCGACTGCGGAAGCCCCGGAGTTATTCGGAGCGCTCAAGGTCGATACCACCTTTCTGCACTCCGCGCCGGATGGACAGAACATCAACAAGAATTGCGGCGCACTGCATCCGGAAACCGTGGCATGGTTTGTCGCCGACCAGCTAGGAAGTTTCGACGTGGGTGTTACGTTTGATGGCGATGCGGACCGCGCGCTTTTTTGCGATGCGAATGGACGAGTGGTAAATGGGGACGCGGTTCTGCTGCTGGCGGCGCGTGAAATGCAAGCGCGCGGCGTGCTCGCCAATGCCACCGTGGTCGCGACGACCATGTCGAACATGGGATTGGAGTTGGCGCTCAAGCGATCCGGCATTCGGATGCTGCGTGCCAATGTCGGCGACAAATACGTGCTCGAAGAAATGCAGCGCGTGGGAGCTACGCTCGGCGGCGAACAGTCGGGTCACATACTGTTTCGCGATGGGGAGGCGACCACCGGCGACGGACTGCTTACGGCGCTCCGGGTGCTGGAGATCATAGTTCGGACGGGCAAGCCGCTGGCTGATCTGGTCGGGGACCTAAAGGTGTTTCCGCAGACGATCCGGAATGTGCGAGTCCGGGAAAAAGTTCCCTTCGCGCAGATTCCTGCGGTGCAAGGGACCATTACAGAGGCGGAACGGGAACTCGACGGCAATGGCCGAGTGGTTGTACGTTACTCCGGCACCGAAGCGCTGGCGCGGGTGATGATTGAAGCGGAGTCGAAGGAGCAGATCGATCGGCTCGCGGAGTCGATCGTTGGCTCGATTCAGTCGGCGCTGGGGGCGTAAAGACCGGCGCTTACGTGGAGCGACGGGCATCTGGTCCGTCCGCCGGGCGGGGGCGCCCGGCTCCCCAGCAAATTTACGAGGAAGGCGTCCGCCCCTTTGACCCGAGGGTGCTCGGCGCACTCGTGGGACGCAAACGCTTCAGAGAGTAGTGTCTGGAAATTCCGCGTCATTTCCGCCAGTGTTTGCCAATGGGCGGGCCTAAAGGGCTAAACACCCAAGCACATTCGGAGCAACCCCACCCCCTGCACTCTTTTCTTCGATCCATACTATTTCGCGGGACGAACTGTCTTGTTCCGGACTATGCATACCACACCTTGCAAGCGAGCAGCGTAACGGCACGCTCCATCCACTAGAACGAGAGCCACGCTCTATTCACTTCATGATTTTTGAACGGCGGATTCCCGCGCGGGACGCACCGACCAGGAGATCAGGAGTGCTGTGATTGTTGGGTCTTACCCATGTGTTTGACTCTCGGAGGTACGTCCTTTCGGACGGGCTGGTTGCGTCGAGAATGAGAATCGGTTCAGAGTCCAGCACCGACTAAGAAGACACTCATGAGAATTCTTATTGTGGAAGACGATGCCGCACTCGCCAGCTTTATCCGGAAGGGGCTGGAAGCAGAACATCATGCCGTGGATGTTGCGATTGCCAGCCGTGTGCTCGAAACCGCCGGAGCATCGCTGGTGTTCGGCGGCGGCGACGTTGATCCTGCGGGATTCGTTCTTCGCATTCCGCGCCGATTTGACGCTCCTCCCCGATCACTTCGGCCTGAAATGTCCACCTGAAGACTTCCGCGAAAATTCTCCCGATGGCGTTAGTCGCAAGGAGTACAATCCAGCCTTTCCGGAGGTTGCGGTGAAGCGATGGATTGTTCTGCTGACCATTCTTTGCTCGTCCTTTTGCGGTTGGACACAAGTCATCGATCGCTCCGTCCCTGGGACACTACAAGTCGCGACGTTCATTCGTGCGGGCGTGCTGATCGACGGCGTGTCGAATTCTCCACGCCGCAATCAAGTCATTACTATTCGCGCCGGCCGCATTTCCGACGTTTCTGACGCAGGCAATGCTCGTATTCCCGCTGGCGTCGCGGTGATCGACCTCTCGCAGGCCACGGTGCTTCCGGGGCTGATTGACGCCCACACGCACATCTTCCTTCAGGGTGAAGATCCCGCCGAGGGCGGATACGACGTTCAGCTGCTCAAGTATCCGCTGGCGTTCCGCGCGGCGCGGGCGACGGTCTCGGTGAGGCGCGCGCTTGAACAGGGCTTCACCACACTGCGCGACATGGAAACCGAAGGTGCGGGCTATGGCGACGTGGGCATCAAACAGGCGATTGAAGGTGGATACATTCCCGGGCCGCGCTTGTTTGTTTCGACGCGCGCGATCTCGACGACTGGCGGATATCCACTGGAGGGTTACGCGCCCGAGATCGAAGTGCCGAAGGGCGTGCAGATCATCGACGGGCCGGTCGAGGCGCGCAAGGCAGCGCGCGAGCAGCTCGACCACGGTGCCGATTGGATCAAGGTGTACATGACACATCGGTCGTGGGTTAGTAACAACGGTGTTGGCAAGAACGCGGAGCTGGTATCGCAGCCGACTCTGACGGTGGATGAACTGCGCGCGATTGTGGACGAAACACACGGCTGGGGAAAAAAGGTGGCTTGCCACGCTTACAGCGGAGAAGGCTTGCAGCGCGGACTCGATGGCGGCTGCGACTCGATCGAACACGGACTAGTGCTGACCGATGCGCAGATCGCGCAGATGATCCGGCAGGGCACGTGGCTCTGCCCAACGCTAAGTGTTTATTACATTGACTGGGCGCCCGCCGATACTCCGGACGGACAGCGCGACCGCAAGCGCGCATCCGAGCACGAGGTCTCATTTCGGAAGGCGCTGAAGGCGGGAGTCAAGATTGCTTTCGGGACGGACATCGGGGGAATTCCGTGGAGCCAGCCGATCGCGCAGGAGTTTCCGCGGATGGTCGAATTCGGCATGACGCCGATGCAGGCGATCCAGAGCGCGACTTCGCGGGCAGCGGAACTGCTGGAGATGAAAGGGCAGCTGGGCGTGATTGCGCCAGGGGCTTATGCGGACGTCGTGGCTGTTTCAGGCGATCCCTTGGCCGATGTCAAGCTTCTTGAGAATGTCGGCTTTGTGATGAAGAACGGCCAGGTGTTTAAGAACGAAATCGGCTCGAAGAGGTGAGCAGGCGTTACTGGTGCGCGTGTGGACTTTGGGCGGGATTCTTGTGTGGCGCGGGTGGAGCCTTGGCGATCTTCACGTCAAAGCTGACCGGCAGCTGTTTTGGTGGATAGCAGGCCGCGTTATCGCAGGCCTGGTATTTTAAAGTTCCGCGGACGATATATTTGCCGGCTTGCACGGAACGCAGAGGACGCACCAGCACATCCACTTTGAAATCTCCGGTGTAGACATTGAGCTTCTCGTCGGCCGCGAAAGCAAAACTCATATCCTGGCCTTCGGGGTAGGTGGTTTTGCCGATGACGATGTCAGTGGTGGCTTCGACCTTGAGCACGGTCGGGATCAGGAATTCCGATTTCGGGCGGTTGGAATTGATGTGGTATCCGCTGGCAACGCGGAACGAGAGCGGGACGGTAGCCGGTTTGCCCTGCACGGCGGTCACGACCGGAGCGGGCGCCATCTTTACGGCAGGGACTTGCGGGCCGAGATCGTCTTGCGCCCCAGCCCACGTGGAGATCAGGAAAAGCGCGCTCGCGAGAAGGATCTTCATCAGCTCCAGAGTACTCCAGGTTCAGGAGGGCTCGTAGTTACTTCTGAGCCTGTACTGCCTGGCCCTGGCTCAGGGCCTTTTTGATGTGGTCGACGAAGACGCTGCGGCTCTGCAGCCCGAATTCGCGGGCGATGAGCTTGCCGTCGCGATCCAGGAAAAAAGTGGTGGGCAGCACGCTAACCCCGCCGTAGCTCTGCCCAACCGATTCCTTGCCGAGCAGGATGGGGTAGTTGACGCCCATTTCCTTGGCGAATTTGGCGATGTCTTCGAGGCTGGCGTCGTCCATGGCTACGCCGATGATCTGGAATCCCTGCGGCCCGTATTCTTTCTGCAACTCGACAAACCAGGGCATCTCGATCTTGCAGGGGCCGCAATACGTCGCCCAGAAGTTGAGCAGAACGGCTTTGCCGCGAAGGTCGGAGAGCTTGAGGTTCTTGCCGTCGAGCGCGGGCAGTTCGAAGTCAGGCGCCAAATTGCCGATGAGTTGTCCCTTGGCGGGACCGTTCGCGCGATTGTTGCGGGCCATGCGAATACCGGCAAATAGCATGGCCGCGACGATGGCGGCGGTGAAGAACAGAATTAGAGGATTTCTTTTCACTTCAACCTCGGACTTTCCGGCGCCTGAAAGCGCGTTTAGAGCATTGCGTGTGGCGACGCGTCTTCGACCGTCTCCCACCTCTGCAGAGTGAGACGCGGCAAGCCGCGTCTCTACAGGAAATCAGAAGCGCTTCCTATAACGCAAAGCGATTCAAAAACGAGAAATAGCCGGAGATGAGCGCGAAGCGGCCCATCACCAGCAGAATGCCCAAAGCGATCAGCAACCCTCCGCTTGCTACCTCCACGGCGTGCATGTGGAATTTAAAGCGGTTGTAGAACTTTAGAAAGCGCTCAATGCCAAGCGAAGTCAGCAAGAAAGGCACAGCGAGTCCGGCCGAGTAGATGGCCAGAAGAAAGATCCCTTTCCAGACGGTGTCCTGAGCGGCGGCTAATGTGAGCACAACCCCGAGGATTGGACCGACGCATGGCGTCCATCCAAAGGCGAAAGCGAACCCGATTACAAATGCGCCCCAGACAGACGAACTGCCTTTCAGGCTATGCAGCCGCGTGTCGGCCAGCAGCGCCTTGATTTGAAGGATGCCCGTCAGATGAAGGCCGAAGAGGATGATGACCACTCCGGCGATTCGTGCGAGCAGCGATTTGTACTGTACGAGGACCTGGCCGACTTCCGTCGAAATCGCGCCCAATGCGATGAAGACGATGCTGAAGCCGATGATGAATGCAGCCGAATTGAACATTACTTTGCGGAATAGCTGTGCTTCTTTTAGCTTCAGCTCTTCAACGCCCACACCGGAGATCAGGGAAACGTATCCTGGCACGAGCGGAAGCACGCAGGGCGACAGGAACGAGATCAGTCCCGCGACGAAGACGGCGGGTAGTGATGGTAATGGCAAACTCGTCATATCTCTCTATTGTTCTCTATTCTAGCGACCGGTGCCAATCCCGGCCCCTGAAGGGGTCTGATTTCGGGAGATGCGGCATCGCGAAAGCGATGCCCTGATACGAAACCTCTGCCCTGCCGTTTCTTACAAGATGCCGCGAAAGGTGGAATTGTTACAATTCCGCGTTTGTACATTGGACGAAGTCATTCGAATGTCGTTATCGCGATCCGTGCTTTTGTGAACGCTTGGGTGCGAGCGGTTCCTTCGGCGGCGATGCGGGCGCGGCTGGCGTCACGGTGTCGGGCGGAGCTTCGAACAAAGCCTTGCGGATGAATCCTGGCGGCACGGCGGCAGTGAGAATCGCGCGATCTCCGGACTGTTCTACTTTGAGGCTGTCGAAGAACGTCTTCACGTCTGCATCCGTACCGTGGGCGCCGACGCTGCCTTCGGCAGTGTGAAAGAGGCTGAGAAAGGCGGCGGTCTTCTCGGTGACGGCGTGCGCGTCAGCCTCGCTGTCGGTGAACGCTTCCGCCCGCAGGTGGAGAGCGCGGAGATATCGTGCGGATATCACGGCGACCGCTGGCTTCGGAAACAGGAGGCTCCAACTGTCCAGTCCGCCCAGGGAATTCATTTTGTCGGGCCTCACGCGCAGAATCGCAAAACACAAACTCGCCAGAGGAACTTTTCGGTAGAACTTTCGCAGCAACCAGGGTCCGCCAAAGGGTGAAGCCAGTTTGCGGGAGCGATCGATCATGCCGCGAATCACGTCGGGGTTCGGATGGTTCGAAACCGCGACGCTGTCATATGAAAGAGTGACAACGCGAACCGTCCGGCCTTCGAGGGGAACGTTGTAAATATCAAAACCGCGGTAGGACTCAATTGAAGAAGACAGCTTCTTGAGGTACGCAGTCAGCCGACCGGAGTCGATCTTGCCGACGAATATCTCCGAGAAGCGCGGTTCTGAAGCCGAGCCACCGGTGCCGTTCCCCCAGCTCTGCGGATAGTGGATGGCGAAGGCGGCTTTGTCCAGATCGCGCTCGAACTGAAAACCCGTCTCCTCGACGAACTTCTGGTATTCGGGCTCGCGGGAAACCGGGGGCAGTTGGCTGGTGGCGTTGAATTTACGAACCCACTCCAGATTGATGTAGAAGAAGCCGTCCGCGCCTGGGAGCAGCCGGGCCGCTTCCGGCGGAGCGTGCTTGCGCAGGGTCACGATCAACGCAACGGCGGCCACAATCAGCAAAACGGCCAGGGGGATGGGGAGGCGTCGTCGAATGCGCATCGAATTTCGGAGGGTGTTCGGCTCATCCGCTGTGAACATCGCCTGAACGGAAGGTGAGCCTGCTAATGATAGCACCGGATGCTGGTGGTCTGGTTGGAGCCGGGCCTCGGCAGGCATCAGCGGAGCCCGTGAACATTGGGCGCGGGCTTGCGGTTGCAGGTGAATTGTCCTTGTGATAACTTAAATAATTGTCCCGGACTTCAGGAAGGGATCAGGGAAGTATTGTGCCCGGTTGGACTGTGCTTCCACCTGCTGGCGTAGCTCAGTCGGTAGAGCATCTGATTTGTAATCAGAGGGTCGGGGGTTCGATTCCCTTCGCCAGCTCCAGAAAAACAAGACTCCGGAAACAGAAGACGTTTGCGCGGCGACGCGCGCTAGCGGCGCAGCTTTGAGGCACTCCTTCAGTTTATTTTCCGGCGAGTGTAGTTGTCAGGCGGGAGTTTCTCGCATTTCGTTTCCCGAGCTGAGAAATGCTATGGAGTTCGGTGCTGTGTTTGCGCGGCCGGGCAGTGTTTTCGGATTTGCACAGGTGGGTGAGTGGTTAAAGCCAACAGACTGTAAATCTGTCCCTCTCAGGAGGTACGGAGGTTCGAATCCTCCCCTGTGCACCAGAGTGGCGAAAGAGAGTGGCGAAGAAAGTCGCGAAAGAAGTGGCGAAGCTTCAGTTGCTGACGAGCCTGAGGCGGTAACAAGAAGTTGACGGTCGAGCAGTGACGATCAAGAAGAAGTTCGTGCTGGCGCTGATCGCGTATGCGGTGCTGGGAGTTTTAGCCTGGACCTCGCTATCGGACGAGCCGATTCGAGTCTTGGATTGGAATATGAGACTGCGAAGCGGGACGCTGTTGATCCTGGGATTGTTCGCGTTTCGGGCGGCGCTGTATTACTGGCGAACCCGGATTGAGGAAGAACGGGCGCGAGCGAAACCGGCGGACTGAAGATTGATTCGGCGGATTTGATTTTGGTATTGAGCGGTACGGCGAGCCGATGTAGCTCAGTTGGTAGAGCACTCCCTTGGTAAGGGAGAGGTCATCAGTTCAATCCTGATCATCGGCTCCAGAACATTGTAGTTATGGTTCGTATCAGGGCGTCGCTTTGGCGGTGCCGTAAAGAGTTCGAAAGTAGAGCGGCTTCAGCCGCTGAGGTTTTACTGAGAGCTGACGGCTGAAAGCTGACAGCTTTTTCGCGGGAGTAACTCAGTGGTAGAGTCACAGCCTTCCAAGCTGTTGGTCGCGGGTTCGATCCCCGTCTCCCGCTCCAGAGTTTGAGCGTTGCATTTGGCATTCAGTGTTGCAGGTGAAAACGTTGATCTTCGAACCAGGCGTCATCAAGGTCGAGAAAGAGCGTGAGTTTGGCGACCTGAAAGCCGCGATGGAAAGAGCATTTGCGGCGGACCGGGTCGCGAGGTATTTGAAGGGGCTCGACAGTCGCAAGATTCGAATTCGGAATCTGGATGCGGTTTTCGCAGCGGATCTGATCGACCGGGCAACGGGGGACAAGGCTGGAACGGCGCGATCTTTGTATGGCTCACTGCCGGTTTCGGATCAGGCCCAGATGCGAGAGTTTTATCTCTCGAAGATCGAAGAGGTCGATCCGGCGCTGCGGGCGAAGTTTCACAAGCTGTATCAGTATTACTGAGTGGATCTCAGGACGACGG
>Ga0185299_10003721_pt1 | contig 19580 bp, 13 predicted proteins | sample PaiPotPPA55metaG_FD_128002 | JGI IMG/M metagenome (GOLD analysis project Ga0185299, IMG submission 128002) | Iron sulfur acid spring bacterial and archeal communities from Banff, Canada, to study Microbial Dark Matter (Phase II) - Paint Pots PPA... ...
CTCGAACATCCTTTCGCCTGAAACTCTCATCACAGCTTTCATGCCGGCCCCCCGAGAACACTGCGAAATCCGTGCGGATCGACAGTCACGCGATACATGGCGGCGATGTTGTGCAGAGTTCCATCGACTTGCGATTCCAGTTTTGACTACGAACAACCGTGTTCGAGCATTCGATCGTTCCTTGTAGGACTGCTCATTTCATCGACAAGATAAGGTCATTCCGATAGCTTGGCGAAAACCGAAATGGCGTGCGCGTCGGAAGCCACCATGGAAGTCCGATCGTTTCCATCACCGGTAGCTGCGCTGGGCGGGACGGTTTCCCTACGCCGATAAGCATTCCCGCAGTAATCACTGGGATGTCCAGCGCCCCACCGTTGTTTACTGAACCAGGGTGGAACACTGATAAGGCAGAGGATGTCGGCGTAGACGATTTTCAGGCCAACCGTTCGTCCGCCTGATCGATCCTACCGCACAGCGCCTCTACGCGGACTGTGGTCGCATCAGAAGGGCGGCTTCTATCACGACGGACGATTCGCCACTCTGCGAGAGGCGATCGAGCACTACGATACCTTCAGGCGGCTGGGCTTGGCCGAACAGCAGAAGAGCGACCTTATCGAACACCTGAAATCGCTTTAAGGAAAGTTTTCGAAAGAAAAGAAAAAAGGAGAGAACATGATGAAACCGAGCACGACGGATCAGATCAAAGGCAGTTTCATGAAATCAAGGCACAGCTAAAGAGAAGGCGGGAAAGGTCACGAAGAACCCTAACCTAACGGCCGAAGGCCAAAACGAGAAGCTGGCGGGCAAAGTCCAAAACAAGTCGGTCAGATTGAAAAGGTGTTGGAGAAGTAAACGAATCAGTCTTAACCGCAGGCTGATTGCGGTAGGCGTGGTTCACCGGATCTCTCGTCGTGGGCACACCGGCTTGTGCCAGCCTGTATTCCGAGTAAGTCAGGACTCGATCGATCACGAGGCTCTTCACGAAAAAGATTTTCGCGGCCGCTCGCACTTCGATGCGTTCCGGTACCCAGATCCCGTCATCGAGGCGTATCAGCTCCATCTTAATCTGCGAGCCCCGCAGCAGGCGCAATAGGAATAATCCCATCGAGAACGGCTGAATCACCTGCCCGTCAACCTTGATCCAGCCGAGGTCCTGCTTGTCGACCCAAAGCTTCCCCTCTACCCTGGAGAACATTTTGCTGTACTTGCCCTGCCCGTGATAGCCGGGGTGCGGCGTGGCTTGAAGTACGTAGGCGGGTCTTCCGTTGACTACCTCTTCGCCCACGAGCTGGAAATCGAAGGCCTTGGGCACCTCCCGGACGACCGACGTGTCCCCCTCCAACTGATTGCGCAATCGCTCGGCCCGCTGCGGCTCCGTTTCCCGCTTCAACTTGTCGAGCTTTTCTTTCTCTTTCCGTTCCTCCTCGGCCGAGGGAGGCTGCCCGTTGTGTTCAAGGAGCTGTTCGAAAGGAACGCCGTTGACGAGAATCGTTCTCGATACATCTACATCGTCGGACTTCAGGCCCCCGTCCGAGTCCAGGCGCCGATCCTCGTCCCGCTCCACATAGCTGTAGCGGAGGCGCGCCTGCCAATGACGCTGTGTCGCCGCGATCGATGACTCAACGATCTGGCGGACAGCCGCTCCGCTGGAAGGATTCGGAGATTTGATCGGAAAAACGTCACTCTGAGCAATGAGGGCAGCTGCCGCGGCGAGCAGGACAATTACGTTTCCATGCTCGCTGATCCGCATAATCAAAGATCCTTACGGGAGATCCCCAGCTTCCGCATCATGGCGTTCAGGGTCGTGCGCGGCACGCCGAGACGCGTGGCGGCCTTGCTAACCACCCCGTTCGTCTCCCGGAGCACGCGGATGATATGTTCCCGCTCTGATTGTTCGAGCGTACCGCTGCTTGCAGTCTCCGACGCGTCGACCCGTATTTCTGCCAAGGGCGGACGGAGGTTCGGGCCTCTGGAGAGGATGACTGCCCTTTCAATGAAGTTTTCGAGCTCCCGCACGTTCCCCGGCCACGACCAACTCGACAAGGCCTTCATCGTGTCGGCGGGGATTTTATCAATCTGCTTATTCATTTTTTCGGCGTACTTCTTGGTGAAGTGCCGGACGAGTACGGGGATGTCTTCGGGATGATCGCGAAGCGGAGGTGTGGTAATGGGAAAGACCTTCAGCCGATAGTAGAGATCGCTGCGGAAGAGTTTGTCCCCCATCATCTGTGTCAGATTTCGGTTAGTAGCCGCCACCAGACGGACGTCGATAGGGATCGTCCTAGTGCCGCCCAACCTCTCAAACGACTTTTCCTGCAGCGCCCGCAGCAATTTGGGTTGCAGATCTAACGGGATGTCGCCGACCTCATCCAGAAACAAAGTGCCGCGGTGCGCCATCTCAAAGCGGCCGATCTTTTGCGACAACGCGCCGGTGAATGCGCCCCTCTCGTAACCGAACAGCTCGCTTTCGAGTAACCCAGTCGGAATGGCGGCGCAATTCAACGTGACGAAAGGAAGCTTGGTGCGAGGACTCAACCTGTGGATGGCGCGCGCCACCAACTCCTTCCCGGTACCGGTTTCGCCCAGGATCAACACGTTGGCATCGGTTGGGGCAACCACTTCAACTTGCTGCTGAACCCGCCGCAGAGCCGCGCTGATCCCCACAATTTCGCCGAAGTCATTTTTTACCTCCACATCCTCGTTTTCGACATTTTCCAGCCGGTCGCGCTCCCGGAGGTCCTGCACAAACGTGATCCATCGGAAGGGAGCGAGCTTCAATACCGCCGTAGCAAGCAGAACCGGGACTCGAGTCCCGTCTTTGCGAAGCAGCTCTTTTTCATAGGGCGTGCAAGCTCCGAACCGCAAGCCCTCTTCGTGCGCCAGTTCGTCCAGTTCAGAGTATTCCGGAGGAGTAAGATCAGGCCAGTGTAGCCGGCCAGACGACAGATCCTCCCGGCTGTAACCCACTAATTCGAGAAAAGCGTCGTTCGCCTCGGGAATGCGGTCAAACTCGCCGGAAACGATACCCGCAATGGTCGATTCCGCGGGGTTAGGACGAATGCGAGCGCGGCTGCGGCGCAACTTCTCGTCTCTCTCGTGACGTTCGCTAAAGTCGCGTACTACTCTCGCGTAGCCCTGCAGCGCATCACTTTGGTCTCTCAGGGCCATGGTAATGACGTTGGCCCAGAATCGCGCCCCGTCCTTTTTCACATGCCAGGCTTCGTTGCCAAAATGGCCTTCGGCGGCGCCTCTCTTCAATTCCTCCTGTACACTCGAGCTCAGGGAGTCGTCGGTAGGATAGAGAAAAGATACGTGCCGGCCAACGGCCTCATCTTCGGTATGCCCGTAGATGCGCGCTGCTCCCGAATACCAGGCCGCTATACATCCGTTCGCGTCCAGCAAGAAAAGCGCATAGTCCTGCACCCAGGGCGGAGGGCGGTCCTTTTCGCCATGCTCGGTTTCCGCAGACGCTGTTCTGTCGCGCAGAACCAGGACGTGGCGCACCGGCAAAACGTTCACTTTGGCCGTGTACTCAACGTCCCGCAAGCTTCCATCCGGACTCACCAATTTGAGCATGCCCTGCTGCTCACCCTGTTCCAGTAAGGTGCGCCAAAGTTGTGAAATCTTGGGCCTCGATGCAGGCGCCGCAAAGTCATCCAGGCGGCAGCCGATTATCTTCTCCCGCGGAAGCCCTAGCAGTTTACCAGCGCCGGCACTGGCGTCCCGGTAATTGCGATCGTTGTCTGCAATCAGGATGGGTACAGCAGGATGGTATACGATCGCCCGGAATAGCAGCTCGAGTTCTTTCGGACCGTAGTTCTCAAGCCAACGCGTGGCTTGTGACTGTGAGGCTTCAGCACCCAACAGCTCCTCCTTTCCCCGCCGATCCGGCGGAAATCACCTCACCACACCTCCTTATGTCTCTAACGCAGCGCCGGGAAAAAGGCCGATTGACAACACTATATCACCCATCGGGCCCGGGTGATTGTTTTCGACAAGAGGGATGTGTTGCAAGTGGCCGGAGTGGGGGCTGGTAGCCTAAAGGGACCACAAAATGGCAGCCCGACCAGCAATCTTCAAATGGCGGCAGACCGAGCCGGTTTTTATTCTTTGCGCCGTCCGCTGGTACTTGCGATACTCGCTATCGCTTGCCGGGACGACACGATCATCGGCCACGGACGGCGAATCCGTCAGGGCCACGATGACCAGCGCGACTGCATCTGGGTGCGGCGCGGAATCTGTCAGCCGTGCCGGAAGACCTTCACCATCTTGCCCGATTGGCTAGCGCCGTACGGGCACTACAGCCTGCACTGCCGACAGCAGTCCTGCGAGCGGATCGCCGGCGGTGATTCTGCCGAGCAAGCAGTACCACACTGCAAAGATCCGACACGCCTGCCCGATCCATGCACCGTGCGCCGATGGGCCCAACGGCGACTGCTCAGCGTGTGGTACTGGCTCAGGGCCAGAGCTCAAGGCGAGCACTTTTTGCAAACACCCACCATCCTTGCCTGGGATCTGGCCGCGCTCTGCCGTATTCTGCCGATCGAGGCAAGAAGTCCGTGAGTCGACAAGCTCTCGAAGAGTTGAAGCAGCAGATTCCTCTGCTGGACTATCTGCAGGCTCAGGATTCCCCAATAGTACGGAGCACCAATACCTCATCTTCGATCGCGACGCGAAGTTTGGTGCCGAAGTGGTCGATTTCCTGGACTCCTGCGGAATTTCTCCCGTGCGGACGAGCTACCGGAGTCCGTGGCAAAACGGAGTCGCCGAACGCTGGGTTCGAAACATCCGCAACGAACTACTCGACCATGTGATCGTGCTAAACGAACGCCACCTGCGACGCTTGGCGCAAGATTACCTCTGCGATTATCATGAGGATCGCACCCACGACGGACTAAATAAGGATACGCCTGCGAAACGACCGACGCTTCGTAGGAATGGCGGAGAGTGGCTTCAATCGACGCCTCGCCTCGGCGGTCTTCACCATCGATATTCTTGGGCAAAAGCTGCATGAGGGATCCGCATGAACTTTTGGCGACCTACAGCCCCGACCGGATCGGTCCCCCTACGGAAGCCTTCTTCGGCGACCACGATTCGGTGCTCTGCGCCCCCGCCGCGCCTGCCGCCGCCAGGAACATCGCGGCCCGGCCGAGAGTCTTGCGCCTGTTCATCGTTATCCCGCGGCCTTCGTCAGAACTTCCTTCAGCCGTCGCGCGACGATCAAATCCTCGCCCGGCTCCAGCATCCACACCCCGACGACAATCGTGTTTTCATCGCACGGCAACCCCGCTCCCGGTTTTCTCCCGGTATTCGGATTCAGCTCGATGCTCGGCGTTCCCTTCCGCAATTCGGCCATAACGTCAACCGGCCGCATCTTCACGCGCTGCCGATCGTAGCGAAGCAGCAGATGCGGAACTGCATTGGCGGCGAGATTCGGAATCACTATCCGCGACTCCATCGTCGGAATGCTCTTGAGCTGCGCCGCAATACGATCGGCCCGTTTGTGAAACTCGGCTTGCATTCCCTCATCGGTCTGGCTCAGGAACCAATCGACGGCCGCGACCATCCCCACGATCTGCTCTTTCGAAACCTTCATCCCACGCCCCACTGTGTCCGAGTTGGGACTGTTATTCGCTACAGCAGCCGTGATCAGATCCTTGCGCCCCAGCAGCAAGCCGGCATTTTGCGGGCCCCGCATGCCCTTGCCGCCTGAGAACGCCACCATGTCGAATCCCATCTGCGTGTAGTTCCACAGATTCGAAATCGGCGGAACATCCGCGGCAGCGTCGCTGAGGCAAGGCACGCCGTGCTTATGCGCGACGCGAATCCAATCCTCGCGGCTGATCTCGCCCTGTTCGGCGGCGTTGAAGAAGTTCGTCATGACGGTCCGCTCGTTGAACGCGGCCTCGTAATCCGCGAGCGTAACCACTTCTACGAACTTGGTTCCGCAATTGCGGATCGCGTGATCGTATTCGTAGCGATGGCCCTTTTGCGCGATGACTTCATTCTTGAGGCCGGTGACATCGGTCGGGATGCTGTGCATCGACGCCTTGTTGCCGAGCGTCATCGCCGCCGCGGTTGCCAGCGTGAGAGCGGAGGCCGCCCCCGCGGTCACTATCGCCGCCTCGCACTTGAGCTTCTTTGCCAGGTATTCCCCGGCCGCCACCTGCAACTCATGCAACCGGACCGGATGTTTCGCCGCCCGCGCGACCGCGGCCTGCACGGAAGGCGGCATGGTTGAGGCCGTCAGAGCTGTATAGGTCCCCGCCGCGTTGATGATCTTCGTTACGCCAAGCTTGTCGTAATAATCCTCGCCCTCCGAAGCATGGTTTGTGTCCGCGGCTTCGAGCTTGCGGCTCGCGAGGCCCAAGCTGGCCAACGTGGCATTCGCGGCGCTCAAGAAACCGCGTCGCGTGCGATCTTTCTCCATCATGCCTCCTTGTCCCGTTGTTTGAGCGGCGGGATCCGCTTAGTGTTGTTGGGGGCGTCGCTGCGCCGGCGTAATCGCGTCCCAGCGGGCATCGCCCGATTGCAGGTAATTCTTGGGCAGCGTCGTCCAATCCGGCCGAGTGATTCCGTTGAGATCGTAAACCACTTTCCCGTCGCGCAGCGTCAGCTCGGCGACCAGCTTCTTATCGCCCTTCAGCCTCGCGCCATACATGTCCGTATATCCGAACGACCCCTGCTCGAGCCTCAGCACCGTGACGTCCGCGGGCGAACCCACCGACAGGTTCCCGAGCTCTTCATGATGAATTTCGCGCGCCGGATTCCAGGTGGACTTCGCCACCACCTCGTCGAGCGGCATTCCCATCACCAGGAATTTGCTCATCACGTTGGTCATGTCCTTCATGCCGCTATTCATGCTGCCGATGTGGATATCCGTCGAAATCGAGTCCGGAAGAAATCCTTCCTTCATGGCGGGAACCGCGATTCGCCACGCAAAACTCCCTCCACCATGCCCGACATCGAAAATAACGCCGCGCTTTCTTCCCTCGAACATCGCAGGATTCACGTGCCCGGATTCGGTCTGCTCGTTCCGCAAGCCCGAGTAGCAGTGCGTGTAGATATCGCCCGGACGCAGCTTTTTGGTCACCAGCTCCGGCATCGGCCGCTCCGGACGATTCGCGCCGAAATCGACCATCACCGGAATGTTCGCGATCGTGCCCGCCTCCACGGCGTGTTCCACCGGCGTCCACTCCGGGCCCGCATAGTGCGCGGTCTTGATCCCTACGATCAGCCCCTTGTACTTCTGCGCCATCTCGGCCGCCGGCTTCACTTCCATATCGTTGAGATCGTTTTCGTACTTGGGGCCGCGCATGCCGTTGCCGACAATATTCAGAAATACCAGCACCCGGGTCTTGGCCCGATCGATAACACGCTGTTTGAAGTCTTCGAAATTCCGCCAGCCGGAGCAGCCCGCGTCTGCCACGGTCGTGACGCCGACGCGCAGCATGAATCCATCCGGATACAAGCTGTTGTCGCCGGCGTACGAATTCCGCTCACCCGTCCCCGCGTAAACGTGGACGTGAATATCCACCAGCCCGGGCGACACATACAACCCGCGTAAATTGACCACCTTGAACGCCTGCGCCGGATCGATCCGAGCCTCCACGGCCGCGATCTTGCCGTCGCGGATCGCCACGTCACGCACCGCGCTGATGTGATTCTTCGCGTCGATGACGTGGCCGCCCTGAAGAAGAAGATCGTACTGCCCCTGCGCGAAGCAACACCAAGCCACCGCAAACAACAGGATTCGCTTACCAGCCATGACTCAGAACGTTAGCTTACCGCCAAACTGAATGTTGCGGGTGCCCGGCGCCGACGTATTCAGAGTCGTGATGTTGCCGAACGACGACGTGCTGAAGACCGACGAAGGATTGCCGAAGTTCGAGTGATTGAACAGCCCAAACGTCTCGAACCGAAGCTGAAACCGCAGGCGCTCCTTGATCGGGAAATTCTTGAACAGAGAGAAATTGACCGTCTCCGCGCCCGGCCCGTGAAGAAGATTCCGTCCCGCGTTCCCATATGCGTAGTTGGTCGGGTTAAGGGGTTGGAGATCCGCCAGCGTGAACGCAGTCGCGTCGATGCACCCAACCAGGTGCCCGCGTCCGCAGTCGTCCGTTGCCGTGTGGACCAGGTCCGGCCGCCAGGTTCCGCTCGACCCTGTGTTGGCGGTGTCGACCGAAGTCGACACGTTGAACGGAATGCCCGTTTGAAGCGTCACGATCCCGTTGGCCTGCCACTTCGTGAACACGCCCTTCAACACCGGATTCGAAATTTGGAAGAAGGGGACGTCGTAGACAAAGCTGGCCACAAACCGGTGGCGAATGTCCCAGTTGGAATTCCCGTAATCGTCCTTCCAGTCGTACGGAATCATAGGCGTTCCACCGCCGTTCGAGTCGGTGGTCACGTCCAGCGTATGCGACCACGTGTAGCTCGCCAGCATTTGCAACCCATGCGTCAGGCGCTGATGGAAGATCACGCTCATGCTCTCATAGTTGGCGATTTCATCGGTGTTGATAGTTCGGATCACGCCAAACAGCGGATTCGGCCGGCGCGAGTTCACCGAGCCTGGTCCGGGCTGCAGCGGAGTGTTGTTATAGAAGCTGCGGTCCAGGTGATAGGAATGCGAGCCGAGATACTGGACCTCCAATCCGCCGCCGCTCCAGAATTGTCTTTCGAGCCCCGCGCTCCACTGATTCATGCGCGGCGACGGCTGGTTCCACGGGTCGGTAACGATGGTTCCGGCGGTCGGCGCGCTCGGGCAGACACCTGTCGTGAATGGATTCGATAACGTCGGCGGCGTCAGGCCAACCGAGTAGTTGCAGGTAAGAATCGTTGTGTACGGCGGGTTCGTATTCAGGAAGGTGTAGCTGTTGGTCTGGTTCGGGTTGTAATAGATGCCCGCACCGGCCCGGAACACGGTCTTGTTCGAAATACGATAAGCGACTCCGACGCGTGGCGCCCACTCTTTGTGGTTCGGATACGTGAAATGAAACCCGGGCGTTCCGCCGACCAGCGCGGTCTGGTTCGGATTCAATTCCGTCGCGACGCCATTAATCGTATACGCGACCGTCGGCAACTCATAGCGGATACCGTAGTTCACGGTCAACCTACGCGTAACCTGCCACTTGTCAAGCACAAAGAACCCATCGCGCCATTCCGCCACTCGTCCGCGGACTTCCGGGCCCGGCGTCGTGAACGACGACGGCGTTCCCAGGACGAAATCCGCCGGCGCATAACCGGTCAACGTCCCGTTAAAGGTGAACAAACCGCGAGCGCTGTTCACAGCGGCTCGTCCCGTCGCCAGTCTGCGGAATTCCATTCCCGCCATGATGTTGTGCGAGCCATGGCTCCAGCTCAACTGTTCCGAGATCTGAAACGTAGAGTCGTTCTGGTACCAGTTGGTCGAGCCATTCGCAAACCCGTTGAACCCCGTGATCGTGAAGTCCGGAATGCCCGGGTTGTTGAACATAGTGTCTCCACTGAAGCCGGGAATTCCTAAATTCGTTCCCGCGCTGGTCTGTCCGCCGCTGGCGAACGGATTTAGTGTCGCGGTATTGAAGAAATTCCGGCCGACTCTAAAGTCGTTGACCAGATTCGGTGTCAGCGTATGGGTATACCCGAGCGTGTAATTGGTGGCGGTCACTGGCGTCGTGCCGGCGTTTGCCGGAATCGGATTCGTCGCGTTTCCGCTGAAAATTGTCTCGTCCTGATAGTGGGCTCGAGCATACAGACGCACTTTGTCCCCGATGTTCTGGTCGATTCGATCCACCGTCTGGTTCGTATTGATCGTGGTCGGGACCGCCACCGAGAAATTGCTGGCCAGGCCAGGAAGGTTCGTCGCCGGATAGAGCGACTGAAGCTTGGTCGCCACCGCCGAAATGCGCGATGAGGGAATGATGTTGCCCGCGAAAGGGGCGTTGCCGTTCAGCGGATCTTTAATCGTCGCGCTCACGCCCGAGAAATTGCCCGTGAAGAAAGCCGCCGGCATTGACGTCGTCAGCGCCGTGGCCGACTGCACCAGCCGGAAGCCTTCATACGACGACATAAAGAAGGTCTTGTTCCGGCCGTTGTACAGCTTCGGAATCACCACCGGTCCATCCAGTTCGTACCCGAACTGGTTCTGCCGCAGTGGAGGCTTCGCCGCCGTCGGGTTCGCGGGTGTCGGCAAGGTGAAAAATGTGCGCGCGTCCAGAACCTGGTTGCGGATGAACTCTACCAGCGCCCCGTGAAGATCGTTGGTCCCGGACTTCGTGACCATGTTGATGTGGACGCCCAGATACGCCCCGTATTGAGCCGAATAGGTTCCGGTCTGCACCTCAACTTCAGAGATGGACTCCACCATCGGACGTGTCGGCGTAGTCGTGATCAGGTTGTTCATGATGCTGATCCCGTCCAGCGTCATTTCGTTCTGAATCTCGCGGGTTCCGGCGCCGTTGAAATCCTCGCCGGGGGGCGTGCCGGTAGTGGACGTCTTGACCCCCAGAATCACGCCCGGCGTGGTCAGCGCGAGTTGCATGGGATCGCGCCCATTCAGCGGCAAATCGGCGACGTTGCGGGTGCTGAGGACTTCCGACACCGTCGCATCGTCGGTCTTGATCGCCGCGACCTCCGCCTGTACCGTCACCGATTGCGTCAACGCGCCGACCGGCATCTCAACGTCGGTTCGAACCGACTGGTTAATGTCGACAACAATTCCAGTTTTCGTGACCTTTTGAAATCCGGACTGCTCGACCGTGACGCTGTAGGTTCCCACGCGAACAAACTCGATCGAATAATATCCCTGCTCATTCGTGTTTGCCGTGTAAGTGTCGTGCGTGCCGTTCTCGACCGCGGTTACTTTGGCTCCGGCGACCGATTTTCCGCTCGGATCGGTCACGGTACCCACCAATGCCGTGGTTGTGGCAAGCTGCGCGGCCGCTGTGCCCGCCAGAATCGTCGCCAATCCGAACGCAATAAAAGAGCGTCTCATTTAACCTCCACCTGATTCATTGAAGACCGATGGCCAATAGTATACCTCCGCGTAATGTAACCGTAACAAGGCGCGTTATCGGGCCTTTTCGGTAATTTGCCGGAAAACGCGAAGCAGGTTCCCTCCGAGAAATTTTCGGATGCGCTCTTCCGAGTACCCGCGCCGCAGCATCGCGTCGGTGATCATCGCCAGATCGCTGATATCGCGCATCCCCTTAGGCGGGTTCGGCCCTCCATCGAAATCAGTGCCGAGCGCCACATGTTCCTCGCCTACAATCTGAATCGCGCGATCGACCACCGCGACCCAATCATCCACGCTGAACTTGAATTCCTCCCCCCCACTGACCCCACCCATCGGAAACCCGCGCGCTGCAATCTGGTCGACATCGAAGATCGTAAGGGGCATCTTCCGTTGCGCGACCTCCTTCGTATCCCAGAACGCTTTCCCCGTTTGCTTCGTCCGATAGTCGAAGAATTTCTTGTTGTGGAAATCGTTGCCGATCTGGAACCCGATCACGCCGCCTTTCGCCGCCAGCTTTTTCAATAGCCATTCCGGCATATTTCGCGGAATGTCGTTGAATTCGCGCAGCCCGTGGTGCGTCGCTAGCACCGGGTCCGTGCTCACATCAATGGTTTGCGAAATCGCGTCGTCCGAAGCGTGCGAAACGTTGATCACCATCCCCAGCCTGTTCGCCTCCCGCACCCACGCCCGCCCGCGCTCATTCAACCCGTGCCATTGATTCGTTCCCGAGCAGCACGAATCCGCGTAATTGTTCTGCCAGTTATGCGCGGAAAGCTGCATCGACCGTAGTCCCAGGCGGTGAAAATTCCGCATCACCCCCAGATCGCCGTCCAGGTCGAAACTTCCCTCGATATCCAGCACCGCGGCAATCTTGCCGGCCTTGTGGAGGCGCTCGATTTCCGTGGCGTTGTGGGCGATTTCAATGCTGTTGCGATTCGCTTGAATCTGTTGCAAAGCCGCATCCATCAGCCGCATCGCCTGCTTGGTCTCGAAGCGCCCCGGATAATAATCCTCCGTTACGTAGAAAGAAAAGAACATCGCGCCGAGCCCGCCTTCCCGCGCGCGCGGTAAATCAAACTGGCCATCACTCTTCCGTTCTCCGATATCCCCGCCGTGATAGAACTCGCGCTCGACTGCGTGAATGTGCCCGTCAAAAACCAGGACCTTCTTCTGCAGCGCCCGCGCCCGATCCGAGACATCCGCGCCCATGCAAACGAACGCCAGCAGAACCGCCACAAGAGCTCTTCGAGGGAAATACCTATGGGGCAGGTTTTCAACCCGCAGCGGAGTTGTACTCCGCCCGAACCAGTTCGAAGTCACATTAAGGATTATAATGACTGGAATCAGATGGCCACACGTCCTAAGCTTGCGGCGATCACGACGGTGTACCGGAAATACTCCCACACCCAGCATATTGTCGATCGCTTTCTCGAAGGTTACGGCTGGAACGGAACGCATCATCATCCCGCCATGGATCTCGCGTCTCTCTACGTCGACCAGGTCCCCGCCGAAGATCTGAGCCGCGACCGTGGCGCCCGCTTCCCGCGCATGAAAATCTATTCGACCATCGCGGAAGCCCTGACTTGCGGAACCGGCAAACTCGCTGTCGACGGAGTCGTCGTCGTCGGAGAGCATGGCGATTATCCAAAAGCCGAAAAGGGCCAGGTTCAATACCCCCGCTACCGGTTTTTTCAAGAAATGGTAGCCGTATTCCGATCCAGCGGCCGCTCCGTCCCCGTTTTCAATGACAAGCATCTTTCCTGGAACTGGGAATGGGCGAAGAGCATGTACGACACGTCCAGGGAACTAGGGTTTCCATACATGGCGGGCTCCAGCCTGCCGGTCACCTGGCGGATTCCCTCCGTCGAGTTCCCTCATAACGCCAGCGTCACCGAAGCCCTGTGCGTGTGTTACGGCGGTGTCGACAGCTACGATTTCCACGGGCTCGAAACAATCCAGTGCATGGTGGAGCGCCGCAGAGGCGGAGAATCCGGAGTCAAGTGGCTGCAAGCCTATCGCGGCGATAAATTCTGGCAGGCCCTCCGCGACGGCGTCTGGCCGCGCGAGCTGATGAACGCGGCGTTGTGCCGTAGCCATACGCTGACCCCGTCTCGCCCCGGCTTCAACGACACCTTCCCCACCCTCGAAGATATGCAGCGCTTGACCAGGAACCCGGTCGCGTATCGTTACGAACATGCCGACGGCCTCAAGTCCACGATGCTGTTGATGAACGGCCTGGTCAGCGATTTCAGCTTCGCCGCGTTCGTGAATGGTTCCTCAAAACCGTTCTCGACGCAAATGTACCTGCCCATGCCCGACGGCCGCACAACCCTCGCGAATTTCTTCAGCCCCCTGGTCTACAACATGGAACTAATGTTCTTGTCGGGCAAAGCCACCTATCCTGTCGAGCGCACGCTCCTCACCACCGGATTAACAGCCGCCGGTGTCGACAGCCTCTACTCCGGCCAGACCCGCCTTGACACTCCGCATCTGGCAATCAAATACCAGCCCGCGGTTCAATCCACCTATTGGAGAACCTGAGAATGTCGAAGATCACCCGTCGCGGGTTCATCCAGAGCGCCGCCCTCACCCCCGCGGCCTTCGCCCAACAGCAGCCGAAGGGGATCGCGATCGTTACGACGGTCTACAAATATCTCTCCCACGCCCAGCACATCGGCGATCGTTTCCTGATCGGCTACCCCTTCGCCGGCGAATGGCACAAGCCCAACATCAAGGTCGTCTCGCTGTATGTCGATCAAAAACCCGCCGACGATTTGAGCGCTGCCCGCGCCAGCGAATTCGGCTTCCAGGTCTATCCCACCATCGCCGAAGCCGTCTGCTGCGGTGGATCGAAACTCGCGGTCGACGCCGTCGTCATCATCGGCGAGCACGGTGACTATCCGAAAAACGAAAAAGGCCAGATCCTCTATCCCCGCTTCGAATTCTTTCAACAAGTCTCCAAGGTCTTCGAAAGCGAACGCCGTTCCGTTCCGGTCTACAACGACAAGCACCTCTCCTACAGCTTCGAGAAAGCCAAGACCATGCGCGATACTTCGCGCAAGATGGGTTTCCCCATGCTCGCGGGATCGTCACTGCCTGTCACCTGGCGTCTGCCCGATCTCGAACTCCCGCTCGACTGCCAGATCGAAGATGCCCTGATGGTCGGCATCGGCGGATCGGATCCCATGGATTATCACGCACTCGAAGCCATGCAATGCATGCTCGAGCGCCGCCGCGGAGGCGAAACCGGCATCAAGAGCGTCCAGATGCTCGAAGGCGACGACGTTTGGAAAGCCGGCGCGGACGGCCGCTGGTCGAAAGAACTGCTGACTTCCGCGCTCTCCCGCAGCGACAATCCGCAAGGACTGACCGTGAAGGACGGCCGCACCCAGGATCTGGTCGGCTCCGGGGAAGTCCAGAAACTCGCCCAAAATCCGGCGGCCTACTTCATCGAATATCGCGATGGTCTCAAAGCCACCATGCTGATGCTGAACGGCGCCGACAAGGATTTCACGTTCGCCGCCCGTCTCAAAGGCAACCGCGAGATCCAGTCGACGCAATTCTTCCTTTCGCCCGTCCCCAATGTCACCTACTCGGCCTGCCTGGTAAACAAGATCGAACAAATGATCATGACAGGCGTCGCCCCGTATCCCGTCGAGCGCACTCTCATCGTCAGTGGTATGCTCGAAAGCTGCCTCACGTCGCGCATCAAGGATTATTCGCGCCTCGAAACGCCGCATCTCAGCGTGACCTACCATCCTCCGAAAGAATCGCAATATTGCAGGAGCTAGAACATGTTTTCAGGTCTGCGTAACTTCACTCGCCGCGGCTTATTCCGCCAGGGCGGACTACTCGCCGCGGCGCAAATCATCGGCACTCGAACCCAAACCGCTTCAGCCGCCGGACTCGACATCGGCCCGAATCTCTACCGCTCCATCGGCGTTCGACCGATCATCAACGCCCGCGGCACCTTCACCATCATCACCGGGTCCCAGACGCTTCCCGAAGTGAAGCGCGCCATGGATGAAGCCTCCCGCGGCTACGTCCAGATGGACGAACTGATGGAAGGCGTCGGCAAACGGCTCGCGGAACTAACCGGCGCGGAATGGGGCATCGTCACCGCCGGATGCTGCGCCGCTATCACCCATTCCACGGCCGCCGCGATCGCCGGATTCAATCCCGAACGTATGCAGCGCCTGCCCGATCTCCGCGGCTTAAAGAGCGAGGTTGTCATCCCGAAATATTCGCGCAACGTCTACGACCACGCCATCCGCATGCTCGGCGCCAAAGTCGTCACCGTGTCCGATCCCAAGGATCTCGAATCCGCCTTCAACGACCGGACCGCCATGGCCTACATTCTCGGTGGCCCCGGCGACGATGGTCCTCTTGGAACCCGAGTTGTAGCTGCGGTCGCCAAGCGTCACAACGTCCCCACTCTGGTCGACGCTGCGGCGGAAATTCTCACGTTAAAGCCGAACGTCCACCTGGAACGGGGCGCGACCGCCGTCGCCTACAGCGGAGGCAAATGCATTCGCGGACCTCAGGCCGCCGGATTGCTTCTCGGCGAGAAAAACTGGCTCCAGTCGGCATGGGCCAACAGCGCGCCGCATCACGCCTACGGCCGATCGCTCAAAGTCGGCAAGGAAGAGATCATGGGCATGCTCGCGGCCGTTGAAATGTGGACCAAACGCGATCATCAGGCCGAATGGCGGCAATGGGAAGCATGGCTCGGCGACATCGCCGCAAAAGTAAGGAAGATCGACGGCGTTACAGCCGAAATCAAGCAGCCGAGCGCCGATCTTTCCAATCGCACGCCTCGCCTGGTCATTCAATGGGACGGATCAAAGCGGGGAATCACCGGCACGGAGGTCCACAAACTTCTCGGTGAGACCGAGCCTCGCATCATTCTCGCCAGCGGCAGCGGTTCGCGCCCCAATGAAATGGCCAGTTCCGTGTCCGTCGTGCCCTACATGCTTGTCCCTGGCGAAGAGAAAATCATCGGCGACCGCCTGCACGCCGTTCTCTCCAATCCGCCCAAGTTCGAAAATCCCGTCCAGCCCACCGGCGCGCCCGCCGCAGTCAGTGGCCCCTGGACCGCTCATCTTGAATTCGGCCGGGGCTCTGCTGTCAACGGATTTCATCTCGAGCAGGATGGCGACAAACTCAAAGGCGAATACTCGACCGAATTTTTCGGCGCATTCCCGTTAACCGGTTCCATCGCCGCCAATACCGTCCACTTCCGCACTTCCTATCCCATCGAAGGCCAGCACCTGAACTGGATGTTCACCGGAACCGTCAACGGCGACCGGATTTCCGGCACCGTCAACATGGGTGAGTATGGTGAAACCACGTGGACAGCCGAAAAAAGGAGACCAGCGTGACCAAAACGAATAGACGAAACTTTATTGGTAAAGGCGCGGGCGCAGCCGCCGGAGTCGCCACCGTGGTAGCCGCTCCCGCCAAGGCTCAAGACAAGCCGGTCAAAAAGGTCATCTACCGCAACGGCAAGAAACCCGAGAAGACCCCGCTGTTCAACGGCACCGTCGCCTATGGCAACTTGATCTTCATCGCCGGCGTCGGCTATCACCAGGAAGGGGACATCAAGGTTCACACCAAGGGCGTACTCGATCAAATTCAGCAGCAGCTCGAGGCCGCCGGCTCCTCAATGAACAAAGTCGTAAAGTGCAACGTCTATTTGAACGATCTGAAGGACTACGCTGGAATGAACGAAATGTTCATGGGCCGCTTCGGCGACGAACCGCCGGTGCGCACTACCATCGCCGCGGCCGGCGGCATCCCCGGAAACTCGCTCGTCGAGATCGATGTAATCGCCTACATTTGAGCGTCCGCGAAACGATATATACTCTCCAGACAGAGGTGCAAAATGACATCACGCCGTCACTTCCTGGCCGCCAGCGCCGCGGTGGGCCTCCTCGCGAACCGGAGCAAGGCCGCTAGAACGATGTCTTCCTCCGGCTACCCCTTCGCGGAATTCGAGGCGCGCATCGCGAAAAAAGATTTTCGTGACATGACCAAGGACATCCTGCCCACCCCCTGCATGGTCGTCGACCTCGACATGTTCAAGGCCAACATCAAGCACATGGCCGATACGGCGAAGGCCAACGGCATCAATGTGCGCCCTCACGTCAAGGTTCACAAGAGCGTCGATGTCGCCAAGCATCAGATCGCCCACGGAGCCATCGGCCTCACCTGCGCTACCATCGCCGAAGCCGAGCTATTCTCCGGCGCCGGCATCAAAGGCGTCCTCTGGACCAAGCAGCCCGTCGGCACAAACAATATCCAGCGCGCCGTTCTGCTGTCCAAAAAAGACCCGACATTCATGTTCGTCGCCGACGACTCGAGAGTCGTCGATTGGCTCGAAGAAGCCGCGTCCGCTCACAACGCGAAGTTAAGGGTGGTCGTTTCCGTGTACGCGGGCATGACGCGCCAGGGCATCGCCGGCGGCAAGCCTGCGCTCGAACTCGCGCAGAAGGTCGCCGCCTCCAAGCGGATGCAGTTTGAAGGCTTCATGGCCTACTCCGGCGCCGCCGCCCATACCAAGGGATTCGAAGCGCGCACGAAGAAGTCCATGGACGTTCTCGCCGACGTGCGCGAGACCCGGGATCTGGCCAAGAAAGCCGGCCTGCCAGTGAACATCGTCAGCGGCGGTTCCACCGGCACCTACAACATCGATCATCAAACCGGATTGACCGAGCTCGAAGCCGGCACCTACGTCTTCATGGACACCGAGTACTTCATCATCGGCGGCAAAGACGGCGACATGAAGCGCTACAACGACTGGCAGCCGGCCCTCACCGTGATGACCACCGTCGACAGCCAGCATCATCCCAACATCATCACCACCGATTACGGCAACAAGGCGATCACGAAGAAGACCGACGAAGTGAAAGGCATGCCCTGGCTCGAAGTCAACACCGCCGGAGCCGAATACGGCGCATTGAACTGGAAAGATGGCGAGCAGGCGCCCAAGGTCGGCGACCGCGTCGAGATTTACTGCACGAATCTTGACCAGAGCACGAACGCCTTCGACCGCTACTACATCGCCCAGGGCGACAAGATCGTCGACGTATGGCCCATCATGGGCCGCGGCGGTGCCGCCCAAAGATAAAAGAGCGGCGCAGCGATAATTTAAACCTCGACCGAGCTCATTTTAATGTGAGCTTTGTCATGCTCGCCGAGCCCAAATTTCGTCGCGGCATACTCGATGTGCCCAGGTTCGCGGACAAAGGTGTTCTTGTGATAATCCAGGTGCGCCTTCTTGTCGATCGGCACCGACCGGTCCCACAGCGACGACGCGCCTTCCGCCTTGCGCTTCTCCTCGATCAGATCGAGCAACAGCCGGTCCATCGCCACCGAATCCGTCCCGAACATCATCATCTTCGGATAGAACATGTACCGCTTGTCCTCCGCGAACGGGCCGCCATGCCAGATGCCGCGGATTCCGTCCATGATGTTCAGCACGCTCTTGGACCGCAGCGGCTCCATCGCCGCCAGTAACCCGATGAACGTCAGCGTGTTCGTCTTTTCCACCTTGTGCGACCGCGCGACATTTGAAAAATTGCCATACGCCGCGTTCTTCAAACACCCCGTCACACCTGCCGCCTGATGCTCCTTCGCATTCGGCACGTTAATAATCTTGGTAACCGTCTCCGTCACTAGCCGCGCCATGTTCGATCGCGTCGCCGCCTCGCCAAAGAAACTCACGTCAACATACGTCTCCGGATCGTAATTCTGCTGCGAACGCGGCGGCGTTTCGATCGCCGAAATATGGACGCCTTCCGGCACCCAGCGCTCGTAGTGCACGCTCAGGAGCTGGTTCAGATAGCGCTCGTAGATATAAATATTCTGCGGCTTCACCCCGACGCTCACCAGATTGGCGACGATTCCGTGCACTAGCTCAGGCGCTGAACAGATCACCGCCGCGCCCGAGCAGTTCACTTTGATGCCGACCACGTCGCTGCGGGAAAAGAAACTCGCCCACGCGTCTTTATCTGCTTTTGCGCCCGTGAGCGTTCGCATCCCCGTCGATAGCATCTTGTCCACGGTCGCCTGATCCACGCGCCCCGAAGAGTCGTCGATCACTTTTTCCGAATGCACGCGAGCAACCTCGCCCCGGTACGGCCCCGGCACGGAGCTTTTCGAAGCCGCGTGGCGGCTGACGACGTTATACGACGGAGATACCTCGGTGGCCAGCAGCGCGGGCGTGGCCGCGAACTGAAGAAACATGCGGCGATCCATGACCACCTATATTACACAAACGCCGGTCACCGCTCCGACTCGCGAATCAGTTGCCGGTAAACGTCACGCGCGTGGTCATACGCCTTCCGAGCCTCTTCCAATTCCGAAGGCGCAATTCGTGGAGCTTTCTGTGTCCAGCGCTGATTGACCGCATTCAGGCACCATTCCGCGCTCGCCCGTCACGCGCGAATCGGCTTGCCTCCGACGATTACGAACACTGGAATTCGTGTGCGCCGCCGGAAGCGTCCGCTTGAGGAGCTCCATTTACCAGCGGGGAGAGACTTTTGTAATCGCAGAAACCGCGAGATCGCCGACTGCCGAGATA
>Ga0185299_10003725_pt1 | contig 19574 bp, 22 predicted proteins | sample PaiPotPPA55metaG_FD_128002 | JGI IMG/M metagenome (GOLD analysis project Ga0185299, IMG submission 128002) | Iron sulfur acid spring bacterial and archeal communities from Banff, Canada, to study Microbial Dark Matter (Phase II) - Paint Pots PPA... ...
GCCATCTCTCAAGAGCAGCTCGACCAGGTCGAGCTGCTCTTGAACCAACGCCCACGAAAAACCCTAGGATTTCAAACTCCGGCGAGTAAACTCCAAGCAAGTGTTGCGTCGACCATCTGAACTGGCACCGTTAACCAGGACTTGGCGTGCTCTGTGGATTGCTCAACAAAGTTACTTTTCTATCTTCCTGATTCTTTCCGGTGACCAACCTCGTTCAGCGCAAACGTGCACCGCGAACTCTTTTGCTGCATGAGCCTTTTCTAGCCGCCGGGACTCAACAGCGGTGCGACCTCTAGGCGGCTTGGACTCTGGAAACTGACAACCGCATCGACTGCATTTATATCCCGTCAGCACGACCGATGCCGCAAGGCGCGGCCTGTTCATTTCCGCAGTTAATGCCGCGATTGCTTTCGTTGGGAGTGCGTGTGCTTTCAACATGCGCAAAGAATGCCACTGGTCGGCGAATGGGACTGTCCAGTTATGCACACTGTAACGGGGTTGATTTTTCCCTGCAACCAACGCCAGCGTTCATAGTTAGCCGATTCTAATATCTGAAGTTGTCTCTATTTGTACAGACTGATTAATTAACTCGATGGGACACTGCGAAGAGCAAAAGGGGTCAATGATGACTTTAACTACGAACTCTAAGAACAACGGCACAATTGCTGTCACCGCCGAAACCGTTGCCGATATTCTTCAGCGTGAATTGAATCACCTTATCCATGATTGGATGATACTAGTAGAAAAACAACAGGACCTCATGGCCGTTTCCTTGAGCTACGAGGACCGCACTGGCCATTTGCCGAAACTGCTCGATGACGTAATCGCGCGCCTGCGCTTGGATGCTGGTACGAAAGCCCCCTTATCAATCGCCGCAACTCGTCACGCCCACCTAAGACGCGAACAAGGTTATTCGGTAGCCTGGTCGTTGAGGAATCACGTCTTTTGCAGGTTTCCATTTTTACAACTCTACACAAGAATACGAACCACCTCGACTTCAACAAGCTACTTCCCGATGTGGTCACCATTGCGGACGAAGTTGATGCACAATTAAAACAGCAGATGCTCCATTACATGGAAGCTAGCGCAATCGGAACCAAACCCCACACTCAACCTGCGAAGTAGGTCGGCGCTCACGGCATTCGACTTCCCGTCGAAAGTTATGTAACAGTCACGTTTCGTGTCTTGTAACCCTCAGGCGTACTATATTCTTGTCGTCCTGAGAGGGCTGTATGCCGCGTCCCCCTCGCGAAACTCCTATCGAACGCATCTTTCGGGAGATCATGCGTCAGAAAATGCCGCTAGCCATCAGGAACGTGCTACTGCGCAAACCCGTTGTTCCAAGTCTAAAATCCCAACCAAACGGTCGTTCCTAGCTCGACGCTCAACTCCTGAGTTGTCGGGTTATCGGAGATGCACTCTTTACCGCAGACACCCACTTCGTGGTGTATATGAACGCGAAGGATCCGACGCCCTCACCGGAGCTGCATTCGCGCGAGGCTCTCGCTCCGGTCTTCGCGGAGCTGAACAAGTATGACGCCACGACGCACTTCGTCGGACAGAGCACGATTCTCACTCTGACCGGCAACCGAGCCACGGGAGAGGCCTACACTTTAGCCCATCACCTCACGATCGACGGTGGAAAGCGACGGCTGATGCTCGCCTCGCTCCGATATCTCGACACGTTCGTGAAGATCGACGTGCTTGGTTATTTTCCGAGCGCCTGCTCTACGTCGACTGGATTGAGGAGCGCGCACTTTCATGACACCGGCTAAGCAGATCGCTTCGATGATCGCCTTTGCAGCGCCTCGGGGCCGCCGATGAACATTTCGACGCAGCATCAGACACGCCTCGTAATTGTGGGCGCGACGGGAATGGTCGGTGGATACGCCCTTCGCTATGCGCTCGAGCATCCCGCCGTCAAGTCTGCGACGGCGATCGTTCGCAGGAAGCTCGACATTTCGCATCCCAAGTTGAACGAGGTTGTGCACCGAGACTTCGCGGACTGCTCTGCACTCGCGGAGGCACTCTCCGGTCAAGACGGAGCGGTCTTTTGCCTGGGCGCATATACCGGAGCGGTGTCGGATGCGGAACTCCGGACGATAACCTTGGACTACCCGATTGAGTTCGCGCGAGTCCTCCACGCCAGCAGCCCCGGCGCGGCATTCTCATTTTTGAGTGGCAGTGGCGCGGACCCGACGGGACGGAGTCGGATGCCTTTCGCACGCTATAAGGGAGAGGCAGAGACGGCACTACTCGCGGCGGGGTTCCCGCGCCTTTACATCTTCCGGCCCGCGTACATCTACCCTGTGGAGCCGCGGAAGGAACCGAATTTCAGCTACCGCCTCTTGCGCGCGATCTACCCCGTGTTTCGATCGCTCTTCCCCAACCAGGTGATTCGGGCCGACGACTTGGCGCGGGCCATGGTGGATGTTGCCCTTCGGGGAACAGGGGAGCGCGGAGGCCAAATTTTCGAGAACCATGACATTCGGTCCATGGTCGAGTCGCTTCATACTCACGAGTGAAGGGCTAATGAGACGATGAACGAACTCTTGCGTAACGACATCCTAGTTGAGGATTTTACTTGCGTCGTCAGGTACAATTCACCGGGCAGTTCAAGGTCCCCGCGCTGCAACTACCGGTCTCCAACGCAAGACCGTGCTGTCTGTGAAGAGGCGGCAGCAGTTTCTGCGCTTTCAGATAAAATGATCCACGGGACCGTAACATTTTGTGCGAGAGGAGCAAGTCAAAATGGACATGACGCGCCGACAATTCGCCCTGGCTCTTGCAGCTGCCACCTACCTGCGGCCCTCTTTGTTCGAGCCGCTTTCCCCATTAGGAGTTCCCCGCGGCGTCGTTCCCGGCCGAGTCACTTGGGCGCACGATGCGGCGGCTGTGACCTGGGATGGCACAGGTTCGTGGTGGACCGATGCTAATAACCACCAGTCTGTGATTGACCGCATGGTTTCCGGTTCCATTTGCGGTCTTACAAATCAAAAAAGCGACGCCCAGGCATGGAACTCCATCTTTCAATACTTCAATCGCACTCATGGGCGCGGCAAAGCCGGATACAGAGCTGGGGAGAAGATTGCGATCAAGGCGAACCTGAACAACACAACGGACCATGGCACGATCGAGCGCCTGAACTCCTCGCCCCATTTGATCCTTTCGCTCGTCCGACAGTTGACCGGCCCGGGACGAGTGCCGGAATCATCGATCACCATCTTCGATTCCAGCCGGTTCATCCCGGGCAATCTCTACGACAAGATTCACCATGAATTCCCCGGCATCACGTTTGTGGACCATATCGGAGGGGATGGACGAGTAAAGGCCGAGTTCAAACCCAACGCGATTCCTTTCTCAGTTGAAAGCCACAACGCCACGGGACTCGATACCACGGTGATTGAGGCCGCCTACTTAATTGATGCTGCCGTGTTGAGGGCGCATGTGAGTTCAGGGGTGACCCTTTGCGCGAAGAATCTCTTCGGCGCTACCAGTATCAACCCCGACTGGCGCAAGAACGCGCACGACGGTTTCCATCACAACAGCGATGGTTCGGCAAGTTACTCCGCGTTTACAGATTATTTGGGTCATAAAGACCTCGGCGAGAAAACCATCCTTTTTATTATTGATGGCCTCTATGGAAACGACAACGTGGATGGTCCCCCTCATCGCAAGTGGAAGATGGCGCCATTCAACGATGCTTGGCCGAACAGCATTTTTATGTCGTTTGATGGCGTAGCGATCGATTCCGTCGGATTCGATTTTCTCACTTCGGAATGGCCGGATCTTCCGGATATCGCGAATGCCGATAATTACCTGCGCGAATCTGCCCTGGCGAATGACCCACCTTCGAAGACTGTCTATGATCCCGGACGCGACGGCATCCGATGCCGCAGCCTTGGCGTACACGAACATTGGAACAATGGGACCGATAAGAAGTACTCGCGCAATCTCGGAAAAGCGCACGGGATCGAACTTTTCCAAGTCTGAAGTGCGGAACATACTTGAGCGCTCGCTGCCGCTGATTGGCGGAGTTGCGCAACTGCAGATAGGTTATCGGTACTCAGGGAGGCAGGATGAGCCGAAGAGCGTTTTCCTTATGCTTCGTAGCGGCATCGATGCTACCGGCAATTGCGCTTTCCCAATCATTTTTGAGCCCGTATAAAGGCCTGCCTTATCACGACAGCCGCTATCAGGGCGGTCCGCAGAAAATACCCGGGCGGGTATTGTGCGCCTACTACGACCTGGGCGGCGAAGGAGTCGCGTATCACGACACCGATCCACAGAACCACGGCAGCGGAGAATTGAATCCTGCTGACGGGACCTACCTCAACGAATTTCGTATCCACGAGGGAGTCGATACTTCCTACACGAAGTTTAACCGCAAGCCAGACCCGATGGACGACAACCCCTTCGACAAGGTTGTTCCCCCCGCGGACCTGCTCTATGTTGGCTGGACCGAACCCGGAGAGTGGTTCAACATCACTGTGGATGTGACAGATGAGGGAACATACGCGGCCGATTTCCTGTACACGTCGAATCGTGGCGGAACCATATCCATCGATGTGAATGGAAAGGATGCGACAGGGCCCCTGAAGATCGCTTCGACATATGATCCTGCAGACCCGCTGGCCTGGCGTCAGTGGCACCACTGGAATCTGGCGTCGCAACTTTTCAAGGTTCGCCTCAACAAAGGGAAAAACGTTCTCACCGTACACATATTGACGAATGGCAACATGAATCTGGCTTATTTCGACTTCGAACAGGTCCACAGATGATTGAAATGTGCCAGCGTCTCAAGTCAGCGTCAAACGTAGTCCTGTTGCGTGGAGAAGAGTGACGGAGCACTTGCCCTGCTTGAGCGAGTCGGTTTTAGTCAACGTGGTGATGTGTGCTTCGCGGCTGTCTAGTGCCGGCGCGTGTAATATCTCGGTTTTGACCGCTCCGCTGACGCCGCCACCGAAATCGAGTTCCACCTCAAGGTCCGCCGCCGCGTCCTTGTTCGGGATGATCACCGAGGAATTGTCTTTGCCGGGAATGAAACTTCCGGTATTGGTGACCGCACACGGTAATTCGTATTCTTTAGGAACCGTACCCCGCACGCCGGAGAATCGAAGGAAAACTTCAATGCCTCGCGTCCTGATTGTTGACGATCATGACGTTGTGCGCCAGAGCGTTCGCCACATTCTGGAAACGCAAGATGATTGCTATATTGCGTTGGGAGCGGGGCCAGTCGACTGCCGAACGATTAGTTCTGGCTCGATCCGGATTTCCGCGACATATTCGCTTCGATTCTCGATTCGATCCAGGAGAGTCCGCGCCGCAATCTCGCCCATTTTCCGCAGCGGCTGTCGAACCGTGGTCAGCGTCGGATTCCAATAAGACGCCAGTTGGATATCGTCGAAACCAATTACCGAAACACTTTCGGGAACTCTCAGTCCCGCATCTTGAAACACGCTGATCGCCCCGATGGCCGAGTTATCGTTGTACGCAAAAAGAGCGGTGAACGCGCGGTTTCGACTCAACAGCTCCTTCACGAACGGATACGCATACTCAGGCGCGCGCGCAGCGCATCCTCGCGAATCGTTGAGTTCGACCACCAGATCTGGATGAATCCGTATTCCCAGTTCACGCGAGGCTTCCACAATGCTTCGCCACCGATCTTCTGTATCCGAACTGATTACTGGGCCCTTCATGAAAGCGAACTCTCGATGACCATTCTCAAGCAAATGTCGCAGCGCTGAAAACGCCGCAGCCTTGTGGTCAAGCACAATGTTCGTAACGCCGGCAAAGGGTCGGTGACCTGCGATCGCTACGGTGGGAAGAGTTGGTTCCCGCACAATGGGTGTATCAACCATGATAAAACCTTCTACGCTGTGCTCCTGGAATAATCGCAAATACCTTTCGAGAAGCTCTTTGTCGTGGCCGTGAACCACGGTCAGGTAGAAGAAACCATTCGCGCTTAGGTACCGTTCGATTCCACTGGTGATCAATGATCCATACGCGTCCTCAACTTCTGATGCGATCACGCCAATCGTAGATGAGTGCTTCACTCGCAGCGCACGCGCCAAATATTCCAGGTCACGGGTTGCAGGGGAGATCCGCTTTTTCGTGCGCTCGGACACAGACCTCGACTGGCTCTGATTCTTTTTTCTGCCCGGCTCTTTCCGCGCCATCGGAGTCTCCCCAATTTCGAACTCGACCGCTGAATTGTGCATCACACGTACCCATAAACGCCGTTTTTCCCTGAATCCAGGTCAGTCGCCGTCTGTGCCTGTGTTTACAACCTTCGGCTCAGGAATGAAATCAGCTTCGCCGCAGCTTTCTTCGCTTCGTCCGGCCTGCGCACGTCGGCGAGGTGCCTCTGTGTAGTCGCCAGCGACTCATGCTCGGGTTCCAAACTGCGCCCCTGCTCGCTTGGCGAGAGTTTGGAGATCACGCGAATGAGTGCCCTCGTGATTCAAGGTGCCGCTCTGCTAACCCAGAAAGACTCGTTTTGGCCAAAAGCGGTTCAACCATGCGCTTGCAGTCTTTGCCTAAAAGCCACAAATGAAAGGGAAGCTTCCAGGTGTCACCGCTTCCAGTGCGTGGACGACGTGCAAAGCTTTGAAGTCGGGATCAATCTCCACGGAGACGGCTCAGATCACCGTCAGGCGTAATCCCGTTGCACGGGAAACAACTACGGAGCACTTACCCCGCTTGAGCGAGTCGGTTTTTGTTGACGTTGTGATGTGCGCTTCGCGGCTGTCTAGCGCCGGTCCTTGTAACGTTTCGGTTTCCACCATTCCGCTCATGCCGCTACCAAAGTCGAGTTCCACCTCAACGTCTGCTACCGCGTCCTTGTTCAGAATGATCACCGATGTTTGGCCGGTCGGCAGTTTCGCGGCATAGGCCGTTGCGTTGACTCCTGCAGCCTGCAGCTTTGTTGAGAACTCGGTCTTCAACAGGATTCCGCCGCTGAACGAGCCTGCAAACTTGAGTCCATACGCAACCGGCTCTAACAGATAATCCGAGCCAAACGTCGCAATCGGTGTATAGAAAGGATGCGGATGCGCGACAATCTGTTCGGGAGTTTCGCCATTCGCTTGCAGAAGCTCGTCGCCGGGCAGCGATCCGCCCACCGAATTGGCCACGGATTTGCCCGTACCCCCATGCAGATTGACACCGGAATAGCCGTTACTGGCCAGCAGCAGCAAATAGTCGGCTGACCAGAGCGCAGCGGCAAACACGTCGGAGACACCCGGCTTGCCTCCGCGATAGCACGTGTTGCCTTCAGTCATGCGTACGTGCGCGCCGAGCTTGCTGGCTGCGGCTGTTGCGATATTCGCCGTGTTCTGCACCTTTTGCATCGTCGCCGATTTCAGCAGGTTCGGAATGTTGACGTCAGGGTTCGTCGCCGGCCCACCAAAGTAATAATGATGACTCAGGGTCGTTACGTGGGGCGGAGCCTGGATGGAAGGCCATTGATCAGCGATCTCGGTCAGCCATGATATCTTGCTCGCAACATCAGGCATGCCGAACCTTGCCGCGGGCACCCGAGCTGCGATAGCGCGCGCCAGCGGGAGCCATTCCTCCAGGTACATCCTGGCCGACCACGTCTTTGGATCGCGCAGATGCCGGTCAAATAGATCCGCTTCATTTCCGATCTGGAAGTACTGCAGGCGGTTGCCCAGCGTCTCAGCTACAAACGCCGCTTCCTCCGCGGCGCGTGCCGGCGTATTCGTGCCCATCCCAATGCCGTACACGCAGGTCCAACCGGTGGCTTGGAGGAACTCCGACACCTTCCTGACTGCCTCGGGCGTTACCGCGTAGTACCGAGCCTTCGGCTCGCCCGCGACCTCACGGACCGAAGGATGCTCTGGTTCAGGAGAATCAAGCGTAGGTTTCCAGTAAACGAACTCGCTGGTGTTGCCCCCAAGGCGCAGAACACCTGTTGCCGACAGTGCTTTGAACTCGCGAATCAAGCCGCTGTTCTGCGCCGAAAAGAAACTCGGGTCCGCGAGTTGCTGCACCTCATAAGACAGGCCGACAAAGTCGCTCGGCATACGAGGGCCACTCGTTTCCTTGGGGATGCTGAGGGCAACCCGGACCTTGCTTTGGCCCTGCGCGTGAAGACGTGCTGCAATCACGGTGCATGTTGTGGTGGCAAGGAATTTTCGTCGTGTGAGCATCGGATCGCTCGATTCATTGTGGCCGAGCCTAGAGCGTCCTCTCTTTTCGTAAGGTAAGAATACGACAAGTTGGTGTCGTTCCAGTTGAAGTTATGGCATCTCCTGTTGGGCCCGAGTTACCGGTTTTCGGTGATTGGATCGTGATTCCCTGTGAACGCTGCCGCAGTGCCCCATCGAAGCGAGAGCCTGTTCCTCGCTGTCGTAGATTTCGAACACTTTGATCAGGCGCGAGAATTGCAAGAGTTCCCGGGCGGGTGTACTGACCCCGAATAGAATGAACCGCGTACCGCGATCGCGTGACGCTTTCAACGCCTCCACCAGGGAAGCTATACCGGAACTGTCGATGTAACGTACCGCGCTGAGATTTACCGTGACGTGGGACGTTCGGCTCTCCTGTATTTCCCGCAAAACGGACTCGCGAAGCTGTCGCGAGTTTGCAAAATCGATATCTCCTGAGAGATCGAAGATCGTGACTTTGTCGTGGCGACGACAGGAAATCTGCGCGGTGTCTCCTGCACTATGGGAGGTGTTCTGGTCACCGAACATGCACCAGCATTAGAGATGCGTCGTCAGTTGCCGGGCCATTCCGCCACGCTACCACGCCGTTAAGAATGCCTTGCTTCATCTTTTCGGCAGGTAGCGCCGAGGCTTGGCGCACGATCTCTTGTACGCCCTCAACGCCAAGCATTTCTCCCCTGGAATTGAAAACGTCCGTTATCCCGTCGGTGTACAGCACAACGCGGTCGTCCGGCTCAAGTTCGACCTCAAGACTGTCCGATGTGGCCTCAGCATCCGGAAGCGCGCCCAGAACCATGCTGCGAGACTGAAGTAGGACAGGACTGTGGCTGCCACGAGCGATCATAGCCGGGGGATGACCCGCTCCGGCAAAGTGCATCCGCCGCTGCCGGGCGTCGATTCGAGCAGCGGCCACGGTGACAAACATTTCGGAGCCAGCGATGTCCTCGATAAGAAATCGGTTTAGCTTCCCGAACATGTCAGTGAAGGAAATACCGGCGCGGAGGTGGACGGTAGTCTCAGAGTAGATTCGGTTCGCAACCAAAGCTGACCCGATACCGTGACCTGAGACATCACACATGAGCAAGCTGACCTGATCTTGATCATGCCAGTTCACGACAGCAAAGTCGCCGCCAATCGAATGCACCGGATGATAAAACGAGTCGACCGTCAGATTTCCCCGCACAGTTGATTTCGGAGCGAGGCTGGTTTGGACCTGCGCCGCCAAACGGAGATCCTCCTCAATTTCCAGCTGCCTTTCCTGAAGTTTCGCGTTAGCCGCGCGCAGTTCGTTCGCGATACGGACCTGCTCAGTAATGTCTGAGCAAGTGATGATTCTGAATTCTGCTCCAGAATTCCGCAGTATACGCGAGCTGATGATAACCGGCAGACGGCCGCCATCTTTTTGCGGGAGTATGAACTCATAACGATGGCGGCCTTGATGTCGCACGACAGCTATCTGTTGGGCCAGAAACTGCCATTCCTGGGCGGAGTAGAACTCCGAAGCATCAGCCCCAACTAGCTCTTGTTCGGGGATGCCACTCATCTCCACAAACCGAGAGTTCACAAAGAGAACCCGATTTTCCTGGCTCGTAATGACAACGCCTTCGTTCAGTATTTCGAGAACCGCTTCAATTGGGGTAAGCCATTCGAGCTTTTCAGTTGGCTGAGATGATGAGTGCTCTTTCATAGGGCTCCGAGTTCCATAACCGAAAGGCTTGCTGTTTTCGAACCGACGTTTCGAAACTGGCTTGCGGGGCGCGAAGGCAGCTCACGTAGTCTTCTTGAGACGGTGCGCCGCAGAGGAAGGCGATACGCGGGTGACGATCAACTTTCTAGCCCGGAACACTCGGGCCTTCAATCTGCAGATTGGAATGTCTAGTACCGCGCACGCTTCTCGGTTCGACATTTCTCCGTAGTAAGTCATTGCAAATGCCTGTCCCAGCTTTGGACTCATTCTTTCGAGTTCCGCATCGATCCTGCGAAAAGTCTTCTCGTCTGCGTAGATCTTTTCGGGATCGGGTTGTGAGTCCGGAATTTGCGGGATGCCAGCGATTTCGTCGACGGTGTCGGGATTCACTCGAGGGACAACGTAGATCCGTTTCCGCCGGCGGAGAACCATCAGCGCGGCATTTAGGACGATTCTGGTCAGCCAAGTCGTTAACGCTGACCTTCCCTCGAAACTGCGAAAGTGAAGGTAGGCAGAAAGGAAAGCATTTTGGACTGCGTCTTCCGCGTCTTCCTTGTTTCGCAGAATTGTATCCGCCATAGCGACAAACTTTGCCCGCGAAGTCAAAAGGACAGGCTGTCTCCTTGATGCTGGGAAATCACTCGTGCGGCCGACACCGTAAGTTCCTCCTTTCCTCTCTTTCCTTTGGGTTAAAATGCATGTGTGATTCCAACAAATCCTGTGGCCGTCTTACGCTGAATCGCAGACTAACAAGCACTTACGCGACTAGAGGTATGTTTATGTGCGACGTGGAATCGTCGGTGTCCAGTTATTGACAGAAGCAATAGTCTTAAACCAGACGTTAATGTGTGCACGTCTCCTTGAACACCAGACTGTAAAGCGGGGAATTTTGCTAAAGGGTTGCCACGAATGCTGAATCCCGTCGCGGGATTCGAATGAGCATCGGTCGTTACCGAGAACTCCGCCCCGGTTTGGGTTTTGCTTTTTCCCGCTAACTCCCAGGCCGTCCATTCGTAACAGAAATCTAATGCTGCGCGTGCTCTTAAACCACAGATTTGGCCCTTGTCCTGCACCTGACTAGAGATGCCCCGCAGGTCGCTTTGGAAAAGGGTGTTGAGATGACCGTCCGCAGTTCAGGCGCCGTGACTTTCGCGAATCAAAGACGCAGCCAAAGAATTCTGCTTGCGGTTCCATTGTGCGTATCAGGCCGACACGCGGACGGAACGGCCTTCGTCGAACATGCTTCCACGCTGATTGTAAATGCGAGTGGAGGACTCGTCGCACTGAAGGAAACGGTGATCGTAGCCCAGACGCTCGGCCTCAAAAACGAGAATACAGATGGGGAGATTTCCTGTGCGGTGGTCAACGTTCAGTGCCAAGCCAACGGGCTCCATGAAGTAGGAATCGAGTTTTACACGGACGATCAAAACTTCTGGCGGGTCAATTTTCCTCCCGCCGATTGGACCTCGCGCAGTCCAGAAGCTAAACGATATGATCACGATCCCCAAACCACTGCGACGAGAAATTCAACACTCAAGCGATAGCACTTCAAACAACTGTATTCGTTTGTAGCGAAGCGCCCGCCTAAAAATATTCCGCGAAACAAAATAACTGAAGACTCAAGTTTGTAGTGCTTGTGCCGATATAGCTGGTGACGCACATTTCTGGTAGCGCCACGAAAGTCGGACGCGAATGGGCGAACACTACCCGCTATAGCTGTATCTGTTCGGGACATATTCCCTTGTTGGAGCAGTGTGCGCCGTCTCCCTTTCCGTAAGCCTAGTCGGTTCAGTCCATTTTACTAACATCTTTGGTAGTGAACCCGCAGGTACAAAGTTGCGTGCAGACCGGCAAAATTGTCACCTTGATTTGTCCGCAAAATTTTCTGTGAATTGTTGTCAAAGCTGTTGGTGGAGGAATCTCCATGGCTGCTGCGGGTGCGCAGATTTACCTGCCCGTTCGAAAGCGCGTGCTGATGGCCAGCGCCGATCCTCTATTTCGCCTGCGCGTGATGAAGAAAGCCATATTCGCACAGCGTGATTGTGAGCAGGCCGTTGGGGGTGCACACGCTCTGGCGAAGCTCAAACAAATCACCTGCACTAACGTGCTGCTAGATCGCTATCTGCCTGACCTGGATTCTGAGGAACTGGCCAAACTGATTCAAAAGCGGTACCCGGAGATTACCGTCGGCTTTCTGGATTCGAAGATGGTCGAGGAATCTCAACCTTGCGAAAAGCACCTCAATGTGACTCCGCGAGCAACCACGCCTCAAGACGATCAAGGGCGCTTAAACGATCTGTCCTTCGCCTATCCTGTCACCGCCGCCGTCCTATCCTCTGAAGAACCGCTGGAGGGGATGATCGGATCCAGCTCTGTGATGCAGCAGGTTTACCGGCTGGCGCGGATGGTAGCCCGGCGTGATACCACCGTCCTGATTACTGGTGAGACCGGGACAGGAAAAGAACTTGTTGCGGAAGCCATTCACAAAATGAGTCCGCGTTCCCGCCATCCGTTTGTGGTGGTCAATTGTGCCGCCATACCTGAAGCGTTATTCGAATCAGAGTTATTCGGCCACGCGCGCGGTGCGTTTACCGGGGCCATCCAATCACGTTTAGGGCGTGCGCACATGGCGCAGGGAGGTATGCTGTTCCTTGACGAAATTGGAGAGTTGCCCCTGAGCATGCAGGCGAAACTGCTGCGCTTCTTGCAGAACGGAGAAGTGCAAAGGCTGGGCAGCTCAGACGTATACCGCGTGGATGTGCGCGTAATCTGCGCCACGAATGTTTGTTTGGCTGACCTGGTGCACGCAAAGCACTTTCGCGAGGATTTATTCTACCGCGTGGCGGTTTTTCCCATCGCGGTGCCGGCCTTGCGCGATTATCGCGACGACATCGGCGCGCTGGCTAACCATTTTCTGGGCAAACTCTGTTCCGATATTGGCGTGCCGAAAAAATGGCTGACCACCGCAGCTCATGACTTTCTTCTCCAAGCGCGCTGGGCCGGCAATGTTCGTGAATTACAGCATGAGCGTGTCTTTATCCTGTCCGGCAATGAATTGGAAATTGTTCCGGCGACTTTCAACATCGGTATGAGCAACATCGGGATAAGCAATCTTATAAAAAGCTAAGACATAGAACACCATCCTGGCCGAAAACGTGCACGATGCAAAATATGCCCAAGGCAACAGTAATCAGGCAAAGAACTCGAAAAGCTTCCGAAGAAGTCAGCCGTACCGTGGCGCAAAGAAGCCTCGCGCGCGCTTTCACGTCGTTCACTCAAGCCGCAGGCTCGCTTGAAAAGTCATATCTACAGCTGCAGGGCGAAGTGGCGCACTTACATGAGGAACTTCACAGAACTAACGCTGAACTGGAAAGAACGTTGGAAGAAAATGCCCGGGTTCGAGCCTATTTATCGCGCGTGCTCGAAAGTTTGCCTGGCGGAATATTGGTAGTGAATGCAGAGGCGCAAACGCAAATCATCAATCCCGAGCCAGGCGACTTCTGGCAGCATCGCCCGATTGGACGCCCGGCCAGGGAAATCCACTGCCAGTAACACTTCAAAAACAGTTTGAGAAGGTCCCGGCAGACAGTTTCTTTTCGGAACAGGAATGCCTCGCTCCCGAGACTCCCGCTAATCGTTCTATCGGCATTCTGCGCGCGAACGTTAGCGAATTAATGGACGGGCAGGGGGACACCATCTGGATCATTCGTGATATCACCGAGCAAAAGCGGCTAGCGTCGGAGCGCGAGAGCGCGCGTAGCTCCCGCGCTTTGGCGGAAGTCGCCGCCGTCCTGGCTCACGAGATCCGCAATCCACTCGGAAGCATGGAACTATTCGCCGGACTGATCGCGGATGCTACAGCGCAAGTGCCGGAGACCCGCCAGTGGGTCACTCATCTGCAAGCCGGGCTTCGAACGCTTTCCTCAACGAAGCAAGGAAGACGCCAGCTGCATCCCGCTCAACGTCACTGCATTTCCGCGCTCCTCCCCGAGGCCGGTAAGCCGTTCCAGCATTTTGTTTGCATCGCGCGCCGCTTCTAGTAGCGGCACAAACAGCGTGTCTGGATCCCCAAATGTTCGCGTATACAGCTTCTGCGGGCAGCCTACGATCTCAATGCCTGCCGACCCTCCCGCTGCGTTCTGATCGGAGCGAGCAGTTGGTGTCTTAGCACCGGAAGCTGATGATCCCTGTTTCGCCATTCCTATTCCTCGTACCTTGAGCGCCGGCTCATCCGCAATGGCAGGGTATTATCCGGCCGTGGTTTTGCCTGCAGTCTGAGACTGCAAGCAGATGGCCCAAAGCATTGCCCTTTTCAAAGCGGAAAATGCCAGGGATAGCAGCCCGTTTACTGATCCTCGTTACTAACGTCGTGTTTCATTTTGGACCGGGGGTTATCACACCCTAACGATTACGCTGCCGCTAGCATCGAATAGTCGCGTCACCATACATACGAGACCAGACCGGAAAAGATGAAACTATTCACTCCACTGAAAATCCGCGAAATTGAGCTGAAGAACCGTATCGTCGTTTCCCCCATGTGCCAATACTCCGCGAAGGACGGTCATCCTCAAACCTGGCACTTGGTTCATTTGGGAAGCAGGGCAGTAGGAGGCGCGAGCCTGGTGTTCGCCGAGGCCACCGCCGTACAAGAGCGCGGAAGAATTTCTGTTGCTGACACTGGAATTTACGACGATGCGCACGTCGAATCATGGAGGCCAATCGCCGAGTTTATTCGTGCCTCAGGTGCTGTCGCAGGAATTCAGTTGGCGCATGCCGGGCGTAAAGCCAGCACTGCCCCGCCGTGGCAAGGCGGCAAGCCAGTAGCCATCGGTGAAGGCGGATGGGAAATTGTCGCGCCGAGCGCTCTACCTTTTGACAATGGTTATCAGACTCCCCGCGCGTTGTCCCTGTCAGACATTGACGATGTCGTTGCCTCATTCCGCCGTGCCGCGGAACGCGCCTTAGCCGCCGGGTTTGAAGTAATCGAAATTCATGGCGCTCATGGCTATCTGTTGCACGAATTTCTCTCGCCCCTGTCCAATATTCGCGACGACGAATTTGGCGGTTCACTCGAAAATAGGATGCGCCTCGCCCTGCGCGTCACACAGGCAGTCCGCGAAATATGGCCCGCACGCAATCCATTATTCTTTCGCGTCTCCGCCACCGACTGGCAGGAAGGCGGCTGGGACCTCGAACAATCCATCGAGTTGGCGCGCCGCCTCAAATCACTTGGCGTAGACGTAATCGACGTCTCGAGTGGCGGCAATCTCCCGCACGCGAAAATTCCCATTGGGCCCGGCTACCAGGTTCCTTTCGCAGCCGCGATTCGAAAGCACGCAGGAATCCCCACCACCGCGCTTGGCATGATTACCGATCCCGTGCAAGCCGAGACCATTCTGTCGACCGAGCAAGCGGACTTGGTCGTGCTCGCGCGCGAACTTTTGCGCGACCCTTACTGGCCCCGCCGCGCCGCCCAGCTGATGAATTTCAAATTAACGCCACCTGTGCAATACCAACGAGCCTGGTAAGCTACCGAGTGCTTGAGATCACCGAAAATCTCGCCGCCGGCACGGTGATTTTTGCCGTTCGTGTACAACCCCGCGCCAGCAAAGACGAAATCGCGGGCGAAATGGCCGGCGTCATGAAAATTCGCCTCCAAGCCCCCGCAGTAGAAGGTCGCGCAAATGAAGCGCTCATCGAATTTCTGGCCGAGCTTTTGAAAACTCCCAAGGGCGCTGTTAGAATCCTCAGCGGCGAACGAAGCCGCGTAAAACGCCTCGAAATCCGCGGCGTAACTCAACAGCAGATCGAGCGGCTGGTTATACAGGACGCGTAGGAGTCACGTCGAGCATCGCCAGCGAAAACGGAAAATTTAAAATGAGCATCGACATTCAAGGAATGCAGACCGATTTACTCTCAGCCCGCGTCGATGGCTGGCTCTTCTACGATTTTCGCGGCCGTGACCCCATCGCGCAGCGCATCCTGAAATTGCCCGAAGCCATGCGCACGCGCCGCTGGTTTTATTTCGTTCCCGCGAATGGCATTCCAAGAAAACTGGTGCACAAAATCGAATCGCAAGCGCTCGAGAGCCTTCCTGGAGAGATTGTTTATTACGCAGGTCTGCAAGAATTGGAAAAAGGGCTGAAAAAAATTCTGGGTCGCGCCAATACCGTCTCCATGCAATATTCCCCAAAGAACGCCATCCCCTATATTTCCATGGTGGATGCAGGCACCATCGAAATGGTGCGCAGCCTGGGCGCCAAAGTCGTCAGCTCCGCCGACTTGGTGCAGAAATACGAAGCCTGCTGGACCGACGAGCAGCTGCGCTCTCACGAAGAGGCTGGCAAAGCCATCGATATTATCGTGCGCGCCGCCTTCCAACACGCCGCCAAGCGCGTTCGTGACCGCACCCCTCTCACCGAATTCGAACTGAAACAGTGGATTCAGGGTGGTTTCGACGCCGCAGGCCTGCATGCTGAAGAAGGCCCCGACGTAGCCGTCGGCGCGCACGCCAGCGATCCTCATTATGGCCCCACGCCAGATACCGCGGCACCCATTCGCAAAGACGATCTTCTGTTGCTCGATGTTTGGGGCAAACTAAAAGCCCCCGGCAGCGTGTATTACGACATCACCTGGATCGGCTACCTCGGCAAGAAAGTCCCGAAAAAATACGCCGAAGTTTTTACGACAGTGAAAAACGCTCGCGATAAAGCTGTCGAGTTGATTTGCTCCAGCGCTTCCGCCGGAAAGCCTTTGCAAGGCTGGCAAGTCGATAAAGCCGCGCGTACCGTGATCGAAAAAGCTGGCTACGGAAAATATTTTTTCCATCGCACCGGCCACAACATCGGAGAAACCGTCCACGGAAACGGTGCGAATATGGACGGCCTGGAAACCCACGATGTGCGCCGTCTCATTCCGCGCACCTGTACCTCCGTCGAGCCCGGCATCTATCTCCCGGAATTCGGCATCCGCAGCGAAGTGAATGTCTACATAGAAGAACGCAGCGCGCGCGTTACCGGTGCAGTCCAAAAGGAAATCCTGGCACTATTGGCTTAGCGCGCCTCCATGGCTAGAATTGTTTTTGACGAATTGTCAGCGGATGTTGCAAGCAGCGCGCGATTAAAGTTTGAATTAGAGCGACCCTGGGTGGCCTACCCTTTGCGGTTTTTGCAAAGGGTTTACCTGCCGTGGCAGGTGGGCGCTATTGAAGCCACCGTAGGTCACTAATGTTTGGTCCACGCATTAGTAAATGTACCGCGAAGTACGTCAATTAGTCGCGCTGCTCAAAAGGAACGCCAAAAAAGTTCAGAGGTCATGCGTGCCAGACGAAATCCCCATCGCCGAAACACCAAACGCAGCCCCGGTTGCACAATCGGCATCACCCCATTCGGCGCCAGCCAGCGACCGCCATCGCCGCGATGCCCTTGCTCTTACCATCGCCGCAGCAGCATGGTTCCTGCCTGGCCTCGGCCACGCTTTATTGAAAATGTGGGGCCGAGCCTTGATCTTTTTTTCTACCGTGGCACTGCTGGTCATTCTTGGTGCGGGCATGCGCGGTAACATTTTTTCGCGCAACGGCGAAGACGCTTTCGCTAAGCTTGGCTACGTCGCCGACTTGGGTGCCGGCAGCTTTTACTTCGTAGCCCGGGCCCTCGAGACCAACGGACCGGATGTTTCGCACTCCAACGGCGACTACGGCACTCGTTTGCTCGCTACCGCGGGAGTGCTTAACATGCTCGCCGCTCTTCATGCCTACGAAGTTACGCGAGCCCGTAAAGCATGATGTCCCCACACCAATTCAGGCTCAGCCATTTTCAGGCCATGGTAATTTTCGCGCTGCTAATTTCTGTCGCCTTCGGGTTTCTCAGCCGCCGCGGCGCATATCAGCGCGCCAGATACATCTTCTGGTCCTTCATCCTTTTCCTGGTCATCGGCGTGGGAATTGGTTGGGCCATGTACCCCTTCTCCCATTGATCGCCGGCCATTGCGCTTACAGCCGATTGGTCCCGGCAGGGCACTGGATCGATCGAATATAGCCAATCATCTGCGACTGCAAAATGCTCCGCTAAATGGTTAGCCGTCGCACACTCGCGCGCCTACCGCAACACTGCAACAGCCCCAAATTGACAGGATTTTTCAGCGAATGCTATTGTCGTTACACACGCCGAGGTAGATCAGTGGTAGAGCAGCCGATTCGTAATCCAAAGTGCGCCCAACGCAGCAAAACGAATCCTAACTATCTCTAACCGAATCAATTCGATGACTTCTCGCGTGTGTTGGCTGCATTTCCCTTTTTTTGCGTGAATTTGGCTCCGTTGATGGCAATTTGATGGAAGTTAGAAACTTTGCGTGTGTAACAACCGCTTTCAGATAACGGCGCACATGGCAACGACTGGGGCCGTACAAATGACCATAAAATAACAACGCTGACGGTGCTATTCCTAGTCGCAAGTGTGCCAACTCGTGTCCGCGAACCCACCGGACTTCAATCCATTCCAGTTCGTTCCGAAAGTGGCGGACTTGACGCGGTTAAATCGTCATCCTAAGGTCTCGTTCGTTGTCAACGAGGCCGGAAGCATCGGCAATGTGAAGGTTCTCAAAGGCACGGGCTCTCGCAAGGTGGATGCTAGCTTGGTCAAGAGCATTCAGGTGTGGAAGTACAAGGCGCAGCCCGGCTGCATGGTTGAGACATCGATGGTGGTCGTAATCGACATCGGACAACAGTCAGGGGAGCGCAGGACAGCGGCGCTTTTGCGTTGCGTAGGGTTTATGGCACGTCACCGCCTCGCGGTTACGGACGTGGCAGATGTCACGTTGAATCCGCATGCGCTCATTGAAAGCGACCCCTCGCACACTGTGCTTGGAGTAGAATTACTACAACGGAGCTGGCAGCATCTTGTTGCTATGCCGCGCCAATTGACACAATGAATTTCAATAGTTTCGTCTCGGATACGATCGCTACTGTTTTAGGCGGGGCAGTACTAACTTTTCTTTTCTTTTTTGCGAAGGAAAAGGTGTTCCCTCTTCCGAAAGTCGCTGGACGGTGGTATTTCGAGACTCGGACAGCACAAACTGCATACAAGCCGTTTGCGGGGATGGTACTCAACTATGTCGCCATGATTTGGCAAGATGGACCCGTCATTCGTGGAACTGTCGAAAAGATTTATGAAAAGTCCTCAACAGGTGAAAGGGAATATGTTGGGAAAAACCGCACTCGAGGCATTCTCGAAGGCTATATAGAAAAATTCTACCTCTCTAAGGATCAGATTCGTATCCACCTGGTGGAGGATGGATTTGGACGAGAGTCAACTGTTCTTTTTGATCTTGTCAGCGACAAAGCTTCCACAATGTCCGGTTCCTTTCAGTCAATGGCTGCGGATCAGACCGGGATTGTTAAATGGCAAAGAACCTCTTTTCCTAAATGATTAGGTCCTTTTTGAAACTCGCCCGTATTGGTTTTTAAATAGCAGTTTTGTCACGGCAGACGCTGCTAAGGACCGCACACCTTCGAGTATTTGGAAACGCTGCGGTGGTCAGTGAATCGAGAGCTTGGTTGCTTGTAGCCAACCCGCCACCTAGCAGCCCGTGGTGCAACCCCGACATTTTGATTTTGTAACCTGAAGTAACTTGTTTCCGTTTTTGTTTCTCGTAGAATGCCATTGAATTCTGGAGAAGTGCCGATGGGAATGGGGACA
>Ga0185299_10003726_pt1 | contig 19566 bp, 14 predicted proteins | sample PaiPotPPA55metaG_FD_128002 | JGI IMG/M metagenome (GOLD analysis project Ga0185299, IMG submission 128002) | Iron sulfur acid spring bacterial and archeal communities from Banff, Canada, to study Microbial Dark Matter (Phase II) - Paint Pots PPA... ...
TTAGTACGCGAAAGGCTTCGGGCGGGGGCGGATCTGCAGCGTCGGCCGACAGCACCGAAATTGCGCAGAACCCGACGACTAGAAAGCTCTTCATTTCTCTTCCGCGTCACTGTAAAAAGGACTGTATCAAAGCTCCAAAGACGTTGCTATCAGACGGTAAAACAAATTCTCCGGCTGAGGCGTGTGCGCCTATTTGCATCACACCTGCCGGCGCCTGTCGTGCTCACGATAGAAGCGTTCACGATGATCGCGATCGCGGAATGCTTCGGTACCTCCCGAACGGGTGATCGAGAGTGCCCCGGCGAGATTCCCTGCGTCAAGGCAGGTTCGCAGGTCGGCGCCGCGAATGAACCAGTGAAGGAAGCCGGCGTCGAAGCTGTCGCCGGCGCCTACCGGATCCACCACGTCAATCTTCAATGCTGGGCTGAGTTGTTGCTCGGTGCCTCGGCGGGCCAGGGCGCCGTTTGCCCCCAGTTTCACTACCAGCACCGGAACTAACTTGGCCAATTTCTCAACTGCCTGCTCGAGATTATTCTGGGCGGTAATTCGCATCACCTCTCTCGCATTAGGGAGAAAAACATCCACGTAGCGAAGCGCTTCCACTAGATCATTCTCCCAAAGGTCTGCGGGGTCGTCGTTGCAGTCAAGAGACGTGGACAGACCTGCTGCTTTCATCTGCTTCAACAGCTCTGGAACGCGCGGCCGCAGGTTTCTTTGCAGATAGAAAGAGGAAAGATGGAAGTGGTGTGACGATGAAAGATAGTCGAGGTCGAGATCTTCGAGGCGCAAATCCGAAATCGTGCCGGGATAGGTGAGTATGTTTCGTCCGCCATCACGCTGCAAGATCACAGTAAGTCCGGTTTTCGCGGGACCTTCTTTCTTCACAACCTTCGATACCTCAACCCCGGCTTGGCGGAGACGATCGAGTGCAGTCTGCCCGAATTGATCATCGCCGACGCAGGAGACGAATCCAACACGATCGCCGAGAGATGCAAGGTTGTGAGCGACGATCGCCGAGGAGCTACCCAGGGTGATAGACATTTCGCTGGCGAGCAGTTCGCGTTCCGGAGGCAAGTCCTCGGGAAGACCGTAGAGAATCAGATCCAGATTGAGTTCGCCGGCAATGGTTACGTCAAAATTGGCCACTGTTGATCGCCTCTTAGGCAACGCCAGTAGTTCGAAAAAAACGGCAGGAATACAGGTTACTGCATTCCCGCCGCAGCTCATCCCTTCCAGTTCTCCAAAGTCACTGCACCGTCACCGTGACGGTTGCCGTAGTGCGCCCAAATTGATTGGTTGTATAGAGAGTGTATGTGGTTGTGGCCGACGGGTTGACCACAATGCTGGTACCGCGTACCGGCCCGGCAGTTGGATCGATGATGTTGTAGGTGGTGTTCGTTACGCTCCAGCTTAAGGTCACCGGCTGACCCGCGGAGACCGTGGATGGATTCGCCGAGAAGCTGCTGATTGTAGGTGACGGACCAGTGGGGACGTTTGCGGGGGTGTAGATGGTCCCCGTCTGCACCACTTCGAAATTGGAAGCAGTAATTTGTTTCAGCAGATTGAGGTCAGCATTGTTCCAGCGATTATCCGGTGCTCCGCTGATGAAAATACCGCTGCCATTGTCGGCGAGAATCAAACCATATTTCTTCATGGCAGTCAGGATCACCTGATCGTCCGCGGGATAGCCGGAAATGTCGAAGCTCGCCTTCAAACGAAGCCGAAGGCCCATGGGTGGAGCGTTCGTACTGGTGTTAGTTGAGGCCCAATGTGTGGCGGGAAGAACGAACGCCCGCTGCGTGGTCGGAACCGTGAAGCGCAAAGCGTGATGGATGGCGCCGGCGGCGACTTCGTCATAACGCGCCAGACCGACGAAAACAGGCAGTCCGGCTGCGTCAGCCGAAGTCCAGGTGTAGGGACGCTGCTCGTTAATCGTCATGTCCCAGATGGCGGTCGAATCGGCGCTCCAATTTCCTTTGCTCAGCGAGGCGTGATAAAGCTCGTACAGCCAGCAACCGTCTTTTTCGAGCACCAGCACATGACGATCGCCGTTGCCGGGCTTGGGATAGCCTTCGATGAGCGCATTTGAGGGAATAGGTTCCGGTCCGGGATCGCTTTCATCGAAAAAAGCTCCGAGAGTTACCGGCACTTTGGCCTGTGTTCCCGCGACAACTTGATAGGGAATGCCGATTGTCTGATTGTGGAATGTGCCTGACCCGAAATCTGGATGGAGGGTTACGGTTGAGCCGATGAAGTTGATGTAATTCGCCGAGTTTGGATCGACCGTGGCAGCCGAGATGTCAGTGTTCCACAAGCTGGTGGACTGAAACGGCACAAAACCGTTCAGGCTGGTGAGTTGTCCTACGGTCATGCCGCTGCAAGTTCCAGCTTGCGAAAATGCAGTACCGCAAAACAGAACCAAGCCGGCAATGGTGAGGGCGAACGACTGGTTTAGATGGTGTCTCATATGTCTCCTTCAGGTGCCGCTGAGCAGCAGTTTGGGGTTGATCTTTGCGTTCCCAGCGACTGGGACCGCGCAAGGACAGACAGACGAGATGGCGTCCCCTCGAGAAGTGAACAAAATTCGATCGATGATGTCTGCGCTGACTTCGGACAAATTGCGTATCGGTATCTCCATTGCTCTTTATTGCTCTTTATTGCGCTTTCCTGACCAGCTTCAGCAGGCCAAAGCGCTCCGGAACGTGAAAAGTGTTGCTCATGGGAGGCTGCCAGGTAATTTCCTGGCGATGCGAAGCCGGCCCCTGGCTGCGAAACAAGTTCATTCGTAGAACGTTACCTGCGGCCGCAGGCCGATGATCAATCGCGGAGTACGGAATACGCATTGCCCCGTACCAAATGCGGGCGCGTCGATCAATGCGCGCGGACACTTCGAATCCAGAATTCCATGTCCATCCATCCTCGTGATGCGGCTTATGCAGATCGACGTCCAGATCGATCCATTCGCCTTGCGGTGAGATCTCGAATTCTTTATAACGTTTGATGTCCTGGAAATCGGAGCCCAGAAACACTTCGGCGACATCCCAATTCCACAGCTCGTTGGTCTCTTTCTTGGTGTCTGGATTTGGCTTCAAAAAGAGTTCCTGATAGGGGCAGACGAACAGGAAATAGAGATTCGCCTCAGTCCAGCGGGTTCGCACCTCAGTTCGATACATTGGAACTCGCCTACCGTGGGAGTCCAACTCCATGTACACAGGCCGAGAACCCCGCCAGAACTGGGACGCCGGGTTGGTATCGAGAGTGGCGTCTTTTTCTGCCCAGGCGCTTTCAATCGTTTTGTCGGCAGCAATCGCTAAACTCGAGCACACCACCGCGAAACCAGCGAGTTTAAGAAAGCCATTCATCCAGATGCTCCTTCACGAACGCGTCGTCTTGTAAATGCGGATACGCCCGGCAAACGCGATCAATTTCCTCGCTCTGGCCCGGAGAAAGATCCTCCTGTGGATCGAGACACCACCGGCCTTCCAGAAGTCCTTGCCGGCGCAAAATCTCGTGAATTCCGGGAATGCACCCGCGAAAATCGTGGGTGGGATCAAAGAGCGCGGCATTCGCATCTGTCAACTGCTGCGCCAGCGTAAGCAGTTCGGCAAGATTCGCGCTGGACGGTCGTTTTATGCGATCAAAATGACGCACCGCTGTCCTGGTCCACACTGCCCATTGGCCCAGCAAGCCGCCGGCAAACCGAATCCGCTCGCCCCCGAAATTAAACTCGCTCAGCAGATCGAGAAGAATATGGTCATCATTGCCGGTGTACAAAGCGATCTCGTGGGCGCGGCCCGAGTCCGCTACCGCCCGCACCACATCGAGGGTTTGATAGCGGTTGAACGGCGCAATCTTTACGGCGACAACGTTCTCGATTTCTGCCAGCTTGCGCCAAAACTCGTAAGGCAAGATGCATCCGCCAATACTGCTTTGCAGGTAAAACCCGACCATCGGAATAATCGAGGCGATCGAGCGGGCATGATCGAGCAGCGTGGCAATGGGCTGGTCATGCAGGGCGACTAGGCTGAGAAGGACAGCATCGTAACCTAGAGATGCGGCAAGCTCCGCCTCGTCTCTCGCCTGAGGCTGCTTTCCACACACTCCCGCTATCTTTGCAATGTTCTTGCCGCGAATCTCTTCCATAGCGAGTTCCAGCACAGGACGCAGCAGCGAGAACTTGGGGTCACGAATTGCAAATTGCGTGGTGTGAACGCCGACTGCAACTCCCCCCGCGCCGGCCGCGAGGTAGTAGCGCGTGAGGGCGCGCTGGCGTCGTTCATCGAGTTTGCGTTCCGCTGTGAGGGCTAGCGGATGCGCGGGAATGACCAGTCCGGATAACAATTGTTGACGGACGTTCATTTCATTAGAACTTTCCATCCCGGGTGGCGAAATGTGTCGGCTTGTTCAACATGGGGCCGTCGCTGCGGATCCAATCCGCGACCCATTCCACGACTTCCGTGGGTTTTACTTCTGGACATCCAAAGAGTCCGTGGCACTTGGTTGCATCGCTTAGAAGCGCGGTCGGGCTTTCTTCAAATTCAAAAACTGGTTCAATGCCGAAATGTCTCCCAAACTCCCCAGCGACGTGCCGTACGCTAAGAGTTTCCGGACCTGTCAAATTTAAGATCAGAGGCGGAGCCTGACAGTGCGCCAATGAACGGAGGCAGACGCAGTTCGCATCCCCCTGCCAGATCACATTTACAAATCCCATCCGCAGATCAATCGGCCGGCGCTCGAATACGGCCTGCCCGATGTCGGCGAGCACTCCGTAGCGAAGCTCAACTGCATAATTCAGGCGCAGGATGGTGACCGGTGTGCCCCACTTATGCGATCCGTATTCGAACATGCGCTCCCGTCCCTGCGCCGACTGCGCATACTCTCCTTGCGGATCCACCGGGTCGGATTCAACGGCGCCTCCCTCGTGCGCCGGCCGAAATGGATAAACGTTTCCCGTAGAAAACGCCACGATGCGCGACTTGTGAAAGCGTTCCACGACCAACCCCGGCAAGTAGGTGTTCATGGCCCAGGTCAGGTGGGCCGAACCGATCGTTCCAAATTTGCGAGCAGCCATGAAGATGACGTTCTTAACGTCTGGAAGTTTACCGAGCTCCCCCGGTTCAAGGAGATCACACGAAATGGTTTCGATATTTTGCGAAGAGAGTTCGCGGCGCGCGCTGTCGTCGGCAAAACGCGAAACTGCGATGACTCGTTTACTGACTTTCGCCTGATCGGCTGCTCTGCGGGCCAGAACACACAGGCTGGGCCCCATTTTGCCGCCGGCCCCCAGGATCAGCAGATCCCCGTCGAGTGCCGCCATGGCGGAGACGTCGGCGCCGATTGGCCGCGATAGGCGTTCCTCTAGTTCCTCAACTGTCTTGATGCTGGTCATTATCCAAGCTCAAATCCTGCGATTGCGTAAACCATCTCGTCGTGCCCGTGCAGAGGTTTGCCACGCACCATGCGGGTTAAGCACCGCTGGCGACTGAAACCCAATTCCGAGGCGAGAGTCACTGCATCCTGGTTAGCAGGCAGCAAGTCCCACGACCAGCCGGTGTGAGCAGAAGAGTTGATCGTTCCGGTGATGATCGCTCGCGCCGCCGCCGGATCAGCGGCTACGCACGGGCCCAGATACTCGGTTGCGCGTCCCGCCCTTGCAAACAAGAACACATCGGGACTCGAGTGAAGGTTGCTTCGCTGCGCAAGTTCCTGCAGCATGATCGAACGATCCACGGCAAAAGCCTGAATGTCTAACTCGCGCAAGGTTGTCGGGAGCGTTGAGGAGGTCCTCAATCCACGAGGCTGCGGTTCAGGAGTTTGCGATTTGGGTGATCCAGGTCGAGACCAGCGCTCGATCGCTTGTTCCGCTTGAAATCCAACCCTCGCATACAGTGACCGTCCGTGCTCGGTTGCATCCAACTTGATGGTTTCTATTTCCAGCGAATCAGCTCGATCCAACGCGGCACGGACTAAGCGGCGTGCGAAACCCCGACCGCGATACTCTGGATGGGTCAAGACCATACCAATCCACGCCAGCTTGCGCTGGTAGCACAGTAGAGTCGCGGTCGCGAGCAGCCGGCCCTCGTTTTCAATTCCGAAGCAGGAGTGTGGCGACAAATCCAGCAGCATCTGCCAGTCCTCGGGCGTCTGGTTCCATCCCGCGGCACACGACAGTTCCACGGCCGCAGTGAGATCGCCGGCGATCATGAGCCGTAGCTGCTCAGTCGAGACTTCCATTTCCACCATCAATTCTTCCGAAACCATTCCGCGAAATGCGGAATCGCAAGCTCAGGCTCTGCCAGCGCTGGACGCCATTTTTTCTCCCATTCGAATGAAAGAAAACCACCGTATCCGACTTCCTGCAATTCCTCCACAATTTCACGTAAGGGAAACTTCCCTTCTCCCGTGAGTACTGGCTCCCACTCGCCGTCGCGACAATCCAGGTCCCTCAGATGCACATGTCGTAGTGCGCCACCGAACACCCGCGCGACTCCAAATGGCTGTTCCTTGCCATCAGTGAATGCATTCGCCGGGTCCCACACGACTCCGATTTCCGGACATCCAGCTTCGCTGACTATTTGCATCGTCTCCGCTGACGATGCGAAGTCTCCGTGTGTCTCCAACCAAACTTCCACTCCGTTTTTCCGGATTTTTTCTGCAAGATTTTGAATGCCCTCTGCAATCCAGCCTCGAGTAGCATCGCGATCCGCTCCCGGCTGAACCTTGTCTCCAAAGACCCGAATGGCCGGCGCGCCCAAAGCGGCGGCCAGTTCCGCCATGTGCTTCCCTTCTTCGACCCAGTTCTCTCTCTCCTGTGGATCGGGGGAATGGAAGCGGCAACTGGTCCCCACACACGCAATGGACAGGCCTCGATTGGCGATCATTCGGTTCGAGGTCGCCAACGCCGAGGCCCCAAAAGCAGGCAATTTCCAAAGTGAATCTTCTCCTTCCAAGAATCGCAATTCGATTCCCTCGTAGCCCGAAGTAACAGCTATTTCCACCACCTGCGACAGTGTCCAGGTCGGGCAGGCCAGGGTTGAGAAGCAGATTCTCATGGCTCACGTCATCCGCCGCAGCATGGCTTTGGTCACGCGATTCTTTACCGGCTTGCCGCGAAAGAAATTATCGAGGTCGTCCATGATGGTGGTGGCAATCTGCTGCCGGACCTGCAGGCTACTCCCGGCGATGTGGGGCGTGACAATCGCTCCCGGCATTTTGCGCAACGGGTGCTTCACCGGAAGTGGTTCGGCGGGATCGGTAACATCCAAAGCGCATCGCAGGCGCTTGCGGCGAACTTCTCGCGTCAAAGCTGCCAAGTCAATCAGGCCGCCGCGGGCAATGTTGATGATGACTGCGCCGTCCGGCAGCATTGCTAGAGCTTTTTGGTCCAGGAGACCTCGCGTGCGATCGGTCAGCGCGGCCGTCAAAACCAGAAGTTCAGCCCGGCGCAACAAAGGCTTCAGTCCGGCGAAGGCCACCTGATAGCGGTCACTCAGCGATCGTGACGCAAACGGATCATAGACAAGCCAGCGAATGTCAAACCCGCGCAGTAGATCCACCAGTGCGCGCCCCACCCTTCCGAAACCGATCATGGCGACTTCGCGGCCGGCGAGATATTCGCTGGTGCCGTGAAGATGAAGGTCTGAGTAGACCCGGTTCGATGGCTTGCGAAGCGCATCACGATAGCGGTCAACGTCTCGCGCGCAATAAGCCAAAAATGCGGCGCCCAATTCGGCGGTCGCGCGAGCCATGGGGTTCGGCGCATTTGTAACGGTCAACTTGTCGAATAACGAGGCGGCGAGTCGCGACTTCACCTCGCCTCCGCAGTGCGCGATCACGCGCAGTTTGGGAGCGGTGCCAAGCAAGTCTTCGCCGAAGTGGGGACTGTCCCATGTGGTCACTAAGCCGTCGGCCGTCGCGAGCTTGCGGGTAAACGCCATGTCGGTAGTGCGAGTACCGATCCTTTCCCAACTGAACAGCCTGCCTAGTCGTGCCTCATGGGCCGGGGGGAAGAAAGAAGCGAACAAATCCGGCCCTGCGGAGACCAAGAGTCTAGGACGCATTGGGCGAACAGTTTACCATCGCTACCCATGTGAATGCTTACTTTTATTTGTTATTTGCTTTCAATTACGATTAAAAGACAGTATAAGAAAGCGTGAAAGCATGAACGGCGCAAACCTCGTTGACTATTCCGTGATCGGAATCTACGGCCTGTTGATGGTCGTGGTGGGTCTTTATGTAATGCGCTTCAACCGTGGTGCCGCCGAATACTTTCGCGGCGGAAGCCGGATTCCTTGGCTGGTAGCTGGCCTGAGCTGTTTTATGTCCGGCTTCAGTGCCTGGACTTTTACCGGCGCGGCGGGAGTCGCCTATAGCCATGGCATCGCGGCTATCGGGCTTTACATCGGTAACGCGGTCAGTTTTCTGCTGGGCTACTTCGTTTTTGCAACCCGATGGCGGCGCAGCCGGGTTACCACGGTGATGGAGTATCTCTCCGACCGCTTTAATCCCGTGACTCACCAGACTTTTTCCTGGGTGACGATCTTCTTCCAGTTGTTCACCAGCGCCAGCACCCTTTACGGTCTCAGCCTGTTTATATCGACCGCCTGCGGTTTGCCGGTGACCTGGACCATCATCGGCGCTGGCTCGCTAATCATCTTTTACTGTGTCATCGGTGGACTCTGGGCGGTTGTGGTCACGGATTTCCTGCAGGCCTCGATTCTCATGCCGTTCTGTCTTGTTCTTGTGATCACATCGCTGGTCAAAGTTGGTGGAGTCGCTGGCCTGGTCCATTCGCTGCCCCCTGAAATGAAGACCCTACATTTCTCCGGAGAGTTCGGGTGGATATATCTGTTCTCCTGGACGATCATGGTTTCGTTCGGCTACAACACCAGCGCTATGGCGCAGCGCTATTTCAGCGTGGACGACGAGCGCTCGGCGCGTAAAGTTGCGTTGCTTTGTTGTTGCCTCTTTTTCGTAGGGGCGTTTCTTTGGTTTCTGCCGCCAATGGCCATGCGGGTTGTGTATCCAGATCTACACACGGTCTGGCCGTCACTCGCGAATCCCAGTGAAGCTTCGTATGCTGTGGCTAGCCTGACTTTGCTGCCACACGGCCTGATTGGCGTAATGCTGGCGGCCATGTTTAGCGCCACTATGGCGAATCTCTCGGCGCAATTCAACCTTAAGTCGGCAATTCTCTCCAAAGATGTCTATCAGACGCTCATCCGCAAGAGCGCCAGCGAACGCGAATTACTCGTGGTGGGGTGGATCAATACTTTCTTGATCGGTGCGTTGACTACAGCCATTGCGACCCTAATGGCCGCCAGCGGAAAGAGCGTGTTTCAAATCATGCTCACCTTCAACACTTTGATTTCGTTAGCCTACGGCCCCCCGGCGCTCCTGGGCTTGGTGATCCGACGAACCCCAGCGTGGTCAGGATTGGCTTCTTTTATGACCGGCCTGGTGCTGGGAATGCTCGGCGCTTTTGTGTTTCATTGGTCGCTGATTCAGCAGGTGGCGATCATTATTCCGTCGTCTTTCGGAGTATTTTTCCTGAGCGGATGGCTCGATCGAGGGGACAGTCCAGGGCGGGCAAGGTTATTCAGGAATCTCAATACTCCAGTCAACGTCGCCGTGGAGCTAAAAGACTCGCCGGACTTCACCCGTGAAGTGTTCCAGTTTCTAAGCCTCACGATTGCCTCCATCGGGGTGCTGAGCCTTTTGCTTTTGGTGACGGCTCCGTCAAACCAGCGTGGAACGATTCTATGGTTTGCCGGCCTCACAATCTCGATTAGCGTGGCGCTGCGGTTCGTGCGGTCATCGGCCCGAACCAAGGCAGATCTTGCGGCCAAAGCGCAAAGTAGCCTGCCCATACGAACTGCCAGCCCATGAGCGCTACTGCAGGGCGTTTGCTAGCGCCAGACGCGTAAGGTGGTAAGTCAACATCTGGTCAGGAAAGAGCAGCGCATTCCTAAATTCTCCTTCCGCCTGCTCAGAGTGCCCCAGAGCGCGATCCAGCATGGCAGCGTTGTACAGCCACCACCCTGTCCGATAACTGATTTCGCTGCTGCTTCGAGTGCGTTGAAGAATGGATTCAAGGCTCCGCCTTGCCGACTCCGCCTCGAAGCCAGGCAATTCCTGGGAAGCCTTCCAGGCCCACACGGCGTCCTCCAGTTCGGACTGCGCTGCGGCATGTTTGAAACTTGATTGGCCCTTATCGACTTGCTTACAGGTTGTGTACAGGGCCCCGAGCAAATAACTGATTCTGGCGGAGCGAAGCAGCGGTTCTAGACCATCATGAGTGAAAGGGAGATCAGGAACCTCGGCCCCCAGATGGTCGGCCGCAGAAATGGCTTCTGCACATTGCCCTTTTTGCGCAAGGGCAAGCGCCCGCTGCAGTTGAACCTCAAGCCAGACCTGGCGGACGTTTGTCCCGCCTTCTTCGCGCTGGAAAAATCGGTTGTGAAAAAGCGCGGTAGCACCGTCGTAGTCTCCAGCTTCTGCCAAATTCAAAATGAGCTCGTAAGTCAGGGGAGAAGGCATGTGGGCGCGGTCGGGATAACGCTCAAGCCCCTCCACCCGTTCGCGGGCCGGCCTGCCCAAGATGCTGAGGGCCTGATCGAGTCCCGTATAGAGTTCGACATTGGCCGGATCACTCCGCAGACCTTCCTGAAAGACAGTGAGCGCCTGTTGCGGATCGTTTTTCACGTGCAACAAAGCACGGCCCAGGCTGGCGTGCAAAACCGGAATCTGGGGATTGATTCTGCGGACCGCGGTCCAGTGCTCGAGAGCTTCGTCGGTGAGTCCACGTGAAAAGTAAAGGGTCCCGAGCAGGTAGTGGGCTCTGGCATCCTGAGGATTGGCGTGAAGTGCTACGCTCAAAACTTCTATATCTTCAGCGCGGCTGGGAAAAACATATGCAGTCGGGAGCTTGGAAGCTGCGGCAAAATCGGCTGAGCCGGATTGTCCGAGCTTTTCGCGGCAATATCCGCGAAAGTACGCCACCATCGGATGCCGCTGCGGAGGAAGAGCGCCAGGCTCGCTTTCGTCTGCGACTGCCGGAGGGTAGTCGCGAGAAAGGACCTCAAGCGCCCGCGAGTACAGGCCCAGGCGCATATACTCCGCTGCAATATTCAGCACCCGTTCCGCGTCATCGGCCAGATGGTGAAGATCTGGCTTCCCGACTTGCTCCAGCAGGAAATAACGCTGCGGGAATCGGGTTAGCCATTCCTGAGCCACCTTGTTTGCTTGTGAGGCTTTGCTGTCGGCCCGCAGAACCGCGGTCAGCTCCTCGGCGGTTCGAAGATCATCAGGCGCGACTCGCATTACCTCTTGAAAGTAATACTCTGCTCGGGCCAGGTTGCCTTCTCGCGCCGAAAGTTCTCCCAAGCGCAGGCCCGCAGCGGCTCGAAGTTCGGGCAACCGATATGCTGCTTCATAGGCTTCGCGCGCATTGTTAGTTTCTCCCAGCCCCTCGTAGGCAATTCCCAAATAATAGGAAGCCTCAGCGTCTACAGTATCGCGACCATGGACGGGCTCCAGATAGGTCTTCGCATCCTTAAATCGCAACAAGCTGGCGGACAGCCGTCCTGCAGCGCTGAGCGCTTCAAGACTATCCGGAAATTTCGCGAGGGTATCCTGGTAAGTGTGCAGGGCTTGAAGCAGCCTGCCGTTGAGTTCCTGATCGTTTCCCAGTTGGATCCAATCGTCCTCGGTGCGCTTGTCGGGCTCGGGAATGCTATAAGAGGTCTGCGGCCCCAAATGGATATCCGCGACGGGAGTCCAGTCGTATTCACCTTCGGTCTGCCGCAACAAGACTGTACCTTTTGTGTCTCGGAGTTCGAACGTATATTTCTGTTGTGGGTCGGCGTTCGGGATTTCGTGCGACCATGTGTGCTCCGGCGTCAGGTCAGCCTTTACTTCGAACACCGGTTGTGCTCCCGACGAAATCTGCAGCGTGGCGTCAAGCAAAGGTTGATTTACGTTCAGGCCGGTCACCAGCGCGTTCGCTCGACGGCTTAAGTTGACGATGCCGGCTAGATTGGCCCGGGAAATTCCTCCAATCTCACGTACCGGCATCCAGTATTCGGAAAAGCTGATGGTCTGGCGAGGCTGGAGGAACGCGTAAGTTTCCTGATTCCGAAATAGTCCCGCCTGAATTTCGATATAGATGCTGTTGTTGTCGGAGAGGGCTTTGCGCCAATCTAGACCATCCGCGTCAGATCCCCATGACCAGATTTTTTTGGCGGGAAGTTGCGCGAAATCCGCAAAGTGCACCGTCCCGGTATTGGTGTGCAGATTCCACACACCCATAAAAGGCTCGCGGCTGCCGTGCACAAAAAAAGAAACAGGCCCCTTGGTGTGATTCTTGATGATGCTGAGGTCATTGCCATCGGTTTCAACTGGCCACGGCTGCACCTCGCGGAAGCCATGGCTGGCTACGAACCGCATAGGATATTGAATCTTCGAATCGTCCCAGACCTGGACTCCAGCATTGTTCCACCAATAGAACCGGTGCCTCACATCGCTGCGATTGTTCAGCGTGACCCTCTCTTCGAGCACCGTCGAACCAGGCCGAAGGATGAGTTCTACCGTCCACTGCATTCCGTACACCCGATCAACATTTCCGACCTCGACGGATGCGCTGCCATCGTCTTTTTTCTGGAATGCGAAATCGACCGGCGAAGCCGTGACCCAGTTATGCGAAACCGGAAAGTTGAACTCAATGCCGAACGCCGCCCACGCGCCTCGATAGGCAACCTCGGCCTTCTTAATGGACGGATTCTCGTAGAAGAGCGGCTTGCCGCTGATCTTGTCCGTGCAGCTGTAAAGATGCCCGCCAATATCCGGCAGGACGGAGCACTTCAAATATTCGTTTTCAAGAAATATCGCGCGCCAGGCGTGATCAGCGCGGTGGTCAGTAACATTGTGGCGAAGAGTGTAAGGATAGTTGAATCGGTTGTTGGCGTACTGATCAAAAGGAGGGTTGGGATCTGGCACGCCTTCCTCATAGGTTGGCAGAGTCAACGTATCCTGCCACACCCGGACTTGGGCATTAGCAGAAGCGAATGCAGTCAATAAACAGACAACCAACGAGAGTCGCTTCATACCTTGATTTGCAGAAGCCGGGCAGCGTTCTGGGTGTAAACCTTGTGGAGGATTGATTCCGGCAAATCGATTCCGTAAATCCGCCATCGGCCCTGGGGCGGCACTTTGGCGGGAGCGTAATCGAAATATTCGTCATCAGTTTCAAGAAAGCGATAGTAAATTTCGTAGAGCTTATCGTTAAACACTTGCTGCGGAAATTCGTCTCCGTGGGGTGTGGCGTCGGTGCCGAACAAAATGCGGTCTTGATAGCGGTCAAAGAATTTTCGCGAAGTTCGGGGTTGCCGTCCCAGTTCCCCGATTCTGGCCGCGATGTCCACACTAATGTTGGGAAAATGATCGAGGTTTTCGGAAACATTGGCCAGATTCTCCGAGAAGTTGCCCACGTGGAGAACCAGGAACTGGGTCTTGGGATGGCGGGCAAACACCCGGTTACGAGCTTCAAGCAATTCCGCATTGCTCGGGAAATCATGATCGTAAAACGACCAGTCGGGGTGATTGTTTAACTCCTCGTACCGCTCATTGAAGCGATCGGTAGGGGTGAAAAACGCGACCGGATCGGAAACGTGAATCGCGACTGGCATGTTCAACTGTCCGCAAGCGTCCCACATGGGATCGAAGCGCGGATCGTCAATCTTCACCAACTTTCCTGACGTGATGTTCTCGCGCAGGTACAGTCCAAGGGTCTTCAGTATCTTTAGCCCTTTTGCTCCGACACGATGAGCTTGCTCGATAGCATCGGCTTGAAGTTTGGGATAGTTGGGCTCCAGAAATCGCGAGTATGAAGGTTCAGCGAAGGTGTAGAAGCGTCCCGGAAATGCTTTGTCGTACTTGGCAATCGCTTCCACCAACCCATCGTCGAATCCCCCCGTCAGATTCACCATCGCCCGGATATTTTTGCGATCCATGACGGGAAGAAGCTCATTAGGTGTGCCCAGATAAGTGCGCGCAGCGCCCAATTCGATCCCTTTTCCTGACTTCGCGGAAACGGAAATGTGAGTGTGGATGTCCACAGCCGGAAACCGAGCGTGCTCGACGCGGCTCTCATCCACTTGAAGCATGCTCTTGGGCTCGTAGTCAGCCAGGGCCAAATGTTGGGAGGACGAACCTGGTGGCGCATTGGTTCCTTCGACGTTCGTGAGTCCATGCGCAGTGCCCTTCGAAGCGGTGGCGCCCAGCGCCAGAGCCAGCCCGCGGAGCCAACTTCTCCGGTTGATCACTGATTACCTCCTGATGGATTACGTGTTTGGGTCGAGGAACCGTCAACGGGAAAATGCAACGTGAAACTTTGAACCACGCGGTTAATGACTCCACTCTCGGAAGGCGAGTCGGGCTGCAAACCCTCACGCATACAGCGGAAGAACCCCAGCATCTGGCCCACCACCACATCGATCACCGGAGCACTGTCGTCGCCTACCTCGGCCAAGCCCGGGCAGTCGATGACCGCATCGTGCTCGCGCACCACCTCGGCTGGAACGTCATCACCGACCACCAGTTTCAGCAGTCCAAGATTCTTTTGGTCAAGTTCCCGCATCAAGTCGCACTCGTAGGCTCTGGCGGTTGGGTCGGACGACAGGAAACAAACGATTAGCGTATCCCCGTGCACAAAACTCATGGGGCCATGCCGCAAGCCCAGATAAGTCTCGGACATGGCGCTCACTTGACCCGCGGTCATTTCCAGCATCTTCAGGGCTGATTCGCGAGCCGCGCCAAGTCGAGCCCCAGTTCCTAAGAATACTGCTCGGCTAAACTTCAGGTTGACCGTTTGCGCTAGAGTGCCGAAATGATCCTGGAGAAGATTGCTCAGAATTCCGCTGAGTTTGCGGCAAGTCGACTTATAACGCTCAGGCGCATCCAGAAATCCCAGGAATTGAGCTGCAATTACGAGATTCGTGAAGCTGCTGGTCATTACCAGGCTACGGTCATTCGTCCCATCGTCGAGGGCGACGACATGAACTCCTGACTCAGCCGGGTAGCTGGTCGCCAGCTTGCCGTTTGCGTTGCAAGTCAACACCAGGTGTCGAAGCTGCGGATCCACTTCCAACAATAACGACAGTGCTCCAACGCTTTCTGGACTGTCCCCAGAACGCGCGAGCGAAACCACCAGGCCAGGCCTTTCGGGAGGCAACGCCTTGAGGGCATGGGTGAGTAACGCACCGCCGCCGATGGCCAATGTATTGACAGCAAGTTGATTCTGCAGAGCCAGACTCACACAGTGCCCTGCGTACTCGGAGCTTCCAGAACCTGTCAGCACCAGGTTGCGTATCCCGGCTAGACACGGGCGCAGTTCCGAGGCGAGCGCCGACATTTGTTCACCGGTATGAATCCAACTGGAAGGTTGCTGGAGAATCTCTCGCAGTGTGTGGAAATATCCTCGCCGACGCTGTTCTTCGTCAGGGGCCCCGAGCAACTTTGCAGCCTCTGGCTGGCGCTCACAGACATCGCGTAGCCAATCCGAAAAAGCAATTGTAGTACTGAACGTCACCCCAACATCCCTTTCAGAAACCCCGCCCAACCAACATGAATCACGCGACCATTTACCGGCCCGGTTGCAGCTCCGGAGTTGCAATATCCACCGGTTCATCTCTCCCCAACAGGGAACCATGCCAAAGGCTGCCTCCGAAGGTCGAGACGTAAATCTTGTTGCGGTCGGCTGGATCTGGAATTACCCGGTAGGACCACTTGAAGTTGAAGCCGGGAATCCGGGACCAGTGCTCCCCGCGGTCTTTCGAGCGCCAGGCCGAGGATTCAAAGCCTGAAGCATAAAGGACATTGGCGTCGTTCGGATCGAGGGTCACGTCGTAAATGTGCCGATCGCGATCGAAAACTTGACGCCAATTGCGACCGCCGTCCTCTGAAAGATAAATACCGCCGCCATCGCCGTGCGTTCCTGATGCGCGCGCCCACGCGGAGAGATAGAGCCGCTGTGCAGACTTTGGGTCTATGGTAAGAGCGTTGGGCCCATTCACGTCTTTGGGAAGCGCAACCGGCTCCCAATGTTCTGCGTGATCTTTCGACCGATAAAGCGCGCCATCACCCTCGTCTCCGATGCTGCCGTCTTCAGAGCGGCGGGCCAGCACTACGTAGAGAGTTCCGTCCGAAGCCTGCGATAGACGCCAGGCGAAAGGTTGTTTCTGGGTGATACCTTGATTCTTCAACGACCAGGTTTTGCCACCGTCAGCGCTCTTGTAAACTCCGCGTCCGAATCCAGCGACATACAAAATGCGCGCGTCTGGTGGGCTCTTGGGATCGAGCAGGATATGGGTAGCAGCAGTTTCGTCCATCCCTGAATTCGACTTTTTCCAGGTTTTCCCGCCATCATCGCTGATGCAAACTCCGCCCTTGTAGCTGGCGACGTCTGTATGCCGCCACATCTTCGGACGTGGCAAGTCGTGGGTATAACTGTTCACGCTCCACATGCGGCCGCGGACTTTCGGATCGAAGGCGAGCCAATACGTTGTGTTCAGCCATTCCTGAGGCTCCCCGGCTGTGGAGCTCTGCCAGGTGGCGCCACCGTCCTCGCTGCGGAACAGACCGATGTCGGTGTAGGTGAGAAATTGCCGGTCTGAATCAAACGGATCAAAATGAATGCCGTACACGTTGGTGACATCAAGGCCGGTGCTGACCCACTCGCCCGAGGGTATCTTGCGCGAGTACGCAGCCCACCAGTTCGCCCCGCCGTCCGTAGTTTTCATAGTGCGGCCCAGATCGGTGCCATAGCAAAGATTGGGATCTTGATCGGACACTCCGAGTTCCAGCGGATTTTCTCCCCAACCGACGCCGAAGCGTTGCGTGATCCAGGCATCGTGCACGTTTGGGGCAGCCGCGCCAGCCTCCTTCCACACCAGTTGCCACGAGGCGCCTGCGTTTTCGGTTTTGGCGACTCCGATCCATGTTTTCCAGCCCATCGACAGATCGCTATACGAGACATACGCGATGTCACCGTGCAAACGACTGGTCGCGACGGCGCGCACTTTCGCTCCTGACCCCGGCAATGAAGATTTCTGCCAGGTGCCCCCACCGTCTTTCGAAACGAAAATGCCTTCTTTGGAAACTCCGTACATGATGGGCTGCGAACCTGAACCAAATCCCGCAGAAACGTCAGTGAAAGTGACGGAGTCCGGAGCGGCGAACTTGTGCATCCCCGTATCGTTCTTAACCGACACAAAATGCTGTCCAGCCAAAAACACGGTGCGAGAACCTAGGGGGGAGTGCGGATCAACCCAGATTCGGCGCGACGCTTCTGTCAAAGCGCCGTCCTGCAGCCAGGTTTTTCCAAAATCGTGAGAAATAAACAGCGCGGGGTGGTCCTTCTCGCCAGCCGCCGCGTAGAGCATCTTCGAGTCCGCAGGATCAATAGCGAGCGCGGTAATTACGCCCAGCGGGTCGGGATCGGCGACCAGATTCTCGTCCGAGTGGTCCGATCTCATGACAATGGACTTGATATTGGCGGGCTTCGGATATACCAGTTTCCAGGTTTCGCCGGAATCTGTACTTCGCCACAACCCAGTAGCTTGCGCGTACATGACTTTTGCATCGAGAGGATCGAAAACAAAAAATCGAACTACGCCCCGCAGGTTGAACATCCGCCACGACTGGCCGCCATCGTGCGTAATGTAGGCTCCGGTCATATCGCAGGAGATGAGAACGGTATTCGGATCGTGCGGGCTGATGGTGGGATTGAACATCGCTCCCCCACCCCCCGGACCCAGAACTTTGAAATCCCCCGGGCGAACCGCGAACGCAGCATTTATAAGAAGCAGGGAGAGAATCAGCTGACGCCCGATGTTTGCCATTTGATTCTTTCTTTTACTTTCTATATCTTTGCTTCACCACTTTCCGGCAAAGTCCCAAAAATGTCAACGGCAAAGTGGAAATTGCGGTTAAAACATGCAGAGAAGAAGCGTGCTGAAGGGCGCTGCGCTACTGGCGGCACTCGGCCCCGCTGCGGGATTTGCCCAGGGATTCGGAAATCAAGAATCCAGTTCCCCCATTGTCCCCCGCAATCGCCTGGAGCAAGGTCCCTTCGATATCGATCAGGACGAGGGCTGGTTAACCGCCCTTTTCACGACTCCCTCCGAGAAGCCGCTGCGTAACCCAGGCCTCGGCTTGGTTGGATACACCGGGGAAGAGAGTGGCCCGTCACTGGCCGCGCGCGCCGGACGCGAAACCCTGGAGCAGCACGTCGAAAATATTTCGAGCCTGCCTTTCGTCGATGTTATGTACATCCGCTGCGATTGGCGCAATGTGCAATCTCGTCCGGGAAAGCTCGACCTTGATCCAGTATGGAAACTCACGCTCGATGCTGCCAAGCGCAAGGGGCTGCGCGTTGCGTTCCGCGTCCAGCTTTCGAGCCCCGTGTTTCAGTCGGAGAACATTGCACTCCCTGAATTTCTGCGCTCCCGCATTCCGATGGTGAAGATCGGGCGCATCCCAGGGCACGGAGACTCTGAATACGTTGAGCCCCGATATGATCACCCCGAATTTCAAAAAGCCTTCACCGAACTCAATCACCTTCTTGCCGCCGAGTTCGAAGGCAATCCCCTCATCGAGTGGGTGGACATGATGCAGTACGGATTCTGGGGCGAGGGACACACCAGCAACTTTCCCAATCCATTTCCCGATGAGGTGACGGCTGAGCGCACATTTGTGGACATGACCGCGCTGCAACTTGAAACCTGGAAAAAGACTCCCCTCGCGTTCAACACCCAGGCGGACATCAGTAACGTTGGTAATCGAAAAACGCTGGCCATGGCAATGAGCGCCGGCGCGTGGCTTCGCTCTGACAGCATCATTATCGAGGAACCAATTCAGATCGACCAACTCGCGAATCGTCCTCCATGGCTGGCAGCAATTCTCGAGGACGGATACTTCCGTCAATACGATATTTCCAAACTGGCGAAGGATTCGACTGGTGTGAACGTGATGGAAAATTATCTCCTTCACACGCTTGATCTGCGATCGAACTACTGGTCACTTTGGACCGAAGCTGCGAACCTGGCGCGATACAACGAGACTTACCCCCGAGGCTTCGCGCGCCTGCGCGCGAATCTCGGATACCGTTTGCGTCCTTCATGGGTCTGGCAGCGCAAACGGCATGGTACGTTCGAACTGATCGTTGGAGTGTCCAATCGCGGAGTCGCGGGGGTTCCCGGGCTGCTCTGGCTGCAAGTGGCAAGCCCCGATGGACAACTAAACCTCCGCGGCACGCTTGATCCCGGTCATCCTCATGGTGGAGGCATTCGTCTTGGTTCGTTCTTGCTGCCGAAAGGGTTTGAAGGCACCGTCCATCTCTCCGCCCAGTTGGAAATTCGCACCGGCGTATTGAAGCCGGTGGCGTGGGCGTGCGAACAACCACTGAACCCCGACGGTTCAATCGCCGTTGAAGTAAAAAAAAAGAACGACCCTAACTGGCGAAAGGGAGTCTGAGCCTTGACCGGAGCCTCTCCGCGTGGGTACGGGCGG
>Ga0185299_10003728_pt1 | contig 19561 bp, 11 predicted proteins | sample PaiPotPPA55metaG_FD_128002 | JGI IMG/M metagenome (GOLD analysis project Ga0185299, IMG submission 128002) | Iron sulfur acid spring bacterial and archeal communities from Banff, Canada, to study Microbial Dark Matter (Phase II) - Paint Pots PPA... ...
TCCCCGAAGGTATGCGCGGCTCGCACATTCCGGAATACCACTAAAGTGCTATCGAGGTTAAGAGCCTACTATCACCCTCACGTACAACTAATGAACCCTGCCTAGAATCGAACCTAACTGGATTGGCTTCGATTGCGCTGCGGTCCTCGATCCCCAATCTTCAGGTTTTCTTCACCCATAACCGCTACAATTGTTTTTTGAAGACTGCGGAACGCGCAGATCGTCGCGGCACTGCTGAGCCAGTCAACCGGTAGATGCTAACAGCCCTCCACACGCCGGCCAGGGCAGGAACTCTGAGGACGAGGCCGACAAATCGGGTAGCAGAAACCTATCCTCTCCGTACTGAGGTCTCCGCCTGAATGATGTCCCGTCGTGTTCTCTCTGTGTTTCTATTTAGTTGGGCCATTGCCGGACGCCTGCCGGCACAGAATGCAGCTTCCCAGTCTCAGGCCGCTTCTTCACAGCCGTCGTCCGATTCCCACACCATCGCGATAGCCGTTCCCAATGGCACTCCGCTGCAGATCGCCCTCGACAAGGAGGTACGCGTCCGAAAGATTGGCGAGCCGATTTCAGGGCGCGTGGTACAACCCGTCTATGTCTTCGACCGTCTCGTCATTCCCGTCGGTACCGTAGCAAACGGGCAGATATCCTCCATTTCCCCCGTCCCGGGCCGAACGCGAGCACTAGACGCTCTGAATGCTGACTTCAGTCCCACACACAAGCTTGCTGTCGCATTCCATGAACTCGTTCTGCCCGATGGCCGTCACATCGAGCTGCACGCAACCGTAGTTCCCGGGTCCGGACAGGTTATCCGGCTTGTTACCGCAGACGAGCACAAAAAGAACGTCGTGAAGGATGCCGCCGCCAAAAAAATGGCTCAGGCCCGCGCGCAGTGGAACGACGCCATGAAACAGGTGAAGTCGCCCGGCCGCATGCATCTCATCATGCGTTATGCCGTCGCGCAGCTTCCAGTGCATCCGCAATATGTCGATGCCGGGACCCTATACTCGGCAGAAGTATCGCAGCCACTCGACTTTGGCAGTGAATCCGTCTCCTCCAAAACTCTCTCGACGATCGGCATCGAGCCTCCGCCTGGAAGCCTTGTCCACGCCGTCCTCCTGACTCCGCTGAACTCGGCGAGCACGCAGAAGAGCGCCGACGTGGAGGCCGAACTCTCACAGCCGCTCGTCGACCAGGGACGCCTCATCCTTCCCGCTGGAACTCGCCTACGCGGCTCCGTTCTCCAGGTGCGGCCCGCTCGCCGTCTGCATCGCAACGGACAGCTGCGCATCGTCTTCCGCGAGGTCATCCTTCCCAATGGCTCCGTTCAGACCGTGGATACCAGCGTCCAGGGCATTCAGTCCGACTCGGCAGACAATGTTCAGCTCGATTCCGAAGGCGGCGCCAAATCGACTTCTTCAAAGACTCGATATGTCTCAACGGGCGCATCCGTAGGCCTGGCTCTGATCGGACAGGGCGGACGTCACGATGTCGGAGACGCAGGTCCGACTGCCGGCGGCGCGACCGGGTTCAAGCTCATCGGACTGATCGTGGGCATCGCCTTTCGCTCCCACACCTACGGCATCCTTATGAGCGCCTACGGTGGAAGCCGGTCCATCTATAACAACTTCCTTGGCAAAGGGCGAGACATCGTCTTTCAGAAGGACACAATCATGGAGATCGGCTTCGGCAGCAGAACTTCGCTACCCATGCCCACTACGGCGCCCGGAGAAGTACGATGAAGCGGACGGCCACTGTGTCTGCAGCTTTCGCAATTATCATCTTCTATACACTCGGCGCACCCGCACGGACTGTCGCGTCTCAACCTTTCCCGCCTCACTTCAAACCATTGGTGACCTTCGCTGCGACCGCCACGCAACGCCAGCAGCCTGCGCCAAACTCCTCCGGCGGGTATACTCTGCACGTCGACGCTGAAGAAGTCGTCCTGAACTGCACTGTGCTCGACAATAAAGGAGAACTCGTAAACGACCTGTCCAAGACCAACTTCAAAGTATTCGAGGATAAAACTCTCCAGCGAGTCATCTCCCTGCAGCATCAAGACACTCCCGTTTCCATCGGTCTGCTCGTCGATAACTCGGGTTCCATGCGCACCAAGCGAGCCGCCGTATCCTCGGCCGCACTCGATCTGGTCAAAGCTTCCAATCCACAAGATGAAACTTTCGTGATTAATTTCTCCGACCAGGCTTACCTCGATCAGGATTTCACCTCCGATCTTGGCGAATTACAGAACGGGCTTGCACATCTGAGCCTGTCCGGTGGTACTGCACTCTACGACACTGTCGTGACCGCCGCCGACAAGATAGAGCGATCCGCCAAGCGCCCCAGGAAGGTGCTGATCCTTATTACCGATGGCGATGACAACTCTTCGAAGCTCACACTGGATAACGCGATTCATCGCGTTCAGGACATGCAGGGGCCCATTATCTACTCCATCGGACTGATGTTTGGCGGTGGCGAAGCTCGGCATGCCCGGCGTGACCTGCGAGCTCTCTCGAGCGAGACAGGAGGAATCGCTTTTTTCCCCGGCTCGCTGAAGGATATCGATTCGGTCGCCGCCGAAGTTGCCCGCGATATTCGCAACCAGTACGCCATCGCATACCACTCCGCACGAGCTTCAGTCGACGGTTATCACACCGTCAAAGTTGAGGCGCATGCCCAAGGACACAGCAAGCTTACCGTTTATACCCGGTCCGGCTATTTTTCGAGACCATCTTCGTCCCCCAATCCAAAGACTGATCTGAAATGACTTTGCTGCCACAACGGCGAAGTCAAACCAGCCATTCCCGAACCAGTCGATGTGACTACCCCTGCACCGGAAGACGATGGCAGGATCGGTTACTCTTCATGATCCAGTTTTTGGCCATCCGGTCCGACCTGAATTTCCGAGTGCTTTTTCCCGGTCTCAACCTGAGCCTCATACGCTACGATTTTGCCCTGCTTCATCAATGATTCAATCTTCGTGATCCTGTCTTTCCCAGCCTGCGCACGGAGACTGCCGAGCACACTCGCAGGCAGGGTGTCCGCCTGGACCTCCTCCTCCACTTCGAGAAGATTGCCTTGCGGGTCGATCGTCAGATCTTTCGTATGCCCAGCCACCATCAATTGGACTTCATACTCTATTTTTCCTTTTTCGACATCCTTTGCATAACCAACAACGGTTGCGCCGGCACCCTGTGCATCAGCCGTTTTCTGTACGGGTGCAGGAAGATCGGATTTCGTGATCCGCTGTTCGGCAATCGAGACACTCGCTATTGCCACAAGGACAGTTGCCGTTAACACATTCACTGATTTCATTTCACGCCCTCCTTGTCTCTCACTATAAGGATGGAACCTGAAGGTTGACTTAAACCGGGATGAAGTCAAGCTGAAGGACCATCGCTCGGAAGCGGCCATAAACGTCAGTGGGTTAAAATTTGGCATATGCAAGTGCAAATGCGCGCCCGGCAGATCGCGAGAATCTGTGCAATGTGGATGCTGATCGCGCATTGTGTGGCCGCCCAGACGCCAGTGCCGTCCAACACTCTGCCCTCGAATGGCGAGGAGATACAGCTACACACCTACCTCGAACAAGCTGCGGAAGCGATGCATAAAGGCGACAACGCGGCCGCGGCGAAAGATCTGCGGCTCGCGTTGAAGATCGATCCGCATTCACTCGCCGCGCTAAACAATCTGGGAATTGTGCTGGCCCGGATGGGGAGACCCGCCGAGGCGATCCCCTTGTACGAAGAAGCGCTAAAGTTCCGGCCTGACGACCCTTCGACAAAACGCAATCTGGCCATCGCTGACTTTAAAGCCCAACGCTACTTGCCGGCGTGGCGGTTGCTTCGGCCGTTGGCGACCACGTATCCAACCGATTTTCAGATTCTCGATTTGGCTGGCTTCTCGCTCTTTGCTCTTGATCGTTATCCCGAAGCCGCTGAATATCTGGAACGGGCGAACCACGTCGAGCCATCCGACCCGGAGACGCTCGATATGCTCGGCAAGGCGTACCTGCGGATAAAGGATTACAAGGCGCTTACCAGCGTTTTCGCTCGCATCATGCAGATCAATCCAAACTCGGCATCTGCTCACATCATGATGGGTACGGCCTATGACCAAATGTCGAATCGACCGGAGGCCATCAAAGAGTATCAAGCGGCGGTAGAAGCAGACCCGAATTTCATGGGCGCGCATTCCGGTCTGGGCTTCGAGTATTGGCGACAGGGCGAGAATGAACTTGCCGAGAACGAGTTTCGGGCGGAACTGCAGCGCTTTCCGAGCGATCCCGTCTCGAACTGTATTCTCGGTCTAATCCTTCTGAATAAGTCCCGACCCACTGACGCCGAGCCTCATTTTCGGGCTGCCCTGGCGGTGAATCCTCGTTATACCGAGGCTCTGTTCGGTTTGGGAAAAGCGGAACTGGCGCTGCAACATCCCCGCGCCGCGCTTGAGCCTCTTCGCAAGGCCATCCGGATTGATCCCAACTACTTCGAGGCCCACTTTGTTCTCGGCACCGCATTGCGGCAGCTAGGACAGACCAAAGAGGCGGCGAACGAACAAAAGATAGCGCTCGATATCCAGGAGAAAAGTAGGGCGGAGGCTATCAAGAGGAATGAGAGCCAGTGAAGCCGTGTGTCGAAGACGCTCGATATTTGCTGGATAGGTACAGAAAACGGCAAAGCGCACGCCGGTCTCTGCCCTGCGCTTTGGGCCACGGTTAAAAGTTAATCTTTCCTCCGATTTGCACCTCGCGCGGAATATGATATCCAGTCACCCTCCCAAAGGATGGGCTAATCACGTCCGTCACAATCAAGTGAGGGCTCAAGTGCCTGGCGTTTCCACTAGCGGTCCAAAAACCCCGGGCGAGTTCTTCAACACTGCGGCGTTTAGCCAAGCGGTAGCTCATTGTTGAAGACTATAAAATTCGGCGAACGGGCCTCCTTCCGGCTTCGGCTCCCGAGGGGAAACCAATCCCGCCGGGAAAGAGCGGGCAAGACGTAGTGGTCGCGCTGATGGTGCACGCCTGGGTGGAATGGGTTGTCGTTACCAGGCTCCAAGGATCGTTCTTTTGATTGATGATCAGGGGCTGCCCGGTCTGGAAGTTGACAATACCGGAGAGCTCCCAGCCCCCCAGCACCCTCCCCAGGCCTCCGCTCTGCATTTCAGATCGACCCCGACGATGCCGAGGCACATTTCGTCCTGGCACGGCCTTGCGGCAAGCCGGACGCGCGGCCGAGGGAAAGCAGGAACAAAAGATCTTGGTCGACCTACAGGAGAAGAGGCGGACGGCGGCGATTAAGAAGACCGAGAGCCAATGAAACTTTGAGAGCCGTTTCTTGCTCCGGAAAAAACGCGGCGCACGCTTTTCGGCGTGCGCCTCCAACAAACCATAAAAGGGTTGATTTCTTAGAACCTAAACTTGGCTCCTAGTTGAACAGTGCGGGGATCATGCCATCCGTTGATGCTTCCGAATGACGCTTTCCCGATGTCCGTGTTAATTCCGTTGGGACTGCCATGGTTGAATGCGTTGAAGGTCTCAAGGCGAAGCTGCAAAGCTGCGCGTTCGGCGAACTTTATGTTCTTGATCAGGGAAATGTCCCATAGTTGGAACCCTGGTCCCAAAACGGTCCCAGGTTTCTCAGTGCCGAAGTGGCCGACTGCCGTTGCGAACGCGGCGGTGTTGAAGAACTCGGCTGCCGTCTTCGGGCCGTGGGGATCGCCGATCAGGTCAGTGCGGATTTGAGCCGTTGCTCCACGCGCCAAGTTTAGACCTGAATTATTGTTGGCTGCGTTCGCGAACGGATCGTTCCCGCCCTGTGTCACCGTGGTCGACTGGCCAGATTGGATGTTCGTAATTCCAGAGATCTCCCAGCCGCCGAGCACATGTCCGACGAGACTGTTCTCATTTTTATAGAAGGGCAACTCGTAGACGTAGCTTACGGCCAGGATCTGGGGTGTGTTCAGTGTAGACAGTCCATAGTCCCCTTTTAAATTGTATGCGTCAGCGACTCCCAGACTACGGTCCTGTGGATTCGTCGTGAGCAGCTTCGACCATGTGTAGGCAACTCCAACGGTCAAGCCCTGGCTAAGTCGGCGGTTCAGCGACACTTGCAGCGAGTTGTAGTTGCTGGTGAAGATGGGGGCGCGAGATACAATCGCCTGGTATCCGCCAGACGGCACAAGCGCGTTCGCGTCTACCGTGGGATTCGCTAATCGATCTGCCACAGTCGGTTGGTTGATGTTGATATCGCCGAGCAGGTGGGTGCCTTTGGTACCCACATAACCGACCTCCAGCACCGTGTTACGCATGAGCTCGTGCTGCACGGAGAGGTTGTAGTCCTGATAACTCGGAGGCTTGAATGTTGGGTTACCCGTGGTGGTCAGGCTGCTTGGCCCCAAAGGTGCAGCACCCGCAATCCCATTGTTTACGTTGTCGAATATATTCGCGCTTGAAGTTCCGTTGTTGTTGATCGTTGAGGTCTGAACCAGGGGAGGATCACTGAAAGCATTTTGCTCCCAGATACCATTCAGGGTGCGGTCATAGAAAAGGCCATAGCCGGCGCGTATCGCCCACTTGCCGTCTCCGAACGGGTCGTAGGCCAAGCCGATTCGCGGTCCCCAGTTGTTATTTGAGTTCGGGTTGACGCGGCTTCCGAAGGGCGAGCAACTGGCCAACGGCGCAATCGCCTTCGCGGCGTTGCACGCGCCACCGGTGGGGAAGATGAGTCCGTTCGCATAAGTCGCTGCGTTGTTTCCCGCCACCATCTGCCCGGTGGCAGGGTCGATAATTGGAGCGTTCGCCGGATTGAACACGTTGGGATCGAAATTCACCAGCGTGTTGTTACTGTCGGATGGCGACGGGAAGTAGCTGTAACGCACGCCAAGGTTCAGGGTCAGTCGCCGGGTCACCTTCCAGTCGTCTTGGACGTAAGCTTCGAAGTTGACGTAATGCAGGTTCGGAATTGTGTCGTGACTCTGTTGTAGGTACCCGCTCGACTGCCCCAATAAGAAGTTCGCGAACTCTGGGTCTCCGTTTTTGTTGGAGAAGTTAAAAGTGGCCGCCCCAGAATCGCCGTTCTCGGTCTTCGTCATCCACATTGCTGTCAGACCGGTTCGGATGGTGTGGTTCCCATGTTGGATCGAAAGATTGTCGAAGATGTTCTTGTCTTTGTTGCGCTCAAAATAAGGCGCATTCGTGTTGGTCAAGCCTGCCGCACCCGACGCGAACGTGATATTGGGTGCGCGACCGTAGGGATCCTGGTAAGTGGTCAGATTGGTGAGCGTGCTGGTGAATGCTGGAGAATCCGCGATCGCATTGGTCAGGACCGAATTGATGGCACCCCAGGCATCGACGAACTCGACTTCGTTGACCACCTTTGGCGAGAGCGTCATGGTGGCGTTTACGACCAGACTGCGTCCGGGCGCATTGAGCGATGTCGTTTCAACGCCGGGATAGTTGGCAGCGCCCCAGAGTCCAAACGGAAAGTTCTGCGGGACTGAGTCCTGCATATAACGCCCGAATAGGCGGAGTTTGTCTCCAACGTTCTGATCCAGGCGGATGATGTCCTGGCGGAAGTTATTCAGTTGACTGTAATTCGTGCTCAACTGACCGCTCGCACCGGCCGGATTGGCGGCCATGAAGGCGGTCAAATAGGCCTGCGCATTTGCGCTGAAGCAGGTAGGACTAATAGTGGAGTTGCCACCTGACGTAGTTACACAACCCGCCGGCGCAACCGGAATCGGTCCTGCAAACACGCCACCCAGCTCGGCGGCTGTCGGTACCGTAATCGTATTTGTACCCGGTGTGCTCGCCTTCCGCCATTCCTCGGACCAGAAGAAAAAGGTCTTGTCCTTGTCGGGGTGAAATACCTTGGGGATAAAAAGCGGGCCGCCGATCGTAAAGCCGTAGTCGTTGTAGCGCTCAATTGGCGTCGTATTGTTAGCCCAAGACCCGCCAGCGGCGATGTTGGCTCTGGCGCTAAACGTGTTCGCATTGTAGAAGTTGTTGCGATTGAATTCGAAGGCGCTGCCGTGGAACTGGTTTGTTCCCGACTTCGTGGCAACGACAATTTGGCCTCCGCCACTCCGTCCGAACGACGCATCGTAATTGGAGCGCTCGAGCGTAAACTCCTGGATCGCATCGATACTGGGTGTGTTCAACAACGTTCCGTTCGATCCACTGTCGTTGATGTCAGCGCCATCCACGGTCCAGTTATTCGCCCCGGTGCGCGCGCCGTTGATCGAGATCTGTGTGTTGCTGCTAAGGCCGAATCCGGGCTTGTCGCCAAGTTGGTTTGAGACGCCCGGCTGGAGCAACACAAGCTGTTCAAAGTTCCGGTTGCTCAGAGCCAACTCTCGAACCTGTTCCCCTGTAACCGTTCCAGATTCTTCCGCAGTCGTGGTTTGAATCGGTGTGTTCTCAGCCGTTACCTCGACGGTTGCGGTAGTTTTTCCGGTCGACAATCCCACATTGAGGGTATGTTTTTCCGCAACGTTGAGAATTACGTCTTTAGCCACGAAGGTTTCAAATCCAGCGTTCTTGACCGTAACCGTGTACCGGCCTGCGGGAAGGTTCGTAATATTGAAACTGCCGGTGTTGCTGGTGGTCACAGAGCGTAGGTCCGCGCCGGTTTCCTCGCTGTGAACCACGACAGTCGCCCCAGCGACAACCGCTCCACTGGCATCGCTTACCGTGCCTGTGAGGGTTGCCGCCAGTTCTTGTCCCAGACCTGCTGCCGACAGGCTTAGGATAACCACGCACACCGCTAGAAATGAAGAATGCTTCCGTAAAACTCCGCGGTCGTCCTCGGTCGAGTTCCTACGCCTTCCACACGTCAATTTCGTCATTGCACGCCTCCTCAGACCGAAGTCCCCAAACTCAGGATTCCAAACGGGCCTATAATCTAAACGCACTATGCTATATAGCAGATGATCGTTCATAGTCAAGAAGAAAAAAGCAATCGTCCGGAGAAAATTGTTGGATGTACCCGGCGAGCTATCCCTCCTCATTCCCTAAGGACCGACACGGAGAAAGGTATACGTTAAAGGCGTCCGGGCCGGCAAACGATCGCGTCCCATCGCTGTGAATTACCTGCTGCGTGCCAAATCCCGCGCCCGAACGTTCTGCTCTCCCGCACAGGGCTCATTTTCATGCCCAAGACCCGATCGCAATCTTGCCTGAAGGACCATCCATGCCAGCCATTTCGCGAATTGGGCTTTACATCAAACTCTCAATAAGCTATATAGCATAGGGTGCTGCAAATGGCGGCATCCGGGAGTTGACCGTAACCGGTGGACCTTCCTACCAGGCTCGCCGTCCAAGAGAGTCTGGACACAATAAAGACAAATATGTCTGGAAATCATCACAACAGGACGCCCGCCTACAAAAGAATCCAGAGCGCGATCCGCGACCGCATCGTGTCCGCTAGTCTGAAACCGGGAGACGCAGTCGCGTCTGAGCGCGAACTGGCTAAGACCCATAAGGTGAGCCTTATGACGGCTCGCCACGCATTGGCCAGCCTGGAACACGAAGGAATCGTCGAACGCCGCCTTGGGGCAGGTACCTTCGTCGCTGTGCCCAAGATCCACTTTAACAAGTTGATGAGCTATACCGAGCAAATGTCGAGCCGGGGTTTGGCTCCACGTTCGCGAGTGTTGGTGGCAAAGGTGATTGAGGGCGAACCGGAAGTTGCGGCTCGGCTCGGGCTGGCGGCAACCAGCCGAGTGCTGAAAATCCAGCGTCTCCGGCTTACCGATGAAGAGCCGTTTGCTCTGGAAACCTGCTACCTCGCCGCAGCCGATTTTCCCGACCTGGCGTCATCCCCTCTAGGAAGGACTTCCCTGTTTGCGATTCTCGAGCATGAGTATGAGACCAAATTGGCATACGCAGACGAAGAAGTCGATGCCACGTCGGCGGATGCCAACATTGCCGAGTTGCTCAGCGTACCTCGCGGCGCCGCGGTGCTGCGCATTCGCCAGATCATCTATTCAACCAAGGGCAAAGCTACGATTTACGTAGTCGGTTTCTACCGCTCGGAACGGCACACGCTGTTTATTCGACGCTTCCGCTAGAACGCTGTAGCCACCGGCCCGCGAAGAAGAGGCCCCGATGCATCTAAGAGTCGCAATAATTCTCGCAAGTCTAATCGCATTGCCCAGCGCATCGAATCAGGCAACGCCGTCGCCAAGCCAAGCTTCCGGATTCGTTAACACCCTGATGCCGCAACCTTCGCAGCTTTCCGCGCAGGAAGGACGGCTCACGCTCACATCTTCCTTTGCTGCTACCGCGGACCACTATCGGGATGCTCGCCTCGACGCGGCCATAGCGCGCAGCCTTGATCGCCTCAAGAGTCAGTCAGGCATTTCAATTCCTGCATCTCCGCCCGCCGCCGGCACATCCGGGGCCCTGGTCATTAGCGTCGACGGACCCGGAGAACCCCTCCAGTCGGTCGACGAAGATGAATCCTACTCTCTCGACGTCAGTCCCTCAGGTGCACGCCTTCACTCCGCTACTGTGGTCGGAGCCATGCACGGTCTCGAAACTCTGCAACAGCTGGTGCAGTCTGATGCAACGGGTTATTTCGTTCCCGCAGTGTCGATTCGCGACACTCCGCGTTTTCGCTGGCGCGGCCTAATGATTGACTGCGGACGCCACTTCATGCCGGTCGACGTTATCAAACGCAGTCTCGACGGGATGGCCGCCGTTAAGCTTAACGTATTCCACTGGCATCTCAGTGAAGACCAGGGTTTTCGCATCGAGAGTCGATCTTTCCCCAAACTCGCGGGGCTGGGCTCCGACGGACTCTTCTATACTCAGGAGCAAGCCCGCGAAATTGTTGCCTATGCGCGCGACCGCGGCATCCGCGTCGTGCCCGAGTTCGACATGCCGGGACACACCAGTGCATGGTTCGTCGGGTATCCCGATCTCGCCAGCGGGCCCGGCCCCTTCCACATCGAGCGCGAGTTCGGCGTCTTCGATCCGGTGATGGATCCTACGCGCGAAAGCACCTATAAATTTCTCGATACTTTTATTGCAGAGATGGCGGCCATCTTCCCCGACCACTTCATGCACATCGGAGGCGATGAAAATAACGGCGTAGAGTGGAAGTCCAATCCGCGCATTCAGAGCTTCATGCGCGAACACCGTCTCCAGGACACGGCCGCGCTGCAAAATTATTTCAACCAGCGCCTCCTCAAACTTCTTGAGAAGCATGGCAAACACATGATCGGCTGGGACGAAATTCTCACTCCCGATCTGCCCCGGGACGTTGTCGTTCAGAGCTGGCGCGGCTTCGATTCACTCGCTACCGGCGCCAGAAACGGATACAACAGCATTCTCTCCGCTGGTTACTACTTGAATCTTATGAGCACCGCAGCGGCACACTACGCGGTGGATCCGCTGCCCCAAGCGAGCGGCCTCAGTCCCGAGCAGCAGGCGCGCATTCTCGGCGGAGAGTCGTGTATGTGGACTGAGCAGACCACCCCACAAGACATCGACTCGCGCATCTGGCCCCGGGCCGCAGCGATTGCCGAGCGGCTCTGGTCGCCGCGTGACGTAGACAACGTAGACGACATGTACCGTCGACTAGCGGCCGAGTCGCTGCGACTGGAACCTTTAGGTCTTACGCACATCGCTCAGGAGGCAGTCAGCCTGCGCCAGTTGGGTAGAACCCAACCGATCGATCCGCTGCATATCATGGCCTCCGTTCTCGAGCCTGTCACCTTCAACGAGCGCGCACACATGCAGCACCCGAATCAACTCACGCCACTCACTCTACTCGTGGACGCTCTTCCGCCCGATCCGCCATCGCGCCACAATTTTGAGCTGCTCGTGCGCGCCTATCTGCAGGATCCCGCAACCCGATTGCAGGAACAAACTGAACTTACTACTCACTTCAAAGCCTGGATCGCCGCAGAACCTGGAATCCTGCACTTGATGGCTGCTTCGCCCACACTCGCCCAGGCAGAGTCGCGAGCCCATCAACTCACGCTACTAGGCACGACGGGTCTCGAAGCGGTTTCTTATCTCTCATCCGGACTGCCCGCGGCTGCGGGTTGGAAAGCTGAGAAGCTGGCTGGCTTAGACGCAGCCGAGAAGCCGCAAGCGCTGGTTCGCTTCACGGTTATCAAGCCCTTGCGCGACCTGGTCGGCGCAGTTCCCGAAGCTCCTGGGAAATAAGTTGTCGTCAACAAGAAATTGAAAGGCAGGCTGACTTTGTTAGCCAGCCTGCCTCAGTTCTTCCTTCGAAGTGCCTAGGTCGACAGGAACTAGCGACCCAGGCCGGCAGCCATGGTTTTTACCATTGTTCCATTTGCGTCGTCGTCTTTCAGTGCCCACACGTAGGCACCGCCCAAACCTCCCGGAACCTTCAGATCTAAATAGATCATCTTCAGGAATGCCGTAGCGGGATCATCGTAAGTATAGAAGGTCCCGCTGGTCCGATCGTAGAGGGATACCGCGATTCTTTGCGGATCGAAGTGATTCTTGTACCCGTTGGAGGTAAGGGTTGAGAGCGTCGAATAGGTCAGGAGCCCGGGAGTCAACAAGGTATCGCAACCGGGCGTATTTCCGAGGAGGTCGGTACATAAACCCGTTCCGTTAGCCAAGAGCACTGGAGAAGGACCAGTTGAGTTCTGGTACAAGCCATGGTTCGCATTGGGTACGCCAGTCCAGCCGGCAGCATACAATGGCAATCCCATTGTGTATTTAGACGGCGGTACGCCGGCCTTGAGATAGGCGTCTACGGTGTCGTTGATGTCGAGGTTCTGACCAAACAACGGGTCCTGGCGGGAATCGAACAGTGGCGATGCGTCATTGGTCTGCGTGACCCATGAGCCGGAATAGTTGTATCCGTCGATGGTGATGAAATCTACCTGCTTGGCTGCATTCTTGAGATCGATGTTGACATAATTCTGCGCGCCCGCAGGGCCATCGAACGACAAACTATATTGCTTGCCTGTGGTCTTGCTCAAGGCGTTCAGTTGGCTGCGGAACTCGGTTAGCAGGGCTGTAAAGTTCTGCGTGTCAGTCGCCGTAGGAAATTCCCAATCGATATTGAAACCGTCAAACAACCCTGGGGCGGTGATGCCCGCGGCAATGTTGCCGTTGACGAACATGTTGATACAGGAAGCGGCAAGAGCCTGGCGTCCGGCAGCGGTTCCGGCGGCGCTGACGAAGGCCGCAGTGTTGACCGCGGACGCTCCTCCCAAAGACATCAGCACTTTCAGATTGGGATGGAGTGTCTTGAGTTGTTGAATGGCAGCAAAATTTCCATACAGCGGTCCAGGGTAAGGGGTGCCGTTCACGCTGGGCAGGTAGGGAGATAGATAGTCGGCCCACGTATCGGCAATGGCGCATGCTGGCGCCGGGCTCGTCGTCACGTTGCCAAAGGCGTAGAGGAGGTGCGTCAGTTTATCCGCCACACCATTCTGTTGCAGGTTTGCAATATTGTAGCCAGCGTAATAGATACTCCACTCTTCGAAGTATCCCCCGAGAATCTTGCCTTGATTGTGGTTTTGTGCGTATGAGGGGGAGATGCTTGCAGCGAGGGCCAACAAAGTTAGCAAAGCCCCTCGGAGCAGGCGCGGTAGGAAACGTGTTGACATGGCAAAAGCCTCCAGAATCCGGAAAGTGCGAACCGGCGGAGTATAGAGCTATATAGCGGAACTTGCAAGATCATACTTTTGCAGCACGATATGTTGGCCATCGCAAGAACATTGGAAGCCTTGCCGGGCAGCAGGAGTCATGCAGACAACTTGCCTACCGCGGGCCGTCAACCCAAATCAACGCTGTGGAAAAATCAAGGGCAGGCTGACTCCATCGTCAGCCTGCCCTGGTAGTTACTCCTTGGCGCGAAACCTCTATGGATTGAGATCTGTGCCTAAGGCTTTGGTCAAGTCTCCGTTCGGGGTATCGTCTTTCACCGCCCAAACGTAGCCGCCGCCTAAGCCATACTGTTTGATGTAATTCACTTTGCACTGCACCGATTCAGCATTGTCGTAGCTGAAGGCGGTGTTAGTGGTTGGGTTGAACATACGCGTCGAGCAGCGGGTGGCGTCGTAGCTGGAGGTGAATCCGTTGTTCAACATATTTACGAGTGAGCGGTAGGTCGCCAGGCCATCAACCAGCAGGAAGTCGCAACCTGCTGCCGGACCACCCTGGTTCTGACCCGTCGGGCAATTCCCCACACCGTTGATGTTAGGAACCGGAGCGGTTCCGTTCGGGGTTTGAGTTCCCGATCCATCCAAAACCCCGGTTGCGTTCTGGAACATGCCGCCATTGGCCGAAGTAAGGCCTCCGGCCCAACCTGCACCGTAGAGCGGGAAGCCCATGGTGTACTTGGCCGGTGATGCGCCGTGCGCCAGATAGTACTGTACGGTTGCGTCAATCGTGTCACCTTTTCCGTACAGCGGACTGGAAGTTTCGTCGTACAGCGGAGACGCGTCATTGGTGGCACTGGACCAGTCTCCGGCGTAGTTATAGCCGTCGACATTCATGTAGTCCAACACCGCACTCAGACCCCCGATGTTGATCGTGTCATACCCACCATCGTTGCCCGAATCCGGGGCCGCGCCCGGGGTTGACGGACCGGCAGCCAAATCTGCCAGTACAAGATACGTCTTGCCGGTCGTTCCCGACAACGTGGTCAGCTCGTTGCGGAACTCCGTCATCAACGATGTGAAGTTGGCCGTATCGTTTGCGTTTGGGAACTCCCAGTCGATGTCGAAGCCATCGAAGAGAGTGCCAGTGGAAACACCCGAGGCGATATTGCCCTGGACGAACATGTTGACGCACGAACCTACAAACGCCTGGCGTTGAGCCTGCGTGCTGGCGGCGAGATCGAAGAGCTGGTTGTAGGTGGGGGGATTCCATCCGCCGATGGAGATTAACACTTTCAGGTTGGGATGGAGTTGCTTGAGTTGCACGAGCGCACCAAAGTTCCCCTGCAGCGGAGCCGTGGCCGGAGTAGCGCCAGGCACCTGCGGAACGTTCTTCTGGTAATCGGCATAGGAGTCGGCGAGAGCGCAATTCACGTTGCTGCCGTTCGCGACCGGCTTGGCAAAGGCATAAATGAGGTGCGTGAGGACGCCGGCTACGCCATTGTTCTGCAGGTCCGCAACGTTGGCATTGGCGTAGTAAGTTCCCCACTCTTCATACCATCCGGCCATCATGAGACTGCTGAGGGCGGTGGTCGTTACGTTGACTGCCGAACTAGCGCCAGACGTGCCGGCATAGTCGCTCGCTTCAACCGTAAAGCTGTAGCTGGTCGAAGGCGAAAGGCCACCCGGTGTGTAGGACGTGCTGGTTGTAGTTCCGATCGCACTTCCATTCTTCAGCACCGTGTAGTTAGAGATGGTGCAGCCGTTCGGAGGAGTGACCGCGTTCCAACTCAGGTTGGTGCTGGAATCAGTCGTGCCGGAGGCCGCTAATCCGGTTGGAGCGCTTGGCTTGGTCGTGCACGAGCTAGCCAGTGTTGTCACATTCACCGCGGAACTCGCGGCTGATGTGCCGGCCGCGTCCGTCGCTTCCACCGTGAAGCTGTAAGTTGTCGAAGGCGTGAGACCAGTCACCGCATCGGATGTTGTGGTTGGGGAAGCGATCGTGGTTCCGTTCTGCAGGACTTTGTAGCTGACACTGCATCCTGCCGGCGGGGTGACCGCGTTCCAGTTCAGGTTTGTGGTGGATTGCGTCGTCCCAGATGCCGCCAAGCCAGTTGGTACCGCTGGCGCAGCCGAGCAAGTTGAACAGGGGCCGGTCGCAGTCCAGGGTTGGCCACTGCCAGCGCCGCCGTTGTTGGTCGACGGATTCTGGTTCTGTGTCCAGAAATTGGCAACGTAGTTTTCTCCGCCCACGCTTGCCGTCATGCCTTGGGTGTAGACCGCAGTGGCGCTCCATGCAGTTGCGCATCCCGATCCTCCGCCAGCGAGCGTCGTCACACTCACGGCTGAACTTGCGCTCGACGTGCCGGCAGCGTCCGTGGCTTCTACGGTAAAACTATAGGCGGTCGAGGCTGAAAGGCCGCTCACGACAAACGACGTGCCGGTTGCGGTTCCAATTGAGGTTCCGTTCTGCAATATGGTATAGCTGCTGATCGTGCAGCCCGAAGGAGGAGTGTCTGTTGTCCAGCTCAAGTTTGTGCCGGAGCTGGTGGTCCCACTCGCTGCCAATCCCGTCGGCGCATTCGGCTTGGTCGTGCAGGAGTTGGCCAGCGTCGTCACGTTCACCGCCGAACTCGGGCCCGACGTACCGTTAGCGTCCGTCGCTTCCACCGTGAAACTGTAAGCGGTCGAAGCTGAAAGGCCGGTCACCGCGAACGTCGTGCCGGTTGCGCTTCCAATCGAGGTTCCGTTCTTTAATACGGTGTAGCTGCTGATCGTACAATTCGCAGGAGGAGTGTCGGCTGTCCAACTCAGGTTGGTGCTGGAGCTGGTTGTGCCTGATGCCGCCAGACCAGTGGGCGCGCTGGGTGTGGTCGTACAACTGCCGCCGCTTCCGCCAGTTCCACTGAGAGAAGATGTCTGCGGACTATTCGTGGCGTTGTCGGTCACCGTCAGCGTGCCGCTGGCCGCGCCTGAGGAAGTTGGGGCGAAATACACATAGATGGGACACGAGCCGTTGGCGGCCACCGAGGATCCACAATTGCTGGATACGACGAATGGCCCGCTGACGGTGACGTTACTGATGCTCACGGCAGAACTGCCGCTGTTGGCGAGTGTGAAGGTAAACCACGCGGTGCCGGTGCCGACCGGGGTGCTGCCAAAGTTGTAGCTCGATGGGCTCAGAGTGACTGACGCTTGCGCCAACAGCGAAACCGAGACAAAGACGCAAAGCAGGGAGGAGAAAAGTAAAGCGCGCTTCATGGTGGCTCCTTGATTCGGGGGACTTGCCAGAGCGATCCGCCCGCGGTTCGGTGATTGAGAGAAGAGCCCGGCTGCGGTTGCATCGGACTCCGCGTCGTGAGAGTCAGCTGTACTCAACACTCATGGAGGATTCGCAGCCTCCCAAACTGCTCTATAGCACTAACGCGAAGGAGCGTACTCCGCTTAAGCAGGCCAGTCAAGAGTTTTTTTTCGTTTTGCGGAATCCGAACTACAACTTAATCCCTGCGCCGCTAACCAATAGAAGGCGTGGGGCGTGTCAGCAGCGATGCAGGTTTTTCTGGGAGTGTGGAAAAAGGCGACTCTGGAGCGATCTTGTTACGAAAACCGAACTTGATGAGGAATGTGGTGGGTGGACCCGGGAGTAGGAATTTTTTCCGCGGCGTCTGTAGTCGAGCGACAATCAGCGCTAAGGCCTGGTTACCACAGGTACCGACGGGACAACGCGGTGTGCCAGACATTTCCGGTGTCTATCACTAAGATCGCGATTTCACTCATTAACTCCGCGCCAGAAGGGTTGATTGCTATCGCCCGGTTAACAACAATCGCAGAACTTGCTATTAATTCAGCGTAAACGGAATCAGCAGGACAATCTTCGACACCGTGGACACCGAAATCTCAATTTACTTCAGGCCGGCAGCAATTGCTTTGGTCAGGGATGCTTTGGCATCATCGTCATTCAGCGCCCACACGTAGGCGCCACCAAGCTTATGCTTCTTGATGTAAGCCGTCTTCGCTGCTACCACCGTAGGATCGTCGTAGGTATAGAAGGTTCCGCTGGCAGGATTGTAGAGCGTCGCTCCGACTCTTGCCGAGTCATACCAGACGGTGTATCCGTACTTATTCGTCAGGTTCTCAATGGTCGAGTAAGTAGCAAATCCCGCGGTCAACACGGTGTCGCAACCGGGCGAAGCACTGGCTTTATCCGGGTTCGGGCAAAGACCCGATCCATCGGTCAAGAGAACCGGAGATGCGGCAGTGGCGTTCTGATATAAGCCATGATTCACCTTAGCAACGCCAGTCCAGCCCACGGCATATAGCGGCAAACCCATGGTGTACTTGGCCGCCGGCACGCCAGCCTTGAGATAGGCCTTTACCGTCGCATCGATGTAGCGGTCATCGGTATACAAAGGATCTGTGGACGTGTCATACAAGGAAGAGGACTCGTTGGTCTGCTTTTCGTCCGCCGCTGCATAATCGTAGCCGTCGATGGTGAGGAAATCCACCTCTGCAGCGGCGGCCTTCAGATCAATGTTGACATACTTCTTCGGGCTCGCTGGAGAATCGAAGGTCAGGACATACTTCTTGCCCGTCGTTTTCGCCAAAGCGTTGAGCTGTGTACGAAACTCTCTCAGCAGAGCGGTGAAGTTCTGTTTGTCCGCTGGACCGGGAAACTCCCAATCGATATTGAATCCATCAAACAAGCCGGGAGCCGTAACGCCTGCAGCGATGTTGCCCTTAACAAACATGTCGATGCACGAAGAGGCGAGCGCGGCGCGGCCGGCAGCGGTGGCTGCGGCGGTCACGAAGCCTGCAACGTTGCCCGCCTGTCCCCCCAAAGAGATCAACACTTTCAGATTGGGATGAAGCCCCTTGAGTTGTTGGATCGCGCCAAAATTTCCATACAGTGGCGGAGTGTAGGGCTTGCCGCTCACACTAGGCAGAGTCGAATTCTGGTAAGCGGCCACGGGATCGGCAATGGCGCATGCCGGCGGAGAAGTGGGAGTCACATTGCCGAAAGCGTAGATCAAGTGCGTTAGTTCATCGGCCACGCCATTCTTTTGCAAGTCCGCAATGTTGTAACCGGCGTAATTGATGCCCCATTCTTCGAAGTAGCCTCCGAAAATCTTGCCATGGCGGCGTGCCTGCGCAAACGACTGAGAGACGCACGCCACGAGGGCCAACAAACTCGTCAAAACCACTCGGAGCAGGTGCGGTATGAAAAGTCTTGACATAGCAAACGCCTCCAGGATTCGCAAACGCAGGATTCGCAAACGATTGACCGGCGGAGTATAGAACTATACAGCAGAGCCTATGGATCTTCGGATCTTCCGTCTGATCTGAACAAGAGACGGCCTCTTCCATTCGGTGGGTTAGGCGGAGACCGCCCTTTATTCCGCGCGAATCGGTGCTTCATCTGCGGGACACTATATCGAAGTCGATCGTTTCCTTGTCGCAGCGCCTTCGGGCATCTACGGCCTATGGAGCAAGGTGGCTTGACGCATCCGGTTACGAGGCAAGAGAGGACGGCGCAGCTTTTCTTATTTTTTGACCAGGTTCTGGGAAGAATACCTTCAGCAAATCCCGCGCTGCGGAGTTTCCGATCCCAGCGTGGTCCACAAGGAATAGCGTGACCTGCTCACGGCTTCGCTTCGCAAGGACGGATGAAGAGTATATCTTTTTTGGCACTTCTACATCAGGAAACATCGCGGTTTGGCACGCAAAGACATTTCTCTAGTTACTACCTAATTTCTGTTACGAAATCCGAACACGCTCACAGACATGACTTCAGTAATTAGAGGTTGTTAACTTCCTGTGCAACTCTTAGTAATCTCCGAGGGAGTAGATTAATGCTTTGCAGGTCGCCTAATTCTGTCACAGGCACCATCCTAGTCGCTGACGACCAAGCCGCGAACCGGGAACTGTTAGAAGAACTCCTTACAACTCAGGGATTCACAGTAAT
>Ga0185299_10003729_pt1 | contig 19557 bp, 18 predicted proteins | sample PaiPotPPA55metaG_FD_128002 | JGI IMG/M metagenome (GOLD analysis project Ga0185299, IMG submission 128002) | Iron sulfur acid spring bacterial and archeal communities from Banff, Canada, to study Microbial Dark Matter (Phase II) - Paint Pots PPA... ...
CACCGCGCCGATTCTCCAGTCTGGCATCGATGTGGACGTACCCAAGACGAAGACAGTGAAAGAACTCACCGAAGTGCGCATGGTAATTACGATCGATCGGTCACAACGCGTTTACTTGAACGACCAGCCGGTCAACATTCACGATATCGGCCAAAAAGTGATCGCTCAATCGCACGACCCAAAGCATCAAGCGGTTTACGTGCGCTGCGATGCCACGGTGCCATTTGGAAGCTGGGCAACGGTAGTGGATACGCTGCGGCAGGCCGGGGTGCAAAACGTGAGCGTCGTCACGCAGCCATTGAGCGAAAGTTCGGGAGCGCGCTGAGATGTCGGCACTGGCGGCAATTCGAGTCCCCGACTATTTGAAAGTTCCGCTCTGGATTTCGGGCGCGTTCCACGCCGCACTCATCGCATTCATGCTCTACGAAGGATATTACGCGCACAGCGGGACATCCTGGGGCGGGCCTGGTGGCGGCGCGATGACGGTGGGAGTCGTCGGCAACGTACCCGGAATTCCGATGCCGCGCCCCGACGTCGTCACACCGAACCGCGTGGTGGACGACTCGAAGGGACTCTACAAGACGGAGCCGCCGGAAATCAAACAGCCTCCGCCGAAGGACGCGGTGACGATTCCGAAGTTCTCAAAGTTAAAGCCGCCACCGCCGAAATATGACACTCATCCATCGAAGGTTTTCGAGAACAAAATACCACCGCCGCCCAACGCTGTCCCTTACGGGGGCGGAGGCGCGCCGGCAGTTCCCTACACATCGTTTGCGATGGGCGCAGGATCGAGTACGCAAGCCGGACTCAGTTTTGGCGGGACCGGCGGCGGAGACTTTGGCTCGCGATTTTCGTGGTACGTCGAAGCGGTGCAACGCCGCGTGAGCAGCAATTGGCTTCAGTCGTCGGTTGACTCGGGCATTGCGGCGGCTCCGCGCGCCACCGCGACGTTCGATATTCTGCGCGACGGCACGATCACAAATATTCAGATCACTCACTCAAGCGGCAATGCTTCGGTTGACGCGTCAGCGGTTCGCGCTCTGCAGGGGTCGAGCCCGCTCGATCGATTGCCGCCGGAATATGTGGGATCGAAGGTGGGCGTCGAATTCTGGTTTGATTTTCACCGGTAAGGATCGGCATCGGGCAGTTCTTAGAGGCTTATAGATGACACGAAGAATCGCAATTTTATCTGCCACACTGATTGCATGGGTGGCGCTTTCTGCTAGTTCCGCTGCGGCGCAGGATTGGTTCAAGACGGGCACCGGCCTCGGCGTTTCGAAGGCGCGGCTCGCTGACCCCGATCTCGGGATTAGAACGCCAAACGCACAATCGCTGGAAAAAACTTTTCATGACGTGCTTTCGAGCGATCTTGAATACAGCGGCATCCTGGATATGGTTAGCCCGAGCTTTTATCCCCTGAAAGTGCCGAGCCAGCCGAGTGAGTTGAACGCCGCGGAATGGGCGAAAGACCCAGCGAATACCTATATGCTGGCGTACGGAAATGCGGCTGTGGACGGCGCGAACCTAGCCGTAGCAGGCTTTCTTTCCGACGTAAAAAATCCCACCGCGCCAGTCGCGTTGCAAAAAATTTATCGCGGTGCGGCCAATGACGCCGACGCGCGCAAGTTAGCGCATCAGTTTGCCGACGATATCATCTCGCGCCTCAGCGGCGGCCTTCCCGGCATCGCGCAAACACAGATCGTTTACATCAGCAAGAGAGGCAACGACAAGGAAGTCTGGGTAATGGATTACGACGGCGCTAACGAGCATCAGCTCACGCACCTGAAATCGATTTCGCTCACGCCGCGCTGGTCTCCAGACGCGAGCCGCATCGCTTTCACTTGTTTTGTTACCTTCCGGGGAATACTGTCGCCGCAGATATGCATGTATTCGATCGTTTCGGACCGCCTGATTTCGTTTCCGCGTTATCGCGGGACGAATAGCTCGCCGGCGTGGTCACCGGATGGGACGCAGGTAGCCTTCATGTCGAGCCAGCTCGGAGACACGCAAATGTTTGTTGCTGACACCGACGGTTCGCATCTCCATCGCATCACGTTTTCCGCAGGAGTGAACACTTCTCCCGTGTGGAATCCGAAGACCGGCAAGCAAATTATTTTTGTGAGCGACCGCGGAGGCGAACCGGTTCTCTATCTTGCGAACTCCGACGGCACCGATCCGCAAAAGATCGATATGCCAGACATGGGCTACGTCATCGATCCCGCATGGTCACCGAATGGACAACTGGTTGCATTTAGTTGGCGACGCCCGAGCGGCAACTTCGATATCTATATCATGGATATTGTGAGCCGGAAGCTCGTGGAATTGACGCGCGATGCGGGGCGCAACGAGCGGCCGAGCTGGGCTCCCGATGGACGCCATATTGTTTTCGAGTCCACGCGCGGGGGATCGCGGCAGATTTGGTCGATGCTCGCCGACGGCAGCCAGCCGCGCCAATTGACGACGCAGGCGCAGAACGAATCGCCGAATTGGTCGCCGAGGTAACGCCTGTTATCAATTTGCTGCCCTGCCACCTGGGGGCGAGAGCTTCACGGGCCGAGTTGCAGTACAGTTTAACGATTCATTTTCATGTTCGCTGCCCTCGTAGTGAGCAGTGAAGGAGGCAACACAATGCAGAGCAGCACAGCTCGGAGGTTGGCACTGGCGTTCTTACTTTCAGGAATGATTTATTTCGCGGCAGGTTGTAAGAAAAAGGTGGCGGCGCCACCGCCGGCTCCAGCGCCGGCGCCCGTCGCGGCGCAGCCTACCGTCACATTGAACGCATCGCCTTCCTCGATTCAGAGCGGCGGCACCGTCACGCTTACTTGGTCGTCGACCAATGCCACCGATTTGGACCTTCAACCCGGCATTGGAAAGGTCGCGCCTCAAGGCAAGACTTCAACGACCGTAACCGACTCGACGACTTACACGATTACGGCAACCGGACCTGGCGGTTCGACAACTGCGACTGCAAGCGTTTCAGTTGCAGCGGCGCAGGCCCCCGAGCCGCAGGCTATCCAACCCGGTATCGCAGATCTGTTTAGTCAAAACATCAAGGATGCGTACTACGACTTCAACAAGGCGGACGTGCGTGCCGATGCACGCGACGCGCTTACGAAAGACGCGGAATTCCTGCGATCGTATCCGCAGGTGCGCGTCACAATCGAAGGCTATTGCGACGAGCGCGGCTCGACGGAATACAACCTGGGTCTCGGCGAACGCCGCGCCCAGGCTGCGAAAAACTATCTGATCTCACTTGGGATTTCAGCCGATCGGATCGATACCGTTAGCTGGGGCAAGGAACGTCCCTTCTGCAGTGAACATACCGAAGCTTGCTGGCAGCAGAATCGCCGCGGGCATTTCGTGATGGCTCACTAAAAATCAACCGCGCCTGCCTCTTCGGGCTTCGCCTCGGCGCGGCCCGAAGGGCAAGCGATTCCAAGTTTTATTGCAGTATGGTACCCACACCCAGCCTCGCCGCAACGATTGCGGCAGACATGCGATAATCATTTCAGACGATCGAGTGGGCTCCTTGCTTAGCGGCGGAAGCGCACCCGGATCTCAGAAGGAGGCTCTCTTTGCGCTCACGATGGATAGTTGTTGGGTTCGCGGTTTTGTTCGTCGGCGCCCTCGCCGGATCGGTTTTCACTCCCCCGCCCGCCGGCGCCGTGTCAAAAGAAATGATTCAGATGCAGCAACAGCTCACCCAGATCCTGCAAAATCAGCAGGATCTCCGCAGCGCGATTGATTCGAGCAACGCGACTATGCGCACGCTCGTCCAGCAATCGCTCGATGCCACGAACCAACTCAGCGGCCAAATGAACGGCTTGCAGAAAGCCGTCCAGGAAGTTCAGGCGAATTCCGGCTCGCGCATCGATTCCATGGGCCAGCAGACGCAGGGGCTCGCCGACAACGTGCAGGATATTCAGGCGCGCGTTGGAAAACTATCGCAGCAAGTCACCGACATCCAGAATCTCTTGCAGAGTATCGATGCAAAGGTGTCCGGCGGCGCGGGCAGTCCGGCTGCCAGCGGGCCTGGTCCAGGCGCATACGCTCCGAGCGGAGCGGGCGATCCGTCCGCCAGTAATTCGAATCCTCCCCCTGCGGCCATCTCGCCCATCTCCGCGGACACGCTTTATCAGAATGCGTTGCGCGATTTCACCAGTGGCAAGTACGATCTCGCGCACCAGGAATTCTACGACTACATCAAGCACTTCCCGTCGAACGATCTCGCATCCAATTCGCAGTTCTACATCGGCGAAATCGCCTACGCGCAGAACAATTTCAAGGAAGCGATCGCGGATTACGAGGCTGTTCTGACGAATTATCCCAAGAGTTTCAAGATCGCGGCGTCTTTGCTGAAGAAGGGCATGGCCGAACTCGAGACCGCCCAGAAAGCGGCGGGCATCCGCGATCTCCGCGAAGTTGTGAAACGCTTCCCCGGTTCGGAGGAATCACGCCGCGCGACGGCAAAGCTCCACGAAGTCGGCGCGACGCCCACAGCAACTCGTTCGCGCTAGGACTGTCGGGCCAGCGCAGCGGGTCCAAGATTACGCGCGTAGCAAATCGGGCTGCCAATTGTGAATCAACTTCTTGATGGCTTTGCGGTCCGTCAGTTTCTCATCCAAAACCCTTCGTGCGAGAGCCGGCAGCTCCGCGTCGCTTGCAAATCGGAGCGCGATAAGCTGTCCAACCGTAAATTCAGGAATACGCGAGCGCGAGTCGGCTGGAAGCACCCGCTCCATGCGTAATTGCATTTCAAGGCGAATCACGCGATTCTGCACCGCAAGCGGAAATATGCGCGTGTAATACCAAAGCAACAGAAGCCCCACTGCGGTGAACACCGCAATCACCGAATCAGCGGAGAACGATCGAACCATGTGCCGCAGATGCCAGCCAAAGTTGGTCACGAGTATCGCCAGCGTGACCACGTGAAACCCGAATACGAGTTTCGCGTGATTTTCGAAATTTTGAGTTTCTTGAGTCATGAGCGCAGCTCCTTCGGTGGTAAATACGCGGGGGCGCCGAAATTCTGTCAGAGTTCCTTGCATCTTCCCGCCCCGCCGCACTTCAGTTATACTCGCGGCATCGAAGGATTGGTTAAACAGGTAGGTCAACAATGTCCGTTAACAAAGCAATTCTGGTTGGGCGTTTGGGACGCGATCCCGAGACGCGCTTCATATCGAGCGGTCAGGCCGTCTGCAATTTTTCGATGGCAACTGACGAGTCATTCAAGGACAAAAGCGGACAGCGCCAAAAGCGCACCGAATGGCACCGCATCGTCGTTTGGGGAAAGCTGGCCGAGATCTGCCAGCAGTATCTGAAGAAGGGCATGCTTGTGTACATTGAAGGCCGCATTCAGACTCGCCAGTGGGAAGATAAGCGCGATGGTCAGAAGCGTACGGCGACTGACATCGTAGCCGCTGAGATGAGAATGCTCACGTCGCGCGCCGAGGGCGCCGCCGCAGGCGCGGGTGCCGGTTCCGGTATGGGGGGCGGGGGGCGCTCCGAAGATCCCGATATTGAAGGCGCAGCCATCCCAGACGAGCACAGTGGCCCGGGTCCGGAAATCTCCGACGAAGATATTCCGTTTTAATTTATTTTGCGGCAGGGCTGGGGCGCGGGAGCCGGAATTTGCTTCTACGGCGTCTTAGGCGCGGCAATCGTAGTTTGCACGTCGACGTGATATCTCTTGTAATCCGAGTAATGGACCACTTCGCTGGCTCTAAACCCTTTCACAAGTAAAACGCGCACGCCTCCGTGCGCCTCCGCGTAAGTAGGCAGCCACACCTCGTTATTGAGGAAAGCCTGCTCGAAAACGAAGCTCGTTCCTTTTTGGATGGTCACAAGCAAGCCGCCCGCAATTTTTGCATCGCCCGCAAAATACGCTTCCAGCCGCACTACGTCGTGCGCTTTTTCGTCGATCCACACGACTCCCGCCAGCTTTTGAACGATCCGCTCAACGAGATTCCTCGGTTTGTATTCAGGATTTCCTTCGAAGTCGAAGACCAGTGCGTCCTGGCCCCGGAAACGCTCGCGGCGGGGATTCACGAATTGGCTGGTGCGAAGAAATGTCTCGATGCCGGGGTCGTCGTTGCTTTTCTCGTCCTTCCCTTCCTCTTTGGCCTTTTCCGCCTTCGCGTCTTTCTTTGCTTGGCGGTTCTGAATCGCTTCCACGCGTTTCTGCGCTTGCTCGGTTTCCTTTTTTTCTTCTGCGTCGCTCAGCGCTTTGCCGTCTTTTTTCACTAGCGTCGAGATTTCTTCGCCGTCCAGATAGAAAAAGGTGTATTCGTTCAGTTCGTGTTTTTTCGCTTTGCCGTTGCCGTCGTACTCCGTCTCGTCCTCCGTGCGCGTGCCGGCATAGCTTTCCTTGATCTTGTCGAGCGCCTTCTGGTTCTCGTCGATTTCCTTGAAGAGCGTCTTCAGATCCGGCAGCTTCACCTGCGAACGCATGGGAAGATCGAAGACTCGTTCGCCGACGCCTCCGTTCACCGTGGCGCGCGCGACTTCGACCGAGAAGGCGTCATTGTCACGGCGTATCTCCATCTTGTGCGGGAGCTGCACGCCGTTCTCGGCCCGGTAGTCGCTGTAGAAAATCTCTTCGTTTACGGCACCAAGCGGGATTGTCTCCTTCAGGATCCAGTGAGACTGCGGCTCGAAGTAGATTTCCTCTTTCGCGCCTGTGGCTGTCGTCACTTCAATTTGTAAAGTGTCCTTTCCGCGCACCTGTGCGTGGCCGATGAGCGACACGGCCAGTTTGTTCTTCTTCAAGCTCACCAAATGCGAATTGGCAATCTGCGCAGCCGCCTCCATTCGGCTCGCGTCGGGCCCAAGCATCGTGGAGATGTTCCCCAAAGCGTCCTCGTGCCAGGCGGACTTGCCGTTATATGCCTCGATAAGATGTTTGTCGCCGAAGATGATTTCCGAGTAATAGCGATTCGGCAGTTTCGTTTCGAGGGTGAACGTCCCAGGCTTGCCGTCCTGGGCGCCGGAAATGGTGCCTTCCAGCCTCAGCGTATGAATCCGCGAGAGCGCCTTCGCGCCGCCCGTCGATTTAATATATTGGTCGACAATTTTGTTGGCCTCCTGCCCGAGGCACGGTGCGGCCATGGCGAGAAAAAAGAGGCACAGCGCAGCGGAATAGTTGCGTAGGCGCATGGGTTCAATCCAATATACGCGGGATCGTCGGTCAAAGTTGCACGAACCCGCGGAAAAACCAGGCGAGATCCGCCGCCATCGCTTCGTCGCGCCAGCTCCGTTATATTGACATAGAGTACTTTGTATTGTAAAGTTGTCAAATGCTCGCACGGAACGCAGGCTGCGTCGAAGAATCACAGACATGGCGCAAGCACTTCCTGGACAACAGCCTTGCAGAACGCCATTTGCCGTGGAACAACCCCTACAAGCTTTCGGCGCATGAGCGCGCCGTTGCCGAGAGCTCCATCCAGCAATTTCAATTGGGCGAAGGGTCACAGGGCAGGCGCCTGCTAAAACGAGGAATTCGATTTTCCCACCGCGCCAAAGACCGGTATTTCTCTCGCGCTCTGTATCTATTCATTAAAGAGGAGCAGCTTCACAGCGCCCACTTGCTGAGGTTCATGGATCAGCAAGGAATTCCGCCGGTCTCAAGGCATTGGGTGGACTCAGTTTTTCGACAATTGCGCGGACTCGCGGGGCTTGAACTTTCGTTAAGAGTGCTGGTCACTGCCGAAATCATTGCGGTTCCCTACTATCGCGCCCTCGGTGCGGCCACTAAGTCACCTCTGCTGCGGGCACTCAGTTCCAGAATTCTCGCGGACGAAGTGGCGCATCTTCGTTTCCAGGCTTCGATGCTGCGTCGCATGGCACTGGGCCGCCTCTCCCCGATCGCGCGCGCAGTTTCGCATATGCACCGCACTTTGCTTATTGCGACGGTTTGCGTCGTGTGGCGGGAACATGGAAGTGTTTTCGAAGCAGCGGGCTATCGTTTCCGCCGGTTTCTTAAAGAGTCGCTTTCGGAATTCATTGCGCTCGATCGAGCCACCTCGCCGCAGCGCGCGCAGGCTAGCGTTCCGGCCCCGCAACGCGCAGAGGCAACCGCAAGCCCACGACCGCGCCGCATCTAAATCCCCAGCCTTGGTTTTCATTTCTTCTCGTACTTCATGGCCCCTACAACATTGCCCTCGGGATCTTGAATGAATACAAGTTCGCCGACGGTCGGAAGGATCGTCTTCGCCAGCACGATCTTTCCTCCATTTGCTTCGGCTGCCTCCGCCGTCTCGTCCGCTGACTCCACGCCCACGGTGCATTCATAGCCAATCATCTTTTGACCCGGCAACAATTCGCGGCGTTTTTGTAGCGCGCCAAGAACGCCGGGTTCCTTCAGCGAGCCCGTCGTGATGAGATAGAAATTCGGCGGGCCCCACGCCTCGAACTTCCATCCGAACACGTTTTCGTAAAATCGCCGCGCTCTTTTCATGTCGTCAGCGTTGATCGCAAAATGACTCACATTGTTTGGCATGGAACTCCCTTTCCTATTATCGTCGATCGTTGGCAGCGGCTTGGTAGCGGCAGAACGTTCAGTGGACAATTCCCGCCATCGCCAGTCCGGCCAGCGCCCAAGTGACCACACCACCAAGTACGCGCACGATCGTGTATTTTGCCGGGAAGTCATACCAATTCCAGTACTGCGGCTCGATGTACGCAAACGCAAATAAGCCCATAAGGACCGCGACCGCGACGCGAGAGCCGTAATTAGTCGTGCTGGCCGTCATCGCAAGAATCACCGCCAACGTCAGCGCTGCGAAGAATCCAAGCAGGAATTGCACGATGAGGTGCGAACTGAAACTGAATTCCTTTCCCCCAGTCGAATACACCAGAATTCCCGTTGGTCCTTCCTTGTACCGGCGGTTATAGTCGGCCTGCCACGCTTCCTTCTGCTCTTTTGTCATGCCTGCGGAGCTTGTTACTCCGGGGAAAAAGTAAATTCCGGATTTCGGAATGGAAGCGCGCAGAAATGGCAGTGCTTCGGTTTCGGCCGGCAAGCTGACAGGATGCGCCCCGGCGATCCGGACTGAATTGAATATCGCGCTCAACACGAAAACAATTGCGCCGCCCGCTAACGCTCCGACGAGAATCTGTTTAATCATCGAACCTCCGGATTCATCGCAACGAGGTGCATACAGTAGTATTTCGCGATATGGCAGTCTTGCGCTAAACTGCCAATAAATGCCTAGAACACGACAAGGACAAAACCCCTCTCCAGCTCACCCCGAATCCGGCATTCAAGTTCGCCCGTTCGCGGTTGGTTTCACTCAGGCCTACAAATTCGATCGCAAGCGGTATGACTGGGACGGCCTCATCTATGCCTCCGAGGGTGTGATGAGCATTCAGACTGCGAAGGGCTCCTGGGTAGTGCCGCCGCATCGCGCCGTGTGGGTTCCGGCGGGGGTGGAGCATAGCACCGAAGTGTCGCCCGGGCTGTCACTCCGCACGCTCTTTTTCCGCCCGCGGCTCTTGAGAACTCTCCCACGCGATTGCTGCGTGGTCAACGTTCCGCCGCTGCTGCGCGAGTTGATTCTTCACACCGTGGAAATCGGCATGCTGAACCGCACCATTCCCGCGCACGCACGGCTCATCGGCGTCCTTCGCGACCAAATCGAGATTCTCGGCGTCGTACCCTTGCAGCTTCCCCGCCCCACCGAGCCGCGCGCCCTGCGAGTCGCGGAGTTGCTCACCTCCGATCCCGGCGACACTTCGTCGCTCGAAATGATCGCCAAGCGCGTGGGAGCAAGTCCGCGCACCATCGAACGCCTGTTTCGAGCGCAGACCAGCATGGCATTCGGCAAGTGGCGCGAGCGGCTCCGCCTGCTCCGCGCTCTGCGGCTGCTGGCGGCGAATGAACCGGTGACGAATGTGGCTCTCGACCTCGGATACGCCAGCACGAGCGCGTTCATAGCCATGTTCAAGCGCGCGTTTGGCATCACGCCTCGCCGTTACTTCACCACCCGTCCTGCACGCGCGCAAAATGCCGCGGCCAAAAGCAACGGTCGAATCTTTCAAGGTAGACAGCGAAGCGTAACGTGATGAGTCACGGCGGTTAACGGGGAAAAGTGGGCGCGTCTCCAGCGTTAACTTCCATGTCGTTTTGAACGAGTGGACTAACGCAAGGACCGCTAGCGAATCGCTTGGTCTTTCTTTCGTTGTTCGTCGAGGCGTTTCAAGAAATCTTCAAACTTGGGCCGCTGTTCGGGCGTCAAGATGGCGCGGATCTTTTCACGCCCCTGCTGGCGGATTTGCTCGTGCTGGCCGTCCAGCGGCGCGTACAAGGCGCGCCATTTTGCACGCGTGTCGTCCACGATTGAGGCCAGTTGTTGCTGCTGGTCCGCCGTCAGCGAAAGTTCGCGGGTGAAATCCGCGACCACCTGGCTGCGAGATTTGGTGCCGGTCATCGGCTGCTGGGCCCAGATTCGGTCGCCCCAGACGTGAACGGCGAGTCCGCCGAGCACGATACCCAGCACGAAAACCACCATAACCAGCAACGCCGCTTCGCGATTCGTCTTGTTACTTTCCATGGTCGGTATCCGCCACCATTCGCAATACGTCGTCACGGCTTGTCGGAGGCCCGACGGGATCGGATGGATCGGACATCAGATCGCCCGAGCGCATCTGCGCCAGGTCATTCGTCGTTTGGCCCGGTTGCTGCGAAGCGTAGGCGATCAAAAGCGCCAGCGCCACCGTTGCTGACATCGCGAACCGCCACGCAAATGTCACGACTGGCCGCCAGATGCTTTTCTGGGCGCGTTGGTTCGCCTCGGTACGGATTCGCGCCATCACTAAACGCGCAAATCCCGGTCCAGGATCAACGGCGCGATCCATTAGCGGGGTTGCCACACGCAGAAAGCGTGTGCTCGCCGCAGCCGCGTCGAATGCAGCACGACACCCTGCACACGATTTGAGGTGCACAACCACCTCGTTTGCTGCTGCTCCGCCGGACTCGCCGGCGACGTAATCCTCGAGTCGCGCCTCGTACTCTCCGCACGCCTTCGTATTCACATTGTCCCTCGGCTCCATTTTCATGATCCTTGGCTTTTCCTTTTTTCTTCCGTCGCCGAATGATTGTTCGATCGGCTGGCGGAGGCCCTGGTCGCTTCACCGGGATGGCCCGCCGGGACCCACTCGGCGGTGGTAGACGTCCATTAATTTAGCGCGCGCACGGAACAGTCGCACCTTCACAGTATTCACGTTGAGGTCGAGAATCTCTGAGAGTTCCTGCACCGAAAAGCCCTCAATTTCTTTCAACACCAGCAGCTCGCGATCCTGCTCGGGCAATTTTTCCAGCATCCACTCGAGCGTCTCTTTCACTTCAGCGCGCTGGTCGGCTCGCTCCGGAGGACGATCGGCAGAAACGATCCCGTCGAGCCTGGAAACTTGTTCTTCGCTCATGTCCGACTCGTAGGTAAGCGGCCGCACCTTTTTCTTGCGCAGATAGTCCCAGCACTCGTTTACCGTGATCTTGTAGAGCCAGGTCGAAAAAGCCGCTCGCAGATCAAACCGCTTAATGGAAACGAAAGCCTTCAAGAAAACCTGCTGCGCGACGTCCTCGACATCTTCTCGCCGGCGCAGAATGCTGTTCACCAAACCGAAGACACGGTTCTGGTGCCGCCGGACCAGCTCCTCAAACGCCGACTCTGTCCCACTTTGGGCCAGTCGAACCAGTTCCCTCTCTTCGTCTGCTCGGCTCCGGCGGCTCAGAGGGACTGAGATGGCGGAGGCGCTGGCTGCCACATTCTTTGGGACGTCTGGCATCGGATTTCGGTTACCTAAAAATATTTGAAAGGATACCAATTTCATCTTGCAGGCGTCACTAGCACCATGCAACAATACCCGCCATGATAATCGGAGACCGCATTCGCTTGCTACGTGAAACAAAGAAACTTTCTCAAGGCGACATCGAGAAGCGCACCGGGCTTCTTCGCTGCTACATCTCGCGCGTCGAGAACGGCCATACCGTTCCGGCGATCGAGACTCTCGAAAAGCTGGCACGGGCGATGGAAGTTCCGCTCTACCAACTTTTCTACGACGGCGAAGAACCACCCGAGCTCCCGAATCTTCCGAAACGGAAGAGCGCGGACGACATTGCCTGGGGAAGCAAAGGGAAAGACGCGCGAGTGCTGGGCCGCTTCCGCCGGCTATTGGGTCGCATCGAAGAACCCGACCGCCGGCTGTTGCTTTACATGGCCCAGAAAATGGCCAACCGCTAACTCCGGTTCGAACCGGCGTTGCGCATCAGCCATTCGCGTTATTCCCACTCGATCGTGCTCGGCGGTTTCGAGCTGATATCGTAGACGACCCGGTTCACGCTGGGGACCTCGTTGACGATTCGCGCGGAAATCCGCTCGAGCACTTCTGTCGGCAGGCGCGACCAATCCGCAGTCATCGCATCGAGCGAGTCCACGACGCGCACGGCAATCGTGTACCCGTACGTTCGTCCGTCTCCCATCACGCCCACGCTTTGAACCGGCAGCAGAACCGCGAATGCTTGCCAGACCTTTTCGTATAGCCCGGCGCGACGGATTTCCTCCACCACTACGGCATCAGCGGCCCGAAGCGTTTCGAGCCTCTCGCGCGTTACTTCGCCAAGCAGCCGCACTGCGAGTCCCGGACCGGGAAATGGGTGCTTCACCAGAATTTCCTCCGGGAGGCCCAGCTCCCGCCCAATCTGGCGAACTTCATCTTTAAACAGATCCCGCAACGGCTCGATCAACGAAAACGGCATGTCCGCGGGGAGTCCGCCGACATTGTGATGCGTTTTGATTGTCGCCGAAGGGCCTTTCACCGAAACCGATTCGATTACGTCTGGATAGAGAGTTCCCTGCACCAGGAATTTCACGGGCAAGCCTTGCGACGCTGACGATAACTTTCGCGCTTCGTCCGCAAATACGGCGATGAACTCCGCGCCGATTCGTTTCCGTTTCTGTTCCGGGTCAATAACGCCTGCGAGGCGTCCGAGGAACCGCTCGGACGCATCCACTCCAATGACATTAAGCTTCAACCGGTCTCGCAGCAGTGCAAGCGTGTCGTAAAACTCGTTGCGCCGCAGCACGCCGTTGTCCACGAAGATGTTCGTGAGCCGGTCTCCAATCGCGCGATGTACCAATGCCGCGGCAACGGTCGAGTCCACTCCGCCGCTCAACGCGCAAATCGCGCGCGCGCCTTCGGCCTGCCGGCGAATGGTTTCAATCATGGACGCGATGTATCCGGCGCGATCCCAATTCTTTTTCGCCCCGCAAATCTCGAACACAAAATTACGCAGAATTTGCGTCCCACTATCGGTGTGATTCACCTCGGGATGAAATTCGACGCCGTACATTTTCGTTGCCGGGTTTTCGACGGCGGCGATGGCGTTGTCCGTGCGCCCGGTCAGATTAAATCCTTCCGGCAGTCCGACCACATGGTCGCCATGGCTCTCCCATACTTTCAGGCGGGTCGGAACACCAGCGAACAGCTTCGATTCGTTCTGGATTTCAAGTTGCGCCGGTCCGTACTCGCGGCGTTCCGCCGGAACCACCTTGCCTCCAAGCGTTCGCGCCATCCATTGCATGCCATAGCAAATTCCCAGCACCGGCACGCCGAGTTCCAGAACCTTTGGGTCGCACAGCGGCGCGTTCGCGTCGTACACCGAACTTGGACCGCCTGAAAGCACGATGCCCACCGGTTCGTGGGCGCGGATTTCGTCCAGGCGCGCGTTGCAGGGCAGTATCGCCGAGAAAACTTCCTGGTCGCGGACGCGGCGCGCGATGAGCTGCGTATACTGCCCGCCGAAATCGAGCACCACAATCCCGTGTCGTGTGCTCACTGTGCCTCCCGGTTCTCGTTGCGCCGCCGCTGCGTTCGATGGAGTCATTTGGCCCCTATTTCAGCACTATGTTCACAAGTTTTTTTGGCACCACTACAATCTTTGCCATCGGCTTACCATCGATCAGTACCTTAACTCGCGGATCGTTCAAGGCTCGCTCGCGAGTTTCATCCTCGCTCATACTATCGTCTACCAGAATCTTCCCGCGAAGGCGTCCGTTGATTTGAATGATCACTTCGAACTGTTCTTCGCGAGTCAGGTCTTCGCGATAGCGAGGCCATCTTGCCTGCGAGATGCCGCCCTCGCCCCCGAGCATCTGCCACAGCTCCTCGGCTATATGCGGCGTCATCGGCGAGAGCATCAGGACCAACACCTGCAAGACACGCTTTAAAATCACCGGTGAAACGTCTACATCGAGTGGTTCCTGTGCATGCAACTCGTTGATGAGCTCCATCACCAGCGCGACGGACGTGTTGAAATGCCAGCGTGATTCGAAGTCGTTCGTCACGCGCTTGAGAGTCTGATGCGTCTTGCGTACGAGAGCTTTTTCTTTCGCAGTTGCGTTAGTCAGATCAGTCTTCGACGTCAGCTCCACTCGTACGGGCTTCAGCCGCTCCGCTTGCTTTGCGACGAGCCGGTAAACCTTATTCAGGAACCGGGACGCGCCTTCGATTCCCTGCTCGTTCCATTCGAGATCCTTCTCCGGAGGCGCGGCAAAGAGCGTGTACAACCTACCGGTGTCGCAGCCGTATTTTTCGGCCATGTCAAAAGCGCCCACCACATTGCCGCGCGACTTGGACATCGCCACGCCGCCCTTTTGCACCATGCCCTGCGTGAAAAGCCTGGTGATAGGCTCGTCGTGGTTCACCATTCCCATGTCGCGCATCACTTTGCAAAAGAATCGGGAATACAGCAGGTGCAGGATCGCATGCGTAATCCCGCCGACATATTGGTCGATGGGAAACCAGTAGCGAACCTTTTCCTTATCGAACGGAGCTTTGTCGTTGTGCGGATCGGTGTAACGGTAGAAATACCACGACGAATCCATGAACGTATCCATCGTGTCGGTTTCGCGCCGGGCCGGGCCGCCGCACTTCGGGCATTTCACGTTGACAAATTCCGGCAAGCTGGCCAGCGGCGACTGCCCCTGCCCGGTCAACGTTACGTTTTCAGGCAAACGTACGGGAAGCTGGTCGTCAGGCACCGGCACGATTCCGTCCTTCTCGCAATAGACGATCGGAATCGGAGTGCCCCAGTAGCGTTGGCGGGAAATGCCCCAGTCTTTCAATCGGAAAGTTGTTTGCGCTTCGCCAAAACCTTTTGACTCGGCGTCGTCCGCCATTTTCACCAAGGCGGCCTCGGACGTCATACCCGTGTAGGCGCCGGAGGCGACAAGCGCGCCGTGTTCCGTTGCAGCCTCACTCATGCGATCGAGACGCAGCGGCGGGCCCGCCACGGGTTGCACGACGATCCTTATGGGCAGATGATATTTTTCCGCGAATTCGTAGTCGCGCTGGTCGTGCGCCGGGACGCACATCACCGCGCCGGTGCCGTACTCAGCCAGAACGAAGTTTGCCACCCAGATTGGGATTTGTTCGCCCGAAAATGGGTTCGTCGCAAAGCGTCCGATGAAGAAGCCTTCCTTTTCCGCCGTGGCGATGTCGGCGGCGCGCATGCTCTTGCCGCGCATGGCCTTCAGACGGGTTCCCATCCCGGCGTTGCCAGGCACGCCTTGAATCAGCGATTCAAGGATCGGGTGCCCGGGAGACAGAACGACGGCCGAAGCGCCGTAGATGGTATCGATGCGCGTGGTAAAAACTTCGAGGTACGCGTTCTCGAGTTGCGACACCGCAAATCGCACGCGCGCGCCCTGCGACTTCCCAATCCAGTTGCGCTGCATGGTGAGGACGCGCTCGGGCCAGCCGCCCTCGAGCTGCTTCATGTCGTCCAGCAACTGTTCGGAATACTGGGTGATCCTCAGGAACCATTGCTCGAGTTCTTTCAATTCGACGAGCGTGGTTTCATGGCGCCAGCAGTAACCGTCGATCACCTGCTCGTTCGCGAGCACCGTCTGGCACTGCGGACACCAATTCACCTTGCTCTTTTTGCGGTATGCGATTCCCTTTTCCAGCATGCGCAGGAAGAACCACTGGTTCCAGCGATAGTATTCCGGTTCGCAGGTGGAAATTTCGCGGCGCCAGTCGTAGCTGAAACCGAAGCGATGGAGAACGCGGCGGAATTCGTCGATGTTTCCGAGCGTCCATTCGCGCGGCGGAATTCCGTTCTTGATCGCGGCGTTTTCGGCGGGCAGACCAAACGCGTCCCAGCCCATCGGATGAAGCACGTTGAAGCCGCACATGCGCTTATAGCGGGCGACGGCGTCGCCGATCGTGTAATTCCGCATGTGGCCCATGTGCATCGTTCCAGAAGGATAGGGCAGCATTTCTAGGAAATAATATTTGGGGCGAGACGGGTCGCCGTCGACGGCCTTGAAGGCGCCCCGCTCCTCCCAGATCTTCTGCCACTTTTCTTCGATTCGCTGCGGCTCGTATTCGGACACTCTCTGTTTCCTCGCCCCCTTGAGGTGAAGTTCGCCCGCTACTTGCGGCGTTTTCCCTTCGCCGCGCCATGAACGGGCTTTTTTGCGCGCGATTTTTTAGCTGTTCCGGCTGTTGCGCTTTTCTTTTTTCTGCGCAGCTTGATGCCGTCGCGCGTTCCCGTTGCGATCACTTCCCGTCCGAGCAGCTTCCAGAGGATGGCAACGTTTCTTTTGTCATCGCCTGGCTTATCGATCGGAGTTTCGAGAATGAAGGCGCGACCTGCGAGCAGCGGATGATTCAAGATTCTCCCGAATGCCTCGAGTCCGATCTTGCCTTGCCCGATATGTTCGTGGCGGTCGACGCGGGACGCGAACGGAGTCTTCGAATCGTTCACGTGGACTACCATCACGCGAGTGAGTCCAACAGTGCGGTCAATCACCTGAAGCGTGGATTCTAGTCCTTCCGGCGTCCGAATATCGAAGCCTGCGGCGAACAGGTGTGCTGTGTCAACGCAGATGCCAAGCGGCACGCCGGGGCACGCGTGAAGGATGTCGCGCAGCTCTTCAAATCGGCATCCGACGGAGGTTCCCTGCCCCGCGGTGTTCTCGAGCAGAATCTTCAGGTCGCCCATCTTGAGTCCGCGGGCCGCCTGTTTCAAACCATAGGCAATCGCGGAGACGGCAGCGCTTCGTTCGCTCTCGCGTCCGCACCCCGGATGGGCGACTAAATAGTCGGCGCCGAGAGCCATCGCGCGCACGATTTCCTGGTGAAACGCCTGCACGGAGCGCGTGCGTAGCACCGGATCGGGCGATGCGAGATTGATCAGATAATTGTCGTGAATTACGACCGGGCCGAGACCCAGCTCTTTTCGCCGTTCGCGAAAACGCGCGGCGTCCGCATCCGAAATTCGCGCCGGGCCGCGCATCCACATTCGGGGGCTCGCGGAAAAAATCTGCAATGCATTTGCGCCGAGGCCGTGCGCGATTTCAAGGGAGCCGGAGATATCGCCTGCGATTGAGGTGTGGATTCCGATGCGGGTGCTTCCGTCTTTCCATGCAGGGATTTCAGGAGGGGGAGGCGGTTCTGGGCGGTACTCGTCTGCGGCGTCGAAAGTCAGAACAAATCTGTCGTTGTCTTCCGCCATTCCCTCAGGGTGTCCGGAGTCTAGAAAGAGCAAAGCTGAGACGGCACTGCGGGAAGCTCCGTCGTCTATCGATTGACCCGCTATTTTATAGTAATCGCAGCAGTTCCGCAAACGGCGCTTACGACAAAGCGAAACCGAAGATTCGGAGGGGCGGGAGTAACGGGCAGTGCGTCCTCCGCCGGACGCAACGAAAAGCGAATCAGAAACATGCTGTTTTTTCGCCATTAGAACTGGAACGCATGTTGATTTTGCGGGTGTTAGGTGCGTTTCTAATCGCCGAATTTCGCTATTAGAAATGGGGCGTTCCGCGAAGAGTGATGGGTGCCGCATGGCGCCAGTCGAAAAGTGAGAGGACGGGATTAAGGAAGCGCCTGCCGAAAAAATGGTGAAGACACGGCCGGAGAACGGCGCTAGCGGGAGCGGCTTTTCGCTGGTGCTCATTTGCATGGCATTCGCTGGCGGCATATGTCTTGCCCGTCGCGTCCTGGTTGGACGCACTTCTCCTTTGTGCGCGGCGGCGTGTGTGCGGACACACGTCGGCGCTGGCCCCGTTTTCGGGGCACACACGAATATTATTAGGATGATTTGATTAGATTACCTTTTTTAGCATATCGAGGGAATTTGTCAAGCGCGTTTTTGCCTCAAGAAAAAGCCGACCCGGTGATGAAAGCGTGCGCCCGGGCAAATGGGCTTGGTGACGGAGTTGTACGCTGAGATCCTTCGGCCATCCTGGTCGGATGGCCTCAGGATGACACCGCGCGAGGCAGTGGGCGCCGGAGCGGAGATTTGAAATCTTCGGTGGAATCGAGCTGGAGCGAAAGGCGATGAAACCACTAATGAACACAGATGGACACTGATAGAACAAAGATCTAAACCCAAGGCGCACCTTCGGCTCACACGCCGATGCGGTGATATGATTTAGGGCCCTGTAAACAGTCGGGGCGCGGTAGCCAAGTGGCAAGGCATAGGTCTGCAAAACCTTCACCAACGGTTCGATTCCGTCCCGCGCCTCCCGTTTTCGCTGCTCCGCGGGATGGCTGTCACGTTTTACTCTTTCGCCCCTCCCGTCGCTTCCATTCCGTTTGTCTTAGCGTTTGCGTTCTTCCCTTTCGCCGCTTCGTTCGATGAAGTAGACTCTCTAATTCGCTTCACTGTGGTTGGACGTCCGTATCTCGTTGCGGTGCAGTGACACTTCGCGATTAGGGGGCAGCCGTGCTGGTAGTGATGCAATCTCATGCGACCGAGGAGCAGGTGCGCGCTGTTTGCGAGCGGATCGAGTCGCTGGGATTCAAGGCCCATCCGATTCCGGGTTCGATTCGAACGGCGATCGGGATTACGGGCAATACGGGCGTTGTCGACATTGGCTCGCTGGAGGCGATGACGGGCGTCGCGGAATGCATTCCTGTCAGCAAACCCTACAAGCTGGTCGGGCGCGACATCAAACAGGAAAACACCGTGGTTCGCATTCCTACCCCTTTAGGCGAAGTGTCGTTCGGAGGACCTTCCGTAGCGGTGGTGGCCGGGCCGTGCGCCGTGGAGAGCCGCGAACAAGTTTTTGCTGTTGCCGAGCGCACGAAGGCAGCGGGCGCACGCTTGTTTCGCGGCGGCGCTTACAAGCCTCGGACTTCGCCGTATAGCTTTCAAGGGCTTGGCGAGCCGGGCTTGAAGATTCTCGCGGAAGTGCGCGATCGACTGGGCCTAGGTATCGTCACCGAGGCGATCGACAACGAATCGCTGGAGCTTGTGGAAAAGTATGCAGATGTGATCCAGATTGGCGCGCGCAACATGCAGAATTTCTCGCTCTTGAAGCGCGCCGGGCGCTCGCGAAAACCGGTGCTGCTGAAACGCGGAATGTCCGCCACGCTCGACGAATTCCTGATGGCCGCCGAGTACATCATGAGCGAGGGCAATTACAACGTGATTTTGTGCGAGCGCGGCGTGCGCACTTTCTCCGATCACACCCGCAATACGCTGGACCTCAGCATGATTCCCGCCGTGCAGCGGCTGAGCCACTTGCCGATCGTCGTCGATCCGTCGCA
>Ga0185299_10003730_pt1 | contig 19545 bp, 10 predicted proteins | sample PaiPotPPA55metaG_FD_128002 | JGI IMG/M metagenome (GOLD analysis project Ga0185299, IMG submission 128002) | Iron sulfur acid spring bacterial and archeal communities from Banff, Canada, to study Microbial Dark Matter (Phase II) - Paint Pots PPA... ...
TGATACGACCGGCGGTCGCCGAATTGCGGGGCGGAGTCGGCGGCCTCGCGGAAGGGGCCGTAGAAGCCGGAGGCGAATTTGGCGGCGTAGGAAAGAATCGGCGTGTTGCTGTAGCCGGCGCCGTCGAGGGCGCGGCGGATGGCGGCGACGCGGCCGTCCATCATGTCGGAAGGGGCGATGATGTCGATGCCGGCTTTGGCCAGCGAGACCGAGGTGCGGGCCAGGAGTTCGAGGGAGGCGTCGTTGTCGATTTCGTAACTCGCACGGGCAACGCGGGCCATGCGCGCGGCGGCCTGGGCGATGGCTTTTTCTTTTTCTGCGGGATTCTTCAGGCCGACCACGCGGGCGGTGTCCATGGCGTCGACGGCGGCGGCGCCCAGGGATTGCGGACCGGCTTTCACGACTCCGCAGTGGCCGTGCGACATGTATTCGCAGAGGCAGACGTCGCCTATCACGATCAGGTCGGGGACTTCCTGTTTGAGGGCGCGGGTGGCTTGCTGGACGATGCCGTCTTCGTCCCAGGCGCCGGTGGCGAGTTCGTCTTTTGCCTCGGGAAGCCCGAACAGAATTACCGAGGGCACGCCGAGGGAATGAACTTGCTGGGCTTCTTTTACAGCTTCGTCCACCGATAGATTGAAGACGCCTGGCATGGAGCGCACCGGCTTGCGGATGCCTTCGCCGGGACAGACGAACATGGGATAGACGAAGGCGTCGGGAGTAAGGCGAGTTTCGCTAACCAGATTGCGCAGCTCAGCGGTGCGGCGGAGGCGGCGAAGACGGGTTGTGGGGAATGCCATGGCGGGTCACCCGGGGAGCGTTGGCAATGCTACGCTGATTGATTTTAGAACATCTTTGAGACGGAGACCGCATTGGTTCCGGCAGATTGTTTTCCTTCGCGGGATGGGAGGTCAAAATTCCCACCCCTCGTCCTTCGCTGAGGGCAGGAACTGTCTCGCCAAAGAGCGGCGAGACAAGGGTGGGGTACGCCAGCGGGTTAAATGTGACGGAAGTAACCGGCGGGGGTCGGCGGTCCTCGGAATGACGGATTCGCTGCCATAGAATTGAGGACGGATGAATCTGTTTCGGCGCCACGGATGGTTTGCGGCAGCAGCCGGAGTCACTCTGGTTTTTGCCGGAGTGTCTTTTTTTGCCCAAAGGAGTGCGGGGCTGGTGGCGTTCGGCGATCTCGCGGAACTGGCGCTGCTGCTGGCCGCGGCCGGCATAGCGCTGAGCAATGCTGTCGCCTCTCCGGGACAGCAGCGCGGTTTCTGGGTGTTGATGACGTTGGGGTTCTCGCTGTGGGCGTGCCACCAGACTTCATGGACTTATCGCGATTTATTTCTCCATCGCCAGATCCCGGATATCTCTGTCTTTGACATCATTCTTTTCTTTCATGCAGTGCCGATGATCGCGGCAGTACTGTGGCGGCCCGATTTGGTGAGAAAGGAAGGCAGAGTACACGTTAGTCTGCGGAATTTTCTGATGTTGTTGGGATGGTGGATCTTTCTTTATGCCTTCATCGTTTTTCCCCATCAGTATGTGGCTAAGGACGTCGGTTTATACAACGTCTGCTACAGACGGCTTTATCTGGTGGAGAACATCCTGCTGCTGGCAGCGTTAGTGCAGGCGGCATGGACCAGTACGAGCGGATGGCGACAGCTCTACCTGCATTTCTTTTCAGCGGGTCTGCTGTATGCCGTCGGTTCGCGACTGCTGGAGTGGGCGACGGCAAGGGGCACTTACTACTCGGGAAGCGTCTACGACGTTTCATTTATCGGTACATTGGCGTGGATGACGGCGATTGCTTTATCGGCACGTGCATGGGATCTGCGAAGCCGCGAGGTCAGTTTAGATCCGCGATGGAAAAAAGTGATTCCGCGACTGGCAATGATGGCGCTATTGTCGCTGCCGGCGCTGGGATTGTGGACTGCATTGCTGGATCAATCGGCCGCTCCCTCGCGCGTGTTCCGCATTGCCACTGTGCTGGCTGCGATGTTGCTGCTGGGCGCGTTCGTGTTCCTGCGGCAATACGTTCAAGATCAAGCGCTGATGGCGGTACTGCGGGAGTCGCGGCTGGGATATGAGAGCGAGAAACGCTTACAGAGCGAACTGGTGCAGAAAGAAAAGCTGGCTTCGCTGGGAAACCTGGTGGCGGGAGCGGCGCACGACATCAACCATCCCTTGGACGCCATCATGAATTATTCGGAGCAACTCTGGGCGAAGGAACGGCTCACGGAAGAACAGAACTCGCTAGTGCGCAAGATTGTGAATCAAGCCCGCCGGACGCGGGATCTGGTGGCGGACCTGCTGAGCTTTGCGCAGCAATCGCCGGCAGAAAAAATTCCGGTGGACGTCAGCGTGCTGCTGAACCGCGCGACTCAGATGTTGGAATCGCGTCGTTTGCCGGGAGCCATTCGGGTCAGGTTCTCCATTGACGCCGGGTTTCCAAGAGTGCAGGGCAATGCTAACCGGCTGTTTCAGGCGTTTGTCGAGATCATCGAGAATGCGATGGACGCTTTGGAAGAAGCCGGCGGAGGATCGCTGGAAGTCGCGGCACACCGTGAGGGCAACGAGGCGGTGCTGCTGTTTTCCGATACCGGGCCGGGGATCCGCGAGCCGCAACGAGTTTTCGATCCCTTTTACACGACTAAGCCTGTGGGCAAAGGTACGGGTTTGGGTCTGAGCGCGGTGTATGGAGTGATTCAGGATCATAACGGCCAGATCACCTGCCAGAACAAGCGCGAGGGCGGGGCCCTGTTTGTGGTACGGCTCCCGGCGGAAGCGGAGAAAGTTTCTGCGGCGAAGGTGGCGGGAGCAGTGGGCCACTGAGTATGGGAATTTCCGAGCGCCGCTTTTGATATGCGGCAGCCGCAAGTTCAGCTCTCGTTTTCTCGAATTCTTCTTAAATCTGTTCGAATTTCTATCCGCTCCTCTGCTCGATCTTCTGCTCGATCCGCGATCTTCAAACTTATCGGCGGTACTGCGGCCTTCTACTCCTGTACCATGAAATGCGATGCCTGATGAATTAGCGCATAGTTCGGCGCGGGTGCTGGAGTTCGATGCTCTGCGGGAGTTGTTGCGGGGATACGCTTCGTCGCCTCTGGGGCAGGAGCGGATTGCTGGGCTGGCTCCGTCGACGGACCGCGCATGGATTCAGGGTCAGCAGGAACTTGTGGGCGAGATTCGGGAGTTCCGGCGGGTCGGCGGGCGATTTGATTTTTCCGGGTTAATCAAGATCGGTGTGCTGGTCGAGAAGTCGCGCATCCACGGCGCCGCTTTAGAAACTGGCGAGATTCGGGACGTGATTCTAGTGGTGGATCGGGCGGCGGAATGGCGGGAGATCGCGCTGCGTCCTCCGGCGAGTATGAAGTCCGATTGGAACGAGGTTCGGGCGCTCTCGCAGCAGGTGGTCGACTTCACGGAGTTTCTGCGGTTTTTTCGAAATAAAATTCAGCCCGACGGAACGTTGGAAGATAAAGCTTCGCCGGAACTGGCGCGCATTCGGCGCGAGATTGAAAAACAGCGGCGCTCGATTCAGGATTCGCTGCGGGGATATCTGCGGCGGCTGGCCGAGGGTGGCACAGTGCAGGATGAGCTGGTAACCATTCGCGGCGAACGCTTTGTGATTCCAGTAAAGGTGGAGCAGAAGCGGAGGGTGCAGGGCGTGGTGCACGGCGCGAGTTCGAGCGGGCAGACTGTGTTTGTCGAGCCCCTGGAAACGATCGAACAGAATAATGAACTGGTGCGGCTGCTGGATGAGGAACTGGCGGAGATTCATCGCATCCTGCTGGAGATGACGCAGCGTATTGGAGCGCGGGCCGAGGAAATTTTTTCTGCAGTGGATGTGCTTGGGGAACTGGAGTTGCAATTTGCCAAGGCGCGCTTTGCGGAGGACTACGACTGCGTACGTGTAACGTTGAGTGGCCAGCAAGACTCGTCTGGGCAAGACTCATGTGGGGGAGGGCGCCCTCGCCCGTCCGGGGCGAGCAAAGCTCGCCTCCTGCTGCATAACGCAAGGCATCCGTTGCTGGAGCGCAATCTTAAGCTTAAGGGCGTCGCCGTGGTGCCGGTTAGCGTGGAACTTGAAGGTGAGCGGCGGCAACTGATCATCACCGGGCCGAATACCGGCGGCAAGACCGTTACGCTCAAGACTGTTGGGCTGCTTGCTCTCATGGCGCAGTCGGGGCTGCCGGTGCCGGCGGACCGGGCTGAGCTTCCGGTATTGGACGCCGTGCTCGCCGACATTGGCGACTATCAGTCGATCGAGCAAAATCTTTCTACCTTCTCGGCCCACGTCACGAACATTGATTTCATTTCGCGTACGGCGACTGCGCAGTCGCTGGTGTTGCTGGATGAGCTGGGGTCGGCGACCGATCCGGAGGAGGGAGCCGCTTTGGCTGTAGCGATTGCCGCATACTTTGGCGGCATCGGGTGCATGACCGTGATTTCCACGCATCACACTTCGCTCAAGGTTTACGCGGCGAATACACCCGGGGTAGTGAATGCGTCGGTGGGATTTGACGAGGCTACGTTGCAGCCGACGTACGAATTGAAACTGGGCGTGCCGGGCGCGTCGGCGGGAATTAACATTGCGCGGCGGCTGGGCTTGAATCAGGCGATCATCGATAGCGCGCGATCGAAACTCGGGACTCAGGCTCGCGATGTGGGCCAATTTCTCGACAAGCTGCATGCCCATCTGCGCGAAGCGGAAAGCGACCGCTTGCGACTGAAAACGCGCGAGCAGGAACTGGAGCGCGAGAAGACGCATCTGGCGGCGGAGGGACGCAAAGAGCAGCAGGCCAAAGTTCGCGAGATGGAGAAGAAACTGGAAAGCGTGCTGCGGGATTTTGAATATCAGGCGCGCGAAACGGTGCTGGCGATTCAGGATCGAGCGGCCGCGCAGAAACTTTCGAAGGATGCAGACCGCCGGGTAGCGAAGTTGCGCCGTGAGTTCCGCGAGCAGTTCGATTCGAGCGTGGTGGCGCATTCGACCGGCGCGGATCAGGGCGATCCGCAGGCGCAGCCGCGGGTGGTGAAGCATGTTTCTGAAGGCGACACGGTGAAGCTGAAGTCGACGGGGCGTCCAGCGCGGGTGGTGCGTAGGGTGGATGATAGTCACTTTGAAGTGCAGATGGGGGCGATGAAGATGAAGATCGCGCGGGATGATATTGCCGAGATCCTGGCTGGCGCTCAGGTTACGGTGGGCGATTCTCCGGTGAAGGCGGCGCGGGCGCGGGGGATTTCGGTCTCGCTCGAAAATGAGGATGGGAACGTGGCGAGCGAGATCAACGTGATTGGGCGGACCGTGGACGAGGCCTCGCGGGAAGTCGAGAAGTTTGTGGATCGCGCGTTTCTGGCGGGGGTGCCCCGCGTGCGCGTGGTGCATGGCAGTGGCATGGGGATTCTGCGGAAGGCTTTGCGGCAGTTGCTGCAGCAGCATCCGCATGTGGCAGCGGTGGCGGAGGCTCCGCAAAATGAGGGCGGGGGTGGAGCGACGGTGGTGGAGCTAGCGGTGTGATCACTGCTTATGAAGCTGCAATGCAGGTAGGGATGCTTCGACTGCGGAGGATCGTCCTACGGACGATCCTCCTTCGCTCTGCATGACAGCGGGCAAGGTCGTTAATAGAGGCTGCTTTTTGCTAGGTCGTCAACCGAAACGTCGCGATTCCCACAGATTCTCCACAACAATCCGGCAACTGTATATTTCAATCAGCAGCTTTTTCCCTGACAATTCCTACGGAGAGCTCTGTCCCGACTCAACGAACACTAAATGGCGAACCCTGGCGATTTCGCGTACACGGTGAAGCAGCAGGCGGATATTGTCCGCATCGTTGGCGACTACATCAAGCTGAAGAAGGCGGGGGCGCAGAATTATTCGGGGCTTTGTCCGTTTCATGGGGAGAAGACGGCGTCGTTTTCGGTGCATGCGACGCGGCAGTTTTATCACTGCTTTGGCTGCGGCTTGTCGGGCGATGTGTTCAGCTTTGTCCAGAAAATCGAAAACATCACCTTTCCCGAAGCGGTGCGCATGGTGGCGCAGAAGCTGGGGATTCCGCTGCCCAAGGCCGCATATTCGACTCCGGGCGAGGCGAAGGAAGCACGGCTGCGGGGGCAGTTGCTCGATGTGCATGAGCGTGCGGTAGCGTTTTTTCAGGAGTGCTTGCGGCGTCCGGAGGGGGCACGGGCGCGGGAATATTTGGCGGGTCGCGGGCTCGATCATGAATTGATTGCGCGCTTTCGCATTGGGTATGCGCCGGATTCCGGGTTTGTTCTGCGCGATCGGCTGAAAGGGGAATTCAGCGAAGAGGTATTGCGGGAGAGTGGGTTGTTTTCGTGGAAGCAGGAGGAGCGGCTTCCGGCTTCCGGCTCTCGGCTTCCGGAGGACAACTCTCATCTGTCAGATGGCAGCCGTCAGCAAGAGCAGATTCCTCGCTCCGCTCGGAATGACAATGGGGACAACAACGAAAACTTGGGAGAGCAGAAACCGAAAGCCGAAAGCCGGAAGCCGGAAGCCGCTGCCATGTACTCCAAATTTCGCAACCGCGTGATGTTCCCGATCGCGAGCGAGGCGGGGAAGGTGATTGCGTTTACTGGGCGCACGCTGGCGGCGGACGAAAAATCGGGGCCGAAGTATTTGAATTCGCCGGAGACTGTGATCTATTCCAAGAGCCGGGTGCTTTTTAATCTCGACGTGGCCAAGGAATGGGTGAAGAAGTTTGACTACGCGATTTTGGTTGAAGGACAGATGGACTGCATTTCGGTCTACGCCGCCGGATTTCACAACGTGATCGCCAGCTCGGGGACGGCGTTCACTGAGCTGCAGGCCAAGCTACTGGGGCGGTTCAGCAAGAATGTGGTGGTGAACTTCGATCCGGATACGGCGGGAGCGAAAGCCACCGAGCGCACGCTGGGCTTGCTCGTGGAGGAAGAATTTCAGATCAAAGTGCTGACGCTGGAGCAGGGCTTCGATCCCGATTTGTATATCCGGCGCAAGGGGAAAGAAGCGTATGGCGAGGCGCTGAAGCATTCGCAGAAATACTTCGATTACCTCATTGAGCGGGCGCGTTCGCAATTTCCGGTGCGCAGCGGCGACGGCAAGCACAAGGCAGTGAATTATCTGTTGCCGCATATTCAGCGGGTTCCCAGCCGGATCGTGCGTGACGAACTGGCGCAGGAGATCGCGCAGAAGTTGGGAATCGATTCGGCGGTGTTGCGGCAGGAGTTGCGTCATGCGGCGGGAACGCGCTCGACTGCCGCTGTCAAGGCCTTGGCGGAGGCGCAGGTCACTGACGCAGAAAAAGTTCTGATTCGCGCGCTGGCGTCGGTGCGGCAGATGCAGCCGGGCGAGGAGCATATTTCTGCGCGAGACGGGGCGGAGGAGGAGTTCGATCCGGCGCGGCAGGCGCAGTTTGTTCTGCAGAACGAAGGGCTGCATCGTGGACTGGCGACCGAGTCGCTGGCGGAGTCTCTGCTCAGTGATTCTCGGTTAAATGCGGGGCGCGAATGTGCCGATGTGCTTGAAGTACCTGCCACGGAGAGCGATCGCCGAATGCTGGCGTCGATTTTGTTGAAAGAAGATGAGGATCTAACGGCAGAAGTGTTGGAAGCCGCGGTCCGCGCGTTGCGGCGTATTCATTTGCGCCGACGGCAGGAAGACGTTCACCAGGAACTTAAAAAGCCCGGTCTGGCTGCGAACAAAGAACGCCTGCGGGAATTGCTGACGGAACTTGAACGAATCAGCCGGGCACTGCGCGATCCTGGTTTAGCCGAAAGCAGTCTGGCGAAAATGGCCTGAAACGCTCGTGCCGAGAAAACAGCGTGAAACAAAAAACGGCTCGGAGGAATCTAAGTATTTAAGAGAATTGCAGATAGCCGCGGGTAGGGAGAAGATCAGGCGGGCATCCGATAGACGGCACAGCACTTATGTGCTAAACTCCGTAAGTTTGTGCGAGACGCACATTCCCGCACATTCCCGCACAACACCCACATCCCCACCCTTTGAAGGAACTGTATCACACGCTCCTGTGGAGCGGAATAACGAAGTTTAAGGACACACCTTTTGGCTCTTGAAGATAAGTTCGACGACATTAAAAAGCTGATCGATACAGGCAAAGAGAAGGGATATCTCACCTACGACCAGGTCAACGACCTGATCCCGCACGATGTGCACAGTCCCGAGGACCTGGACGATCTGCTGACCACAATCGGTACGCAGGGAATCGACGTCCTGGAAGGGCCCAAGCTGCCCTCTGCCACGCTCGATAAGAAATTCGACGAATCCGAAGAAGGCGAAGACGTCGAGCTCGACCTGACCCCTGGAGCTCTGGAAAAAACCAACGATCCCGTCCGCATGTATTTGCGCGAGATGGGAACTGTGCCGCTGCTTACGCGCGAAGGCGAGGTAGAAATCGCCAAGCGCATTGAGCGCGGACAGCTGCGCGTGCTGAAGGCATTGTCGCGATCGCCCATTGTGATTCGCGAATTGCTGGCGATGGGCGAGGACCTGAAGAAGGGCGTGCGCTCGATCAAGGAAGTGGTCACCTTCGACGAGGAAGAGATCACTGATGAGATCCTGCAGAATCGCCTGAACGAGTTCACCGGCAAGATCGACGACATGGCCAAGCTGTATAAAAAGGCCGCGTTGCTCGAAGAGAAGTACGCCGAAGTTTCGCTGAAGAAAAAACCGAAGGATCATCGCCGGGCGCGGCGGAAGCTGGCGCGCGGCATTGTTGCGGTTTCACAAGCGGTACGTAAGCTCGGTTTCACGAATGCCGAACGCAAGCGGCTGATTGAACGCCTGAACAAGACGGTCGACGGCATGCGTTCGCTCGATCGCCAGACCCAGAACCTGGAGCGCAAGGCCGACGCCACCCGCAGCGAGGAGCAGAAGAAGGAATATCGCCGGCAGGCTCGCGCCATTCGTGGCGAAGTAGAAAAGCTGGAACTCGAAACCGGCGTGTCGTTTCCGGAGCTCAAGCGCACGCAGCGCGAGATCATCCAGGGCGACATGGACGCGGAGCACGCCAAGCGTGAGCTGATTGAAGCCAACCTACGCCTGGTGGTTTCGATTGCCAAAAAATATACGAACCGCGGACTGCAGTTTCTTGACCTGATTCAGGAAGGCAACATCGGCCTGATGAAAGCTGTCGACAAGTTCGAATACCGGCGCGGTTACAAGTTTTCCACCTATGCGACGTGGTGGATTCGGCAGGCCATCACCCGCGCCATCGCCGATCAGGCGCGTACGATTCGTATCCCAGTGCACATGATCGAGACGATCAACAAGCTAATCCGTACCTCGCGGCAGTTGGTGCAGGAACTGGGACGCGAGCCTACGTCGGAAGAAATTGCCAAGCGTATGGATATTCCGGTGGCGAAAGTGCGCAAGGTGCTCAAGATTGCGCAGGAGCCGATCTCTCTTGAAACCCCGATTGGCGAAGAGGAAGATTCGCATCTGGGCGACTTCATCGAAGACCGCGGCGTGGTTTCTCCGGCGGAGGCGGTCATCAACGTGAACCTGAAGGACCAGACGGGACAGGTCCTGCGCACGCTGACGCCACGCGAAGAGAAAGTCATCAAGATGCGCTTCGGCCTGGAAGACGGCAGCGAGCACACTCTGGAAGAGGTCGGGCAGTCGTTTGCGGTAACTCGCGAACGCATCCGGCAGATTGAAGCCAAGGCGCTGCGCAAGCTGCGGCATCCATCGAGGTCGCGGAAGCTGCGAGCGTTTATGGATGGGGTGCGGGACTAAGGAGCATTTACCACTGAGTCACAGAGACACGGAGAGAAAACGGAAGAAAGGGCGCGGCTTCGGCTGCGCCCTTGATGCTTGACACGATTCGGCAGCCTGTTACGATTAACTTGACAGGCGTCGTTCAGTATTCATGAAAAGCCCCGAGTGACTCTCGGGGCTTTTGCTTTTAATCCCATGCAGTGCCAGCGCTCGTGGCAGCCTGGGAGGTAGCGAAGCCAAAGATGGGCCAAACCTGTCCGTGAGTTATTTCACCTCGACGCTCATGCGCATCCAGGGGTGGATACAGCATTCGAAATGATGTACGCCTTTCGACAGACCCGTGATCTGGACTGAGCTGCCCTGAAGAAGCCTTGTCCTGGCCACTGCGACTCTTGAAAAGCCGCCGGCACATTCGGGGACCGTTGCCTGTCCGCCGTTGAGAGGCGGTATGAAGCCGCCGCCGAAGTTCGCTACTTCAGTGAAGGTGTGCGGTTCGCCGCCCTGGTCGACTACGCTGACGATGGTTCCTTCTTTGATCTTGAGGGTGTCCGGTTCGAAGTCCCAATTGGGGTCTGGAGTTCCGGCGGCTGCTTTCGCAAACAAGTCGGAGAACGTTGTGGAATACCCGAGGGCGATGTTCTTGCAGAAGTCAGGCCCCAGCGCGGCGTTAAAAGTGGCCGGATCGCATTCGTCCAAGGCGACGACCTGTGCGACACGCGCTGAATCTTCATGCGATTGATGGTCGTCGTCTGGCTTCGGTTGTGCAAACGCCAGCATGGCGACGGCAAGCATCAAGCCGCCAGCAATTAGACAGAACTTCGCTGTATTACTTCTCATTGTTTTCACTGTGATCTCCTATGTCGGCGATTCAGGATGGTACGCTCGTTATGGCGCGGCCGACTCGCTACCTGAAGTTCGGCCACCGCTCGTACGCAAGCGTCAGATTCCGCACCGACTCTCGCCGGAAAGCTCGAAACCGTCAATGCTTCGTGTCTCCATCAATCCCCAAAGTTTTCTCCATTGCTAACTCCCTGAGAAAGAAGGTGTTAGCAGCTGGAGCGAGACGCGGTGCCACGAACGGTCCCAGGAACTAGGAACTGTGATAGGCTTTGCTGGGTTTTCCGGAAGTCTCCCATGGCTGCCACCGCGCCGCTTACCCAAATACTTCGCTTCGACGTTTTCGAATTAGACACCCGTGCAGGGGAGCTGCGTAAGCGCGGCGTGAAGTTGCGGCTGCGCGGCCAGCCACTGCAAGTCCTCGCTATATTGGTGGAACGAGCCGGCGATGTCGTGACTCGCGAAGAACTTCAGCGGCAAATCTGGTCTGCGGACACCTTCGTCGATTTCGATCATAGCCTTCACAACGCGGTTGCCCGCATTCGCGAAGTTCTGGGCGATTCGGCTGAGAAGCCGCGCTACATCGAAACGCTGCCACGCCGGGGATACCGGTACATCGGTCCCGTGGAAGATTTCCAAACACAGCGCATGGGCACAGAAACCGGCGACCCTATGAGTCAACCGGTGACCCGGGTTCCATCTCCAACGCAGAAGAGGACTCTCGTCCTTGTTCTGGGCGCTCTTTTTGCGGTGGGGCTCGTGGCCTGGATAACGACGTGGCGCTATCTCCACGCCAGGGCGGCCGTTCCACCGATACACTCCCTGGCTGTTCTGCCCCTCGATAATTTGTCCGGCGATCCATCAGAGGAGTTCTTCGCAGATGGCATGACGGATCAGTTGATCACGGACCTGGCTAGAGTCGGCTCGCTGCGGGTCATCTCGCGAACATCCGTCATCCGATACAAAGGCGCCAAGAAGGGCCTGCCAGAAATTGCACGAGAATTGAACGTGGACGCGATCGTTGAAGGATCGGTCATTCGTTCGGGTCAACGAGTTCGTGTCACCGCCCAACTCCTCCAGGCGCCCACGGATCAGCACCTCTGGGCGGGGACATACGACCGCGACGTCGGCGATATCCTCAGGCTACAAGCTGAGGTGGCGGACGCCATAGCGCAGCAAGTCCGCGCAAAACTCTCTCCAACGCAGCAGTCTCAGGCGCACACCGTAAACCCGGGAGCGTACGATGCCTATCTCAGAGGGCGTCTTTACTTTGTCAATGAGTTCACCAACCCTGATTCACTCAAGAAGGCGCAGGGCTACTTCGAAGAGTCGATCCAGAAAGACCCAAACTTCGCTCTTGCGTATGCGGGACTGGCAGACAGTTACGTCTACTTGGCGTTTGCGGGAGCTTTGCCAAAGGATCAGGCCTACAGGTCAGCCAAGGAGGCATTGGCCGAAGCACTTGAACTGGACGACAGCATCGGCGAAGCCCACGACACGCTTGGATTGCTGAGTTCCGCGTTTGACTGGGATTGGGATACTGCCGATCGAGAATTCAACCGTGCCATCGCTCTCGCGCCGAGCTACAGTTGCGCGCATGAAGATCGCGCCATTTTTCTCGCGTTAATTGGCCGACGAGCCGAAGCGCTCGCCGAGATCGCCAAGATCGACCAATTGGATTATGGTTTCAGTGCGGCGCTTACGGAATCAACGACCTACTATGAGCTGGGGGATTACCCCGACTTGATTGAAGCAAGCAGGAGAGCACTGCTGGTGGACCGGAAGGATTGGTTTCAACACTACACTCTCGGCGTCGGCTACGAAGGTACGGGCAAAGTGCGGGAAGCCATCTCGGAGTATCGGAAAGCGATTGAGATGTCAGGTGGCCCTCAGAGTGTGGTGGCGCTGGCACACGCCTATTCAGCAGTAGGCGAGAAAGCTGAGGCGGAGAAAATCCTTCGCGACCTGCAGCGCGAATCAAAACAGACCTCTGCGTCACCATACATAATGGCCACGATCTACGCCGGCCTTGGCGATAACGACAATGCGTTCGACTTCCTGGAAAGAGCTTATTCGGAGAAGTCTCTCAACCTCTCCTCCTCACTAAAATCTGACTTGGTGCTTGACAGCTTGCATCGTGATCCCCGTTTTCAGAATCTTCTTGGCCGCATGGGTTTGAACTAGAACCGCGCTAGGAAGTTTGACTTGCTGCTGCGTTTTTGTTTGCGGACTTGGCACGAAGCGTGCCCCGCGACCGAGGTCCCACTTCTTACAAAAGAGGCGAGAAGCGGGGCACCCGGCTCTTATCGAAGGGCACCCAGAAATAGGACATCCCCGAAAATTAGTTCTCAGTTTTCCTCGGACTTCCACAGGGAAGATACGTCCTGCACAGTTTCTTCACAACGAAACAGAGTTTTTGTGTTGCGAGTCGCAATCACTCTGTTTGAGAGTGGATGCAGCGAAACGTGAGAGTTCCTGAGCTTGCCGAATGATTGCGGCAGAGCCAGCGGCGACCGGTGATTCTCGAGGGTGAATTGCCGGGGGAATCCAGGAAAGTGCGCGAGCGCGAACTGGTTGCCCGGGCGTTGCGGCCTCCTCCCCCACTCCGCTCGGCGGAGCGGGAACAGGGCCGCTGGCCACCGCGCGGTTGCAGAATCGTGATCGCGAGATCATGAATCGAGTAACGGGCTTTGGCAAATGCGCAGCACTCTTTTGTAGCGCTGCCGGTGCCGGGCTGGAGCGTCATTCCGCCGCCATGCGGTGACAAGTCGAGCAGGAATCCACGTTACCATGCGGCTCGGGTGGCTGGCCCGGGCCGCATTTTTTTGTTCTCAGCTGCGAGCTTCCATCTACTTGCTTTTCGGCTGCCACGCGATCACAACAGCTCACAGTAACGGACTTGTTTTCTAACGGTTTCCACAACATATCGCGGGCCTTCACAGCTTCTTCACAATTCATTTGGCGTTTCGCTTTGTCTTCGCTTATGCTGAAACGTTAAACAGGTCAAAGTGCACTACACTTCATGGCAACTACCGATTACAGCATCAGCACTCTTCCGGCGAACGTAGAAGCGGAGCGGTCAATTCTGGGCGCGATCCTGCTCGACAACTTTGCCTACAACCAGGCGGCGGAGCATTTGCGGATCGAGGACTTCTCGCTCGATTCTCACCGCCGCATTTACACGCGCATGGTCGATCTGGCGGAGTCGTCGCGGCCGATCGACATGATCACGCTGATCGAGGAGCTCGACCGGCATAAAGACCTGCAGCCGATCGGCGACGTGGCGTATGTGTCGAGCCTGGTCGCTGGCGTTCCCGACCGGCCTAGCATTGAGCACTACGTCAAGATTGTGCGCGACAAGGCGCTGCTGCGTGGCCTGATTTCCGCTGCCAGCACGGCGATTGCGCGGGCATCGGACCAGGGGGACGCAGCCGAAGATGTGCTGAGCGACGCCGAGGCCGCGATCTTCCAGCTCTCGGACAAACGCATTGGACGCGGATTCATGGGCGTGCAGGAGATTGTGCGCGAGTCGTTTGGGTCGGTCGATGCGCTGCTGCAACGCGGCCAGCGCATTACGGGACTGGCGACGCACTACACCGATCTGGACGAAATGACATCGGGATTGCAGCGTTCGGATCTGGTGATTATTGCGGCGCGGCCTTCCATGGGCAAGACCGCGTTTGTGATGAACATTGCGGAAAATGCTGCGATTGAAGATCAGCAGGTGGTGGGAGTGTTTTCCCTGGAAATGTCGCGCGAGGCTCTGCTCATGCGCCTGCTGTGTTCGCAGGCGCGGGTGGATGCACACAAGATGCGCACTGGTTCGCTGTGGCAGGACGACACGAAAAAAGTGGTGCGCGCGATGGAGCAATTGGCGCACGCTCCGATTTTCATCGACGATACTCCGGGCATTACGTTAAGCGAGATGCGGGCGAAGTCGCGGCGGCTGAAGCAGGCGCAGGGCGGGAAGTTGGATTTAATCATCGTCGACTATTTGCAGTTGATGTCGGGCGGAGGCAAGCGTTTCGAAAATCGTACGCAGGAAGTCTCGGCAATTTCGCGCGGACTGAAGGCCCTGGCCAAGGAACTTACGGTGCCGGTGATTGCGCTCTCGCAGTTGAGCCGCGCTCCGGAGAGCAGAGGCGGAGATCATCGTCCGCAACTGGCCGACTTGCGCGAGTCAGGGTCGATTGAGCAGGATGCCGACTTGGTAATGTTTATCTTTCGCGAGGAAGTCTACAAGCAAGACGATCCCGAATTGCAGGGCAAAGCTGAGATCATTATTGCTAAACAACGAAATGGCCCCATCGGAAAAGTGAGAATGGCGTTTCTGAAAAATAGCACCAGGTTCGAGTCATTGGCGGAGGGCGGAGACGGCTCCGATGAGTGATGCGTGCCTACAGGAAAGACCCTAGATGTGGCTCAGTAAGTCCCTTAGGAACTTGGGTTTGCGGTGCGGAAAAAATAGCCGGCCAGCCTGTGGAAAAGCTTGTGGAAGGGAAAACCCTCCTCGAAATTTCTCCCGGCAACGACCGCTCGGTCGGTTTCAGGAGGATGATCTTTTTCCCGTTAAGAGTATGCACAGTAACCAGTTATGCAATTCATGAAGCATTAACACAGGTGCGAGCTGGGCAAAGTTGATTTCCCTCCAGTTTTGAGATTTGCACAATTTGAGGTTCTAGCACTTCGATTTTCGGGCCGACTTTTCGCGATCTTCCATCACTTCGCTTGCTCGCATTTGTCACGAAATTGTCAACAGGAATAATCGTCTTCTTGGATGATAGAACCACGGTTAGCCGGGGAGAAAAACCAGTCTCAGTTGCTGCCTTCGCCGACCTTCAGGACAGCTAGAAATGCCTCTTGCGGAATGTCGACGCGGCCGATGCGCTTCATGCGTTTTTTGCCTTCTTTCTGCTTCTCGAGGAGCTTGCGCTTGCGCGAAATGTCCCCGCCATAACATTTGGCAATAACATTCTTGCGGATGGCGTGTACTGTTTCGCGGGCGATGATTTTGGCGCCGATCGATGCCTGGATTGCCACCTCGAACATCTGGCGAGGGATGAGCTCTCTCATTTTGGAAACCAGAAGTTTCCCGCGTTCGTAAGCGAAGTCACGGTGAACGATGATGGAGAGCGCATCGACCGGCTCACCTGCGACCAGAATGTCGAGCTTCACCATGGGCGACTCCCAATAATCGGCGAGATGGTAGTCCAGGGAAGCGTAGCCGCGAGAGACGGACTTCAGGCGGTCGTAAAAGTCGAGGACGATTTCGTTCAGCGGCAATTCATAGTGGAGCATCACGCGCGAAGAGCTGACGTACTCGAAAGTTTTCTGCTTGCCCCGCTTTTCTTCGACCAGCTTGAGAATTCCGCCCACATACTCTTCGTTGGTGAGAATTGTGGCCAGGATTACGGGCTCTTCGACTTTGGCGATTTCGCTGGGATCGAGCCAGCGCGAAGGATTGTCGATTTCGACCATCGTGCCGTCGGTCTTGGTAATTTTGTAGCGGACCCCGGGAGCGGTGGTGATCAAGTCGAGATTGAATTCGCGCTCCAGGCGTTCCTGAATAATCTCCATGTGAAGCAGGCCGAGAAAACCGCAGCGGAAGCCGAAGCCGAGTGCGACGGAACTTTCGGGCTCGAAGAAAAAAGACGAATCGTTGAGCCGCAATTTTTCCAGGGCCTCGCGCAGTTGGGTATGCTCATGGGCATCGACGGTGTAGAGGCCGGCGAAGACCATGGGCTTGATCTCTTCGAAGCCGGGCAAGGCTTCGAGCGCGGGATTGGCGTCATGAGTAATAGTGTCGCCGATCTTGGTGTCGGCGACATTCTTGATGTTGGCGATGATGAAGCCGACTTCGCCGGCCACAAGCTGGTCGATCTCGACCGGCTTGGGCGTGAGCACGCCGAGAGTTTCAGCGTCAAAGGTGGTGCCGTTCCACCAGAGGCGGATCCGGTCGCCCTTGCGCAGCGTCCCTTGAAACACGCGAGTCAATACGACGACGCCGCGGTAAGCGTCGAACCAGGAGTCGAAAACCAGCGCCTGGAGCCGGTTGTCGGGTGAACCTTTGGGCGGGGGAACACGCTTCACGATCGCTTCCAGTACGTCGGGAACGCCCTGGCCGGTTTTCGCGCTGATCAGCACGGCGTCGGTTGTGTCCAGGCCGACGGCGCTTTCAATCATTTCTTTCGTGCGCGGAATGTCGGCGCTTTGCAGATCGATCTTGTTGATGACGGGAATAATTTCGAGGCCGTGATTGATGGCGAGATACGAATTGGCCAGCGTCTGGGCCTCGACTCCCTGCGAGGCGTCGACGACGAGCAGCGCTCCTTCACACGACGCCAACGAGCGCGAGACTTCGTAGGAAAAATCCACGTGGCCGGGCGTGTCGATTAAATTCAGCTGATAAGTTTGGCCGTCTTGCGCAGTATAGGCCATGCGGACGGCGTGGGCCTTGATGGTGATGCCGCGCTCGCGCTCCAGATCCATGGAATCGAGGACCTGGGCCTGCATTTCACGCGCGGTGAGCGACCCCGTCAGCTCCAGCAGGCGATCCGCCAGCGTGGATTTGCCGTGGTCGATATGCGCGATGATCGCGAAATTGCGGATGAAAGCGGCGTCCATGAGTGAGTGCTTAACCCTTGATTCTAACAGGGGCTTGAACAGCTCCCGGTTGCCGGTTGTCAGGCTTCACTGATCACGACGAATGCCTCTTTGCTTTAAACTGCAGACCTGATGCCGGCAAGGTGCCTCCTTTACTACATCACTGACCGGAACGCGTTCCCCGGCGACGAATCGTCGCGCCGTCGCGCGCTGATTGAAAAAATCGGCGAAGCCGCGCGTGCCGGCGTCGACTATATTCAGCTGCGCGAGAAAGACCTGTCCACACGCGATCTGGAGCTGTTAGCTAAAGAAGCCGTGAGCGCAATCCGACGAGTACGACGTTCGAGTGGTAACTCGCATCCGGCAACTGCCCTTCTTATCAACTCCCGCACCGATGTCGCGCTAGCGGTTGAAGCCGATGGTGTCCACCTCCGCTCCGACGACGTCTCCCCTGAAGAAGTGAGAGCCGCTTGGACCAGGTGTGGGGCGGGCACTCCCTTCGACAAGCTCAGGGCAGGCTCGGCCCGCCAAAACCCAGCACGGGCTCCAATCGTTGCAATCTCCTGTCACTCCTCGGCAGAGGTGGTCGAGGCCGCAGCCTGGGGCGCAACCCTCGCCGTTTTCGGCCCTGTCTTCGAGAAAAGACATGCGCACGCTGTGGGACTAGAACTTTTGCGCGAGGCCTGCCTCGCCAACATCCCGGTCCTGGCCCTGGGAGGAATCACGCTGGAGAACACCAATTCCTGCCTCGCAGCCGGAGCTGCGGGCATCGCGGCCATCCGCCTGTTTCAGGAAAATGACATCGCCAGAGTCGTGAAACAACTTCGCGGTTAGGCCGTCCGCTCGGCTCGTGAGGCGCGGCGCTGATAAACTCTCCTGAGAGAAACTGCGGCACGTCATGACGATCACTCCAGATCGCGCCGAAATTTTGCCATTGGTTCTCGAACCCACGCTGATCCGGATCCCGGCAGCCTGGTTTTTGATGGGTTCGAACGCCGGCCAGGACTGCGAGCGTCCCATTCATCGCGTGTGGGTGGACGCTTTTCTGCTAGCGGCCACGCAAGTCACCAACGCCGAATACACACGCTTTCTCGGCGCAACCGGCACTGCGCCGCCTCCGTTCTGGCACGATCCAAATTTCAACCGTTCTCAACAACCCGTGACCGGAGTTTCCTGGTTCGAAGCTGCAAAGTACTGCGAATGGCTCAGCGCGCAAACGGGTCGCATCTATCGTTTGCCGACCGAAGCAGAGTGGGAACGTGCCGCGCGTGGCGATTTGGAACAGAAAAATTTCCCGTGGGGAGACGCCACGCCGCAATCCCTTCCTGACTATGCCACACGCTGGCAAGCCGGTCCCGATCCCGTTGCGTGCTACACCCCCAATGCATTCGGGCTGTATGACATTTGCGACAATGTCCATGAATGGTGCAGCGACTGGTATGACCCGAGCTATTATTCAATTTCTGCTGAGCGCAACCCGCGCGGTCCGGGCCAAACCCAGCGCAAGTCCTCTCGCGGTGGATCATGGCGGCATCACATTAAAGTCGCCCGCTGTTCCGCCCGTTCCAGCATCCCGCCAGATTTTCAGTACGCCGACTACGGCTTCCGCGTCGCGTGTGATTGAGTAATTGTGTAATTTGGTAATTGTGTAATTGAAGAACTTGGCGGACCAATGGGTTTTCAATTACAAAATTACCAAATTACACAATTACTCAATCTTCCATGTTCAATACCGACCTTCTGCGAAGCAAGCGCATTCTTATCACCGGCGGCGGCACGGGTCTGGGCAGAGGCATGGCCGAACGCTTCCTGGAACTCGGCGCAACGGTCTACGTCTGCGGCCGACGTGAAGAAGTTCTCACACAAACCGCGAAAGAACTTTCCGCAAAGGGCACGATCCATGCCGTCCCCTGCGATGTCCGCAATCGCGACTCCGTGGAAGTCATGATTGATTCCATCTGGAACACAGCTCCTCTCGACGTGCTTGTCAACAACGCCGCCGGAAATTTCATCGCGCGCACCGAAGAACTTTCGCCGCGCGCTTTCGAGTCGGTCATCGGTATCGTACTCATGGGAACGCTGCACTGCACCATGGCCTGCGGACGCCGCTGGCTGAAAGCTGCGCATCCCGGCGCCGTGCTCAGCATCTCCGCTACCTACGCGCCCGTGGGCTCCGCTTATGTCGTCCCGTCCGCCGTTTCCAAAGCCGGAGTCGAAGCTCTCACTCGCAGCCTCGCGGTGGAGTGGGGCAACCGGGGCATTCGGATGAACGCCATCGCGCCCGGCCCGATTCCCACGCAAGGCGCATTCTCCCGAGTGCTTCCGCGCCCCGATCTCGAAACGCTCGCGCTCGACCGGAATCCTCTCCACCG
>Ga0185299_10003731_pt1 | contig 19542 bp, 10 predicted proteins | sample PaiPotPPA55metaG_FD_128002 | JGI IMG/M metagenome (GOLD analysis project Ga0185299, IMG submission 128002) | Iron sulfur acid spring bacterial and archeal communities from Banff, Canada, to study Microbial Dark Matter (Phase II) - Paint Pots PPA... ...
AGCCAAGCTCAGCGCGGAAGGAATCGATCCGCGCATCCCGTGGCTGTACGACTTTAAGCTCGACTTCCGCTTTCGGTAACAGAGGGCAAGTACCGAAGTCCAGGAAATACCTGCTAAAAAATCCCTGAGTGCTTGGCGGGCGGACTATGGACACTCGCGGACATTTCCAGATCCCGCCCCCGTGATCCTTGGCAAACTGGCAAACATGACTTAACGACTTTGTAAGTCAATTCTCAGCATGGTTTTGCAACGCAAGACTTGTTTTGCCACGGCTGGCCACGAACTTGCAAACTGGCAAACAACCCAGGCCATTTTCCCGCCATGCATCTCTTCGTTTCAGCCCTATCAAGCGGTGGCGGTCTGGCGGAGTGCTCATTCTAACCATTTGCGCCGAGAGAGCTTGTGATGCGAAGAACTTGGCTTGCAGGCGCTGGGCGGTCTTGTCGGGAATGTCCGCATAGCGTGGCATGGCCGGATCGACCACCAGCGCCGAATCGACCACCAGCGCGGGAGCAAAGCTCAAGGAAGGCCGGGCCGTCTGTGCCGCCTCGTGCCGGCATTGTCGCAGCCCGTGTTCGGCGGCCTCGTGCGCCAAGCAGAATCCGTAGGGAATCCTCGGCCGGTGGTCGTGCGGCGATGAGTTATGTCCGCGTAATGCGGTCACCTGGTGATGTCGGACCAATCGTGTCCTGGTGCTGGCGCATGAAGAACCAGTCAAGCGCGCCGGTAGTTTGCAGACAATGCGTCGGCGGCGCCGTTGTCAGGCACCGTCACGGGGCCGTTGGTGGGATCGGCGTTCAGGATAACAAACCGTCGTTTTCCGCCGAGAATCAAAAGCAAGCTCTTTGCGGCACGAATTACTGCGGGGAGGGCCACATTTATGTCCGCAAGATCCAGGGGGAATCATGAACAAGTGTGTGCTCTTACGACTGTCCCTTGCCAAGGTCATCGGATGGACCCGCATCCCGGCCGTTGTGCTGCTGGTAAGATAGGTTCATGCAGCGGGCTCATTCCATCGATCGGCGTGAGTGGTTAGGCCTGGGCAGCCTGGGCTGGCTCGGGTTGTCGCTGCCGCGCTTGCGTGGAGGGGAAGGAGCGAGCAGGCGGACTCCGGCGGCCCGGTCGTGTGTGCTCTTGCTCCTGCACGGCGGACCTAGCCAGCTCGACATCTGGGACATGAAGCCGGCGGCGCCGGCCGAGGTGCGCGGGGCGTTTCGGCCCATTGCTACCAATGTGCCGGGCCTGCAGATTACCGAACATCTGCCGCGCCTGGCCCAGATGGCGCAGCGCTTCACCATTGTCCGTTCCATGACGCACACGGCGCTCTTTCACAACGCCGCCACCTACTTCGTGACCACGGGCCAGCCGCCCCTGCGCGACGTGCTTGCCGTCACGCCATCTGAGAATGATTTCCCGCATCTTGGCGCCCAGGTCGCCCTCAAACAGATCTCGGCCCGCAAGGTGCCGGCCGCCGTGTCGCTGCCCGACCCCGTGAGCGACGGCCCTTACACCACACCGGGGCAGAACGGCGGTTTCCTGGGCGCGCAATACGCTCCCTTCCAGATCATCGGCGACCCGAATTCCGAGCGCTTTGCCGTGGACGGGCTGGCCGGCGGCGGGGAGTTGCCCGCGCAAGCGCTGGCCGAGCGCCGTGCGCTGCTGGGCACGATCGACGAGCAGCGCCGTTGGCTGGAAAGCCAGCGCGTGGTCGAGCAACTCGACCGGCATCAGCAGCGCGCCCTGGCCTTGCTGACCTCGGCGCCCACGCGGCGGGCCTTCCAGCTCGAACGGGAAAGCAGCCGCCTCCGGGAACGTTACGGCCGGCACAAGTATGGCCAAAGTTTGTTGTTGGCCCGCCGCCTGGTCGAAGCGGGCGTACAACTGGTGACCGTAACCTGGGGCGGCAAGGTGAACAATCCGTTGCCGCACTGGGACACGCACTTCAACAACAACCGCAGGCTGAAGGACGAATTGCTGCCGCCCTTCGATCAATGCTTCTCGGCCTTTCTCGAAGACCTGGACCAGCGCGGCCTGCTGGCGAGCACGCTGGTGGTGTGCATGGGCGAGTTCGGGCGCACGCCGCGCTTCGGGCAGGACACCGGCAACGGCGTGGACCAGACGGGGCGCGATCACTGGGCGCAATGTTATTCCATCGTCGTGGCCGGGGGCGCTGCCGGCGGCGGTCGCGTGCTCGGCCGCTCGGACCGTTTCGCGGCTTACCCGGCCGACGATCCGTATACGCCGCAAGACCTAACGGCAACTCTCTTGCACGTGCTGGGCGTCAACCCTCAAGACCAGATCCGCGATGGTTTTGGTAGAAACGTGCCCCTGAGTACCGGGCGCGTGCGCGAGACATTATTTACCGGATGACCTTTTACCTGGATGGACTCGGCACTTTACGATTGGTCGTCCAGAACAATGCGTTTACGAGCAGCCGTTTGAAGTCCTCGGTCTTGAAATCATCCGGATGCCCAAGCGACGTGTAGAAGATCCTGCCCCCCTTGTGCATGCGCGTCCAGGCGATCGGCTCGGTGTGGCCCGGAATGCTGCCGGTCAGCAACACTTCCGCATCCTTGCTGAGGCCGCTGTTGCGATACAGGCTGCCCGGTGAGGTGAAGGGCTGCACGCCCGCCAGGATCGAATGATTCCGGGCCAGCTCGACGAGCTCGACCTGAACCGATGGGCCTGCACCATAGTGGTTCTTGTAGTTGCCGCCAAGAATCTCCTTGTCGAGCGCTAACCAGTTTTGAAACCCGTGGCTGGCGGTGCGCAAGGCGACGATCGGCTTGCCGGCCCGGCAATATTTTTGGACGCGCTCCAGTTGCGCGCCGGAGATGGTCAACCGGCGCGTGAAGAGCAGCATGACATCGCACGCTTCCAGGTTCTCCAACCCCGGCAGGTCGTCGTCCGCCTTGCGGAAGGCGCGGGAACAGTGCACGTTGTAGTTCTCCTCCAGGTATTTCTGGAGCGCGCTCAGGGATTCGTCGGACTTGTATTCCAGGGAGCCGGAAACCAGGCACACGTTGAGGGGCGGCCCGTCTTTCTTGACTGGTGAGGACGGCCTTTCCGCCTGGCCTGCTGGTGGATTCGCGCTGGCTTGCACATAGCTGAGCAGATCGCGGACTTGCTGCTCGTCCAGGTCGTCGAGACTTTTCTCCGGCATGAGCGATTCGGGGGACGGCCTGATCTCCTCGATTTCGTCCCGAGAGAGAGTGGTGCGCACGTTCTTGCTATCGAGCAGCGTGACGGTCTTCGGAGTGGATTCGGCCATCAAGCCGGTCAGCAGCCGGCCGTTGTTCGTGGTCACGACGTAGGCCACGTACTCATTGCGGATGACGGCGCTGGGATCGACAATGCTGGTGATGATAAATTCGCTATTGTTGCGGTCCGTGCCGGTCAGGTCGGGGCCGACCTTGTTGCCTTCGCCGAACAGGGTGTGGCAAATGCCGCACTTCTGTTGGAACAAGGGCTTGCCCGCCGCGGGGTTGCCCTTGCCGGTGCCGAGCATGTGCCGAATGCTGTTGATCCGCGCCCGCTTCTCCCCCTCGGGGGCTTTGCCGACCTTGCCCCAGTGCTTTTCGACCAGGCTGTGCAAGTGCGGATCATTGTGCAGAAGAATCTGACGGACCTGATCAAAGGGGACTTCCTTGGCGTTGATCCGGCCGCTGTCCACAGCTTCCAGGAACAGGCGGGCCGAAGCTGGCCGGCTGCACAGGAGAGCCTGGGCCCTGCTGCGCAGTTCACCCGGCAACTTCGGATAGGCAGCCAGAACCTGCTCCGCGATCCGGTCATCGGCAAAAGGTTGCAAGGCGGTCAGGGCAGCCAGCCGGATATTGGCCGGTTGCGACGGGTCGAGCAACTGCAACAGCACCGGCACGCAGTCGGCCTTTCCTAGCTGGCCAAGCACTTCAAGCAAGCCGACCCGGTCGTTCGCCGTCACTTTCGCATCCGCGACGAGATGCAAGGCGTGATCGTAGGCGTGCCGGTCGCTGACGCGCAGGCCGAGGCGCACCAGGGCGAGGTTGCCGGGCTGCGACCTGGCGAGATCTTCAAGCTGCTTCGCCAATTCAGCTGGAATGGATTTCAGGAAACGGCCAGCCAGAGCCTTTTCCATGCCCGCCAGCAGCAGATCGGTCTCTGCCCGTCCTGGCGCCATGGCGAGTAAGCGCGCGCAGGTGAGGAGATCGGCCTCTGTCCCAGCCGCCATGTAGCGCCGGCTCAGTCGTTCGAGGATGATCCCGCGAACCAGCGGATTCTGCCAGGCTGCCTGCGAATCCAGCAGATGCAGCACCGGCTCGCGATCCGAAACCGCCTTGTCCTCGATGGCCCACCAGAGCAACAGCGGGATGAACGGATCATGGACGTCTTCGGTGCGCTGCAGCAATTCGTGGACGATGGGCAGCGCATCCTTGCCCGGCAGCCTTTTGCACGTGCAGGCCAATTGGCAGCGGACGGTGCAACTGGAATCTGTTTGCGCCATGTGAATCAGGCGGGTCTGAATGCTCGGCGAAACCTTTTTCGCATCGCCAAGCAAGCGAACGGTCCAGGTCCGCACGTCGGCGTTGGGATGTTGCAGCAACGACTCTGCCAGCGTGTCGTTGAAGCCGCCGCTGACGTAGAGAGCCCAAAGGGCGTTCAAGGCCAACTCATCGTGGCGATTCAGGACCAGGTCGCGCAGCAAGGGGATGACCGAGGCGTCGCGCCGCTCCGCGAGAATACGGTTGGCCTCGCGCGCAAACCATTCGTTGCGGTGGCCAAGAAGAGAGACCAACTCTTTGCTGGAGAGCTTGCCGAGAGACAGCCCGGTTACGGGAGGCGTTCCCTCATATTCGACTTTGTAAATGCGGCCGTTGCTGCGGTCCCAGTTATCCACCGGATCGACGTGGTTGATGCGCTTGTCAACCCAATCGGCGATGTAGAGAGCGCCGTCGGGGCCGACCTGGAGATCGATCGGCCGAAACCAGGTGTCGTTGCCGATCAGAAAGTCGCCGCTGAAATGGGCCGTAAAGCTGGAGCCGTTTGGTTCCAAGGTATGCCAGTAGATCGCATTGGCCAGCGGGTTAGCGCCGATATAGGCGTTGTCAAATTCCTTGGGAAAGGCGCCGCCCCGATAAATGATACCACCACAAGTCACGTGGCCGCCCTTGAAGCCCTTGTACGGCACATGATCGAAGTAGCCGAACGCATAGGGATTTTGCAGTTCGCCGTGCTTGGCAAAGCCCTTGATGTAATAGGCGCCCTGGACCTGGTGGAGCATGACGGAGTTGCCCCAGTTGGTGCCGGCGATGGCGTTGCCGTGCCGATCGAAATCCAGCCCCCAGGTGTTGCCGCCGCCTTCCGCGAACAGTTCAAACTCGTGGGAGATGGGATGATAGCGCCAGATGCCTTGCTGGAAGGTAATGCCGCGAATATGGGAGGTAATCGTGCTGCCCTGGGCGCCGTAAAGCCAGCCGTCCGGTCCCCATTGCAGCGAGTTCGGAAAAGCATGCGCGTCGTGCATGCCGAAGCCGTTCAACAGGACCTCGGGGTCGCCGTCGGGCACATCGTCGCCGTTGCGGTCGGCGTAGAAGAGCAGGTAAGGCGGCTGCACAACAAAAACGCCGCCGTAACCCAGCGCCATCCCGGACGCCAGATTAAGTCCTGTAACAAAATCCTTGACTGCGTGAAAGCGGCCATCGCCTTTCGTGTCGGCATAGATCGTGATCCGGTCCGCGCCGCGCGGCCCTTTGGGCGGCGGCTCGGGGATGCGATCATAGACCGTGCGCAAGTATTGATCGACTTTGACCGGTTTGAGGCCGGCAGGCGTCGGGTATTGCAGATATTGAATGACCCAGAGGCGGCCGCGGTCGTCGAACGTCATGGTCACGGGTTGGCGCACTTCCGGCTCGCAGGCAACTAGCTTGACGTGGAAGCCAGTGGGGACTTTCATGCGCTTGACCGTTTCATCGGGCGCGAAACCCTGAGCCAGAGCCCTAAAGTCGCACAGAAAAATCACGAGCAGCACGCTGGAGAAGACGCGATTCCGGTTCATGGAAAGAGCCTGAGGTTTATCGCTTCGTTTTCTTGTCGGTGGGTATGCGCGGCGAGCCAAGCGCGTCAACGGTCGGCAAGGAACGGGCGAACCTCTTGTGCGCTGGTTACAATTCAAAAACTGTTCTAAGAATGCCCATAGCATCCCGGCTAATGATAACGGCCGGTCTTTGTTTGCGGATTTCGTCGCCCGTTGTCGGGTCCAAATTTACGAGCCAGACCTCACCTTTGGACATAGTCATCGAGGAATTCCTCCGCATCCAAACTTGTCCGTTCTGTCAGCTCGCCGCCGGGCTCGTACAGATCACGCAAAGCATTGGCGGTCGCGCGCAGACGTTGCTCTTGCTCCCCGACCGACGAAGAGCATTCGGGCCCGAGGTCGTTACGCACAAGACGCGATGCAGCTTCAATCACGACCAAGCGATCGGCATTGCTCAGCTGCTTCAAGTGCTCCAATATTTCTACCGTGCTCATAGGAATCTCGCTTCATTCCGCATCTTTGATCCACTCCATGATTCTAACCAGCCCTAACTCTGACAACAAACCTGTTTGCTGTCGGTATCCCCACCTCAAGGAAAGCGCCTTGCGTTTGACGGACGCATACAAGCCGCTATGCTGGCAAAATTGACCGGACGAGCAGAAACTGAAGGTCTTCCCCAAGTGAGCGAATCCATGACTCCGTCGGCCGTCCAGGACATGACGCGCGGCAAATGGCTGGCTCTGGCCGCCGCTTTGCTCGGCTGGATGTTCGACGGCCTGGAAATGGGTCTTTTTCCCCAGGTGGCGCGGCCCCTGCTCATGGACCTTCTCGGCACCACGGACGACAAGGCCATCGGCCGCTGGATCGGCGTGGCCACGGCTAGTTTCCTGGTAGGTGCGGCCACGGGCGGCGTGCTGTTCGGCTGGCTGGGGGATCGGCTGGGGCGGGTGCGCGCCATGACCTTGAGCGTTGCCACCTACGCCATCTTTAGTGGACTATGCGGCGTCGCCGCGCAGGCCTGGCAGGTAGCCGTGTTGCGGTTTGTGTCGGCGCTCGGCATGGGGGGCGAATGGGCGCTGGGCGTGGCTCTCGTGATGGAGATCTGGCCCAATCGCTCGCGCAGTTTTTTGGCGGGATTGATCGGCGCGGCAGCGAACGTCGGTTATATGCTGGTCGGCTTTCTGGCCCTGGGCCTGGGCGCCTTTCAGGCTAGCGTGCCGGCCTGGCTGGCGATGCTCGGCATCGGCGAAACCTGGGTTGCCGCGTTGACCGCTCATTCAAGCTGGCGGCTGCTCATGCTTCTGGGGGCGGTTCCGGCGCTCCTGACCTTCTTCATTCAGTGGTTTGTTCCCGAATCCGAGCGCTGGCGGCACGAACAGAAACGCGGCATGACTTCCAACTGGGCCGCGCGCGACCTCCTTGGCGTAGGAGTGGGCGCAGTCTGCGCCATGATCATGATTTACCTGTGGACCATCGAAGACCTGACTCTGCCGGTCCGCATCGAAGGACCCCTGCTGGGTTTGAACTTGCACATCAGGGTAGACCTGGCGTTGCCGGTGCGGATTGCGGGGTCACTACTCAGTCTGATCGGGGTTACCCTGGGTTACCTCTACCCCGCGTGGCGTTACTTGCAACGCTCCGCGCGGACTGGCCTGCAGCAGAACCCGGCGTGGCCTTTCACGCTGAAACGCATGTTGCTGGGGGCATGCCTGAGCGGGGTCGCGCTGCTAGGCACATGGGCGTCGATGCAATGGGCGCCGTCATGGGCCGATCAGCTCGCCGGCACGGCCTATCCGAGTGCCAAGGCGTACACGCAGATCAGCATGTCGGCGGGCGCCATCGTCGGCACACTGTTAGCCGCCCAGCTTGGCGATTGGCTTGGCCGGCGGGCGGCTTACAGCCTTCTTTGCCTCAGCTCCCTGGCCGCGGCCCTGGCTTTCTTTCGCCTGAATCACGAATTTGGCGCCTGGTTCTTGACGACGGCGTTCCTGGCGGGCGGCCTGACGGCGTCGTTTTATGGTTGGCTGCCCCTGTACTTGCCCGAGCTGTTTCACACTGGAGTGCGCGCCACCGGCCAGGGCTTCAGCTTCAACTTCGGCCGGATCATCGCGGCCATCGGCGCTCTGCAGACGGCCAACCTCATGGCCCTGTTCGGCGGCAGCTACCCCAAGGCTTGCTCGGTGATGAGCCTGATCTATGTGGTCGGCCTGTTACTGATCTGGCTTGCTCCGGAAACGCGCGGCCGGCCGCTGCCCGAATGAGAAGGGGTCAGTGACCAGTGATGGTGAAGGGATGAAGGGAGCCGGTTAGAGAGTACTCAGTACCCAGTACTCAGTACCCAGTACCCAGTACTCAGTACGTACTCAGTACTTGGTACTCGGTACTCAGTACTCGGTACTCAGTACTCAGTACCGAGTGCTCCGCTCGCTTTCTCCCCACCGCTCAACGCCGCTCCACTCATACTCAAGTTCCAGCGCCGAGACCGGGCCCAGTTAGAACACCTGTCTCCATCGTGCCGTCCTTGATCCGGAAGATTCCCGGAAAACGCGACTCCCACGGCCTATTCGCTACCGGCACATATTGCCGCGCGTTCGCTTCAACGGCCGCAACACCCGGCACATGGGCAGCTAGACCGGCGGAATGGATGAGCGACGCTCCCGGGCACGTGAGGTCCTGCACGCACAGGAACATGCCGAACTTCTGCGCCGCCGCGGCCAGCAACAGCGATTGCGTTTGTCCCTTGCACGCTTTGAGTGCGGCTCCCGTGTAGCCCATTTCCCGCGCCAGCAGAAGGCTCTCCAGGTCGATGAGCGATTCATCGATCACGACCGGCCGTAGCCGGGAAGCTTCGTGCATCGGATTGTCGCGATGCGTGTTAAGATCGCGATGCGTGGGCTGCTCGATGTACTGAATGCGCTCGAATCCCTCCGGGGTCCTCTCTTTGACCCGCCGCAACATTTCCAGCAGATAGTTCACGCTGGCGCAGCGCTCGTTGAAGTCGAGCGAGTAGTACCATCGCGACACGCCGCGCTGCCCTTGCGTCTCGGCAGCCACGCGGTCCACACGGACAACGCGCTCCACGTCCCAGTTGAGGTCGTCCCCGTTGAGCTTGATTTTCAGGTGGGTCAGGCCGTCGTGCCGAATCCATTCCGGCAATGTCTCCGGCAAGCCATCACCCACGCGTTTGTCGATGTCCGTTTCTTCCAGCGGATCGAGTGCGCCGATGAGATGATAGACGGGCAGGCGCTGCTTGGGCTCCTTAAGAATGTACTGCTCCAGGTTCTCGCCCTGGAACTCTTGTCCCAGGTAATGCCCCAGGTCATGGCTCATGAAGTCCGGGCCGTACGTGTGGTAGCAGTTGCGTCCATGTAATTTCCCGAAGGCATCGTGCAAGGCGGCATCGAAGGCACTGGCGACAACCAGCGTGCACAGCCGCGGTATCGGTTCCACCAGCTTCAAATGCCGCGTTACGTCTTCGGCGGCCTTGAAGTAGCCGGCCTCCATCGCCCAGGTCAGGTCAATGGGATGGGCCGTGTCCTTATGCGCCACGGTGATGCGCGCAATTCGCTCCGTCAGAGTTTTCATGGCCGCGAGCGTGTCTTCGTACCTTAATTGGCGCGACGGGAACGCCCACACGTTGCTGAGCGGCATGGAACCGAAGCCCTTCGCCGCGCGGCCGCTCGCGGTGCTAACCGTGCATTCCACGTTCAGGATGGACGCCCGATCTAACGCGACACCGCCAAATTTGATGGGCGTGCGATAGATGAACTCCTCGTAGCTGTAGGCAATGTCGCTAATGCGAATGTCGGTTGCCTTTGACATGCCGGCTCCTTCGTGCATCGAACGGCGCCGGTCTATTATCAGGCGCTGGCATGAACCTGCCAACACTGTTTGCCGGGTAATGCCTTGGTTAGGCGGAGCGCCGGTGGGGCGCGCTGACGGCTTGCAGGAAGCTGCCGAGAAGCCGGTTGAACTGGCCCGGATCCTCGATGGGCAGGGCATGGCCGACACGCGGCACCATGACAAGCTGGGAATGCGGGATACGCTGGTGCAATTCCTGGCTGAAGCGGCGCGGCGCGATTTGATCGTCTTCCCCCGCCAGAATCAGCACGGGGCAGTGGATGCGCTGCAAGCGCTCCATGGTGTCGTGCCCGCGGATGGCTTCGACCTGACGCATGAAGCCTTCCAATTTCTGTCCATGGGGATTCTGATGCAACAGCCAGCGCAGCCAGCTGATCCGGCCGGATTCGGCGAAGAATTGATAGCTCACCCACCACGGCAGAACAGCCTCGAAGAACGAGGCCGTGTCGGGAACTTGCAGGCGAATCTTTTGAAACGCGCTCAGGGTCGCGTGAAACCAGTCGTCGGTGCGCCCCAGCGTGTTCACCAGCACCAGGCTGCGCACCAGCTGGGGACTGCTCAGCGCCAGTTCCTGAGCAATCATGCCGCCCATGGACAGCCCGACCACATGCACGGCCGGCAATTGCAGCTTGTGCACCAAAGCCGCCAGGTCCGCGGCAAGCGTTTGAATCGTGTAGGGTTCGGCGGCGTACGAAGACTGGCCCACATCGCGGTGATCCAGCGCGAGACATTGGTAGTGCTTGCCGAAGGCGCGGAGCTGGCCCAGCCAGTAGAGATGGTCTCCCCCAAGCCCGTTCAGAAACAGCACAGGGTCTCCTTGCCCGCGCTCGACGTAGAACAAACTGGCTCCCGGAAGCTGGCAGAGGGGCATGAAACCATTCTCTGGCGGTTTATGGGTGAATGGACGCCGCTGGCTCCCTATTGAGTGCGCGGAAGCGAAACGCCTGTCAAGATGGTTCGATTTAAGCTCGGAGCGGAATATTCGCCAAAGCCCGCAAAACCCGCAAAGTTTGTGCAGCCATGCAGATTTTACCAGGGCGGGCAAAAAGGAACGGCAAGGATCCGCCTGGGCCATTCCCGCCGCTGGTCAATTCTTTCTTTCCCCGGGGCGAAGCATTCTACCGGGAACAAGGAGATGAAAAGCGCTGCCGCGGCCATACTCGCTGTAAACATCCAACGTCAGCCCAAGCTCTTCAACCAGGCGGTCGACGACGGCGAGCCCGAGGCCGCTGCCGCTGGAATCGCCGGCGCGTTTGCCGGCCCGGCCGCGCTCGAACGGTTGAAAGATCGATTCCTGCTCTTCGTCGGAGATTCCCGGCCCCGTATCCGCCACGCTGATGTCCAAAGAACGATGGCCGTCTTTTTCCTGCCAGCCGGCCGCGAAATTGACGCGGCCGCGCGGCGTATAGCGCACCGCGTTGACGAGAAGATTCGACAGGACACGACCGAGGCGCGCCCGGTCGCAGCGGATCTCCCATCCCTGCACGGCGGTGAAATCGCTGGTCAGAATAAGGTTCTTCTCCTGGGCCGCGATCGTTTGTTCGGCAGCCAAGCCCGCCAGCAAGGGCTCCAGAGGAAACCAGGGAGTCTCATGGGCGCCGATTTTCCCGACTGGGCCCCGGCAGGCATCGAGAAGCTCCAGCGCGATCTGCACCGCGCGGTCAGCTACGGTGCGGATCGCTTGCATGACGTTCTTCATCTCGGCATCGGCATGCGGCATGCGTTCGATGAGCGCGCATAACAGCCGCAAGGATTGCAAAGGCGTCCGTAAATCATGAGCCAACTCCGCCAGCTGCCGAGGATCGTCCGTGGCGCCCGCACAGGTCACCGTACCCACGACACCCAGGAGCTTGCCGTCCTTATCGCGCAACGGCGTCGCCGCCCAGGCAAGGCGCCAGGCGGGCTTGTCGCCCCGTGGCAAGACAAACTGGGCCTCGGATGGCTTTCCGGACCGCCAGGCGACCACCAGCGGCAACTCGCTGCGCCGAACAGGTTGCCCTTTGGCATTCTGCAAGGGCCAGCTTTTGAGATCGACTGGCGCCAGCGGAACCTGCTGCTCATGAAATTCGCGCGCCGTTTCATTCAAGCAAACCAGACGCCGCCGTCGCGTGTCGAGAAAAACGTGCCCGACGCGCAATCCCGCGGGCTCCTGGGAAGGCTGCTTCACGTTGTCATCCTTGGCGGGCAGGGGGACTGCTCTCATAGCGTCTTCCAAGACTCAAAAGTCCGGCGAGGCGGGGCGATCCGCGCAAGCGCGGCGATCTCGCTTCTCCACGGGACAGGATAACCCATTATGAGAGAGATCGTTGCGAAACGCAACTCATTTGCCTGAATTCCGGACACTTTGTCTAAAATGAAAAATACGGTCAACGGCCTTTCATCATCCTTCAAGAAAGGAGATTTGTCATGGCTGCCGCCGCGATTGACGACCTGGCCAAAAAGCACTGTGCCCCGTGCGAGGGGGGCGTGCCGCCCGTCGCGCCGGAACAAGTACGGCGTTACCTGGCCGACATGCCGAACTGGAAGCTTACGTCCGATGGCAAACGCATCCGTCGCGAGTGGCGCGTCAAGGATTTCGTCACCGGGCTAGATTTCTTTAGTCGCATCGGCCGTCTCGCTGAGGAGGAGGACCACCATCCCGATCTCCACCTGGTCGGCTACCGGAATGTGGCGATCGAACTCTGGACGCATGCCCTGAATGGCCTTTCCGAGAATGACTTCATTTTGGCGGCCAAGATTGATAAGCTGCCGGTTGAGTTGAAGAAGTAGGGAAGTCATTCGTCATTGGTCATTGGTCATTCGCGAATGACCAATGACCCATTGCGCCAGGGAGGGTGTGAATATGCTGGGTTCGCGGACGGTCTCGCTCGGCGATATTGTTTGCGGGTCCGGTTATCCGCTGCTGTGGATCGCTGGGCCGTGTGTTATCGAATCGCATGAGTTAACCTTGCGGATTGCGGATCGGCTCAAGGACATGGCAGCCCGGCTGAAGCTGCCGCTCGTCTTCAAGGCATCGTTCGACAAGGCCAATCGCACGTCGGGCAAATCGTTTCGCGGACCTGGTTTGGAAGAAGGGCTGCGAACGTTGGCGGCGGTGAAGGAGCGCACGGGTTTGCCGGTGCTTACTGACGTCCACGAATGTTATCAAGTCGGCCCCGCGGCAGAAGTCTGTGATGTCTTGCAGATCCCGGCCTTTCTGGCGCGACAGACCGATCTGATTCTGGCGGCCGGGCACACCGGCAAGGTAGTGAATGTCAAGAAGGGGCAGTTCATGGCCCCCTGGGATATGAAACATGTCGTGACCAAGATGGCCGAGGCCGGCAATCAAAACCTCTTGCTCACGGAGCGCGGCGCCAGCTTTGGGTACGGCAACCTCGTGGCCGATATGCGCTCCATTCCCTGGATGCAAGATCTCGGCTGTCCCGTGATCTTTGACGCCACTCACAGCGTACAGAAGCCAGGGGCCGCGGGTGACCGCAGCGACGGCGATCGCCGCATGGTTCCGTACCTGGCCAGGGCGGCGGCGGCGTGCGGCTGCGACGGGATCTTTCTGGAAACCCATCCCGAGCCGGATAAAGCCTTGAGCGACGGTCCCAATATGATTGCCCTGGAAAACTTGCCGGACCTCGTGGAGTGTTGTCTGCGCATTCATGAGGCGGTCCGCGCGTAGGGCAGGTTTTCAACCTGCCTCGACTCTAAGGCAGGTTAGAAACCTGCCCTACGGAATCTGTTTAATGAAGCCTATCTATCTCGCCGTGCCTGCCGGCATACTCCTGGTCGTCATCAGCATCGTTGTCAGCCTCGGAATAATAGCCAAGCCGCCGGCGCCGAGCACACGGGCTACCCAGAACACTTCAAACAAGGGTTTAAGCTTCGACGCCATCCGCGATTTGCTGCACAGGGCAGCCGACTATGAAGATTGCCGCGGCGCGGTTCAGCAGCTCAACCTTTACCTTGACGGCGCGGAGGAGAAGCCGCGCGGCCTGTCCAGCGAAGAAAGGAAGGCGTTGCAGAATAAGGACCTGTTCGGACTGGACGAGAGCGAGTTAGCCGAGGTTAATCGCACCGCTTTCACCCCGCTCGACGCCCATCACCTGGAGCTGTGCCTGCTGTTGCACGAGGCCGTTTCCGGTTTGCACCTCGACAAGCTGAGCCCCAAGGATCAAGCGGTTGCCGGCTTCGCCTGGGTCATGCGCCAGGTGCAATGGCAAGAGCGGCTGGGCGATGCCTTGCCGCCGGATTTTGTTTTGCGCCGCGGTTATGGGACCGCCCTGGAGCGGGCCCAGGTTTTTCTGGCTGTGCTTCAGCAACTGGGGTTGGATGGTTGCATGCTCGCCGTGCCCGGTAAGCCGGGCGAGCCGTCCCTGCGCTACTGGCTGCCCGGTGCGCTGATCGCCAACGAGATTTACCTTTTCGATACTCGGCTCGGCTTCCCTCTCCCGGGCTCCAAGGGAAAAGACGTGGCCACGCTTTCCCAGGTGCGCGGCAACCCCGAGATCTTGCGGCAGTTGACGGTGGATGACAAGACGCCTTATGACATCTCCCATGACCAGGCCAAACAGGCGGAGATCCACATCGCCTGCACACTCTCCGTCCTGGCGCCGCGCATGCGTTACCTGGAGGACAAACTCTCGGGCGCCGACAGGGTCCAACTCGGCGTCGATCCCCTGGCCTTGACGCAGCGCTTTGCTGCCGCCGTCAAGACCGAGGCCATGAAGGGCGTGCCCGTACGCGTCTGGAACCTGCCTGGGGACCTGAGCAGTCCGATCCGGGTGCTGCGCAACTTCGTGCCGGAGGACGAGGGCGGCGTGGATAAGAGCTATCGCCGTGAACAATGGAAACAGCAGCTCATTCCCGGTCAATATTTTCCCCGGCAGCTCGGGGCGCTGGACGACGACCCGCGCAGGCTCATGCAGCTCATGTATGCATTTCCTTTTGCACCCTTTTACACGCAGGCGAAGCTGAAACGCGAGTTCCTCATTCGCTGGCTGCCGGGAGTGCAACAAGTGCAGCAGGGCAAGCCCGGACAGCCACCGAAGCAGTCCGAGCTGCTGCAGCGCGACCGCATGCCGCGCGACCTGCTGCTGCGCGGCCGGTTCCGGGAGGCCACGGGCGAGCTCAGCAACATTAATGATGAGCTGAAGCGGCAGCTTCAGCTCAAAGAAGTCCCAGGCCTGGACGCCCAGATCGAGCAGTGGGTCGCCGACGCCAATGCCCAGTTCCGCGCGCTCCAGCAAGCGGTCCTCAATGGGGGCGGCAAACCCAACGCTGCCAAGGCGAATCAGAACGCGGCGCAGGCCCTGGCCAGTCAGGGCCGCCCGGACCTCGGCCTTGCCCAGGTCGTCCAGGCCGCCGCTGCGGAGCCCATGTCCGCTCAGGTAACCTACTTCGTGGCGCTGTGCAAACAAGAAGAAGCCGAGCGCGCACAGGCGCGCTTGGGCAAGTCCGACAACAACCATCCTTTCAAGCAACTCTGGGAATCCGCAGCCAGCTGGTGGGCAACGTTTCTCGACAATCATGGATCGGATCCAGGCGCCGGCAGCGCGCGTTTGCTTTTAGCACGCACCCGCCAGGCGGTTGGCCGAAGCGACGAGGCGGTTGCCATTTTGGAAGAACAAGCCAGCAAAGCAACGGGCCTGGAGAAGGTCGCCTGTCTCTATCTCGCCAGGCAATGGAAGACGCGCTAACGGCGCGTGGCTTCTCTTCAAAATAGCAGGGATTCTCTCAAGGCGCTTTCTCAAGCGACTTTGTGGCTGGACGCCGCTTCCTTCCCGTGATGCAGAATTCCGCACCACGGGATCGGTTTGCCGGTTTGCCACGCCTTTCGAGGCGGGGGGTGGCTTGCGTAGTCCGCCCGCCAACCGACTTGGCGACCTATGGCGGAGTTGAAAAAACTTGCCGAATTCTTGCCGCGACCTTCGGAATCCTATTGACGGTAAGCGCGTTTTATGCATCGACCGCACCAAGATGGCCGCGTGACCATCTTGGCATCCGACTTCCGTAGCCCAGCGTTGCTCAAGGCCCAAAATTGGATTGCATTGCGCGCGCACACACACGTGCAGCAGAGCCGCATACCAAAGATTGCTTTGCATGCATTGCATGGGTACGGCCCCCCTTGCAATGCAAACCAACGTGCAAAGCAAATATCCCAGGAAATCGCGGGGTTGCCAATTTTCATGCAAACCAACGTGCAAACCAATGCCCCAGTTTCACAATCGTCGCGTATCACGAAGATTTGCGCGATTCGTAGTACAGAGCCGCGACCCCTGAGGAAGTCGGGATCTTTTTTGGACAAGCCCCTTGACGCGGCTTTCTGCGCTCGTTTAACATTGGCTGTTCACCCGCTCCGCTCATGTCCGGCGGCACGGTTCGGCTCGCGATGGCCATGCCAGAGATGATTGCCCAAGCAGCCCTTTTGTTGCGATAGCGAGGCTCTGGGCTACGTGTTAATAATCCGGCTCAAATTCTCCAATCTGAACCGGAGTGCTTACCAGCGGCGACAATGCGCTAATTCTCAACAAGCCAAGGGTTCAAGGTGCTTCAATGATTTGGCCATTCGCACGCGCTCCGCGTCTTAGCGTCCGTCCACGGCGCCGCACGACCGCAAAAAATCCTTCCCGGAAGCGGGCCAGACCGAGCGTGGAGCCATTGGAAATGCGCCTTGCGCCGGCTGTGCTCTTCAACGACTTTTTTGACAACGGTGCCTTTAGCTCCTTGAACTGGTCCCAGAACCAGGGCGTGACCCTTGATGTATTCAAAAGACTGAATCCGCCGAGTCCAGCTTATGCCGCCCGGTTCGACGGCTCTCTCGCGGGCGGCGAACTCCTTGCATCCACAGCTATCGATCTCAGCAATGAAACGGGCGCTTCGCTCAGCTATTACTACGAGCGCACCGGCGGCGGCACGGCGCCGGCGGCAGGCGATAACCTGGTGCTTGAGTACCGCAAGCCGGATGGCAGCTGGAGTGAAATCGACCGGCAGGCCGCCGCCGGACCGGCTATGACTACGTTTATCCAGCGCACCATTTCTCTGCCGCAGGACGTTCTCTACGGTCAATTCCAGTTCCGCTTCCGCACGCTCGCCGCCGGCGGTGACTGGTTTGTGGACAATGTCAACCTGGCCACCACGACCGGCTACGGGAACTACTGGAGCAATCAGCCCTGGTATGGCGATCTGATCTACCCGAATAATACAGCGTCCATCACGTTCCCCAACACCGCGCCTCCCACTGGCAATGGCTCGCTAACCATTAATGTCCAGTACGCCAATGTCGGGACCAGCGGCAACTACCTGGTCCTTTCGGCGGAAGGGTACGCGCTGGGCAATGTGTTCGTTGATCCCATGCCCAACCGTTCGAATGTCCAGGCGATCGTACAGATTCCCAAATCGTTGCTGCAAACGCTGGCGGCCGACAAAGTAATCCACCTCACCATCTCCCCATCGCAGTACATGTACAGCTCCAACTCCAACCTGACGGCCCGCCTTGAATATCCGGTCGGCACGGGCTACCTACCGCCCGCCGTGGATCTGAACGGGCCAGGCAACGCGGGCAGTGGTTTTGCCACGACGTTTAACGCAGGCGCTGGTGCCGTGGCGATTAGCGATCCAACGGCGACCGTAACCGCTACGCTTGCCCAGCCCGACCCGGCCACGCAGGGAATCTATTCGGTCGGCGGCAACTTTGGCATTTACCAGGTTAATCCGGCTACGGGACGCTCCACCTATGTCGCCAGCGGCAGCCCACAACCGCGTGGCGTGGCCGTCGACTCCAGGGGTGATCTCTATGTGGCGGAATACTCCTATCCCTTTCATTCAACGGTCACGGTGTTGCACGTGAATGCCCTGTCCGGCTCCGAGGAAACGCTCCCTAATGGAGATGGTCTCGGCAACGGCATCGCGGTCAATCGCAAGACCGGGGACATTTACTATCAGGGCATCAATTATGGCATTGTGCGGATCGATCCGGCCACCGGCGCCCTGACATCCGTAGGCGGGGGCAGCAACGAGCCGGGCACCTTCTGTGTAGACCCAAATGGCACCATCGTGGATGGCGAAGGCAATGAAATCGTTCGCATCGATCCCAACACCAAGAGCGCCACGGTGGTCAGCTACGGCGGTCAGCTGAACCCGCTGGTTTGGGGAACCGCGGTCGAAGCCTCCGGAACGATCCTGGCTGCCGTAGGCAACACCATCGTCCAGGTAAATCCCACGACGGGAGCGCAGAGCTTGCTCTCCCACGATGCCAACATCGTCGGCGCGAAACACGTGATCGTCACGGACAGTGGGGCGATTTATGTGGAAGACTCGGCTAATCATCTCATCCAACTCGATCCCGTCACCGGCCAGCAAACAGTCATTTCGACCGACGTCGTTCTCGATCCGACCGGCAACTTTACCGCGCTGGTGCCGGCCCCGGCGATTCCCACGATCCAATCGGCCACGATCACTCTGGCCAATCCCTTTGATGGCTCGGCTGAGGTGCTGGCCGCGAATACAGGCGGCACGGTCGTCACCGCCAGCTACGACGCCGCCAAGGCCGTGCTGCACCTGACCGGCGCGGATTCACCGGCAAACTACCAGAAAGTACTACGGACCGTTACCTACAACGACACGGCCGCCGCGCCCAATCTGACCACGCGACTGATCCAGGTCGTCGTGAACGACGGTTCAGCCGACAGCGCCGCCGCAATTAGCACCATCGCCATCAGTCCGGCGGCTACCAGTACCCTGGCGGTCAGCGGCTTCCCGTCGCCCACGACCGCGGGCGTCGCTGGGACCGTCACGGTCACCGCCGAGGATAACAAAGGCAACGTCGTGACCGGCTATACAGGCACAGTCCACTTCACGAGCGGCGATGGCCAGGCGGTCTTGCCGACGGACTACACCTTCACAGCTGCGGACGCAGGGGCGCACACCTTCAGCGTCACGCTGAAGACCGCCGGGAGCCAGTCGCTGACCGCCACCGACACCGCCGCTGGCACGGTCACTGGTTCCCAGACCGGCATCACCGTCAACCCGGCGGCCGCCAGTAGCCTGGTCGTCTCCGGCTTCCCGTCGCCGACCACGGCGGCGGTGCCCGGCGCCTTCACCGTCGCCGCCCACGATCCCTACAGCAATACCGCCACCGGCTACACCGGCACCGTGCACTTCACCAGCAGCGACAGCCAGCTTAACTCCGGCGACTTGCCCGCCGATTACACCTTCGCCGCCGCCGACCACGGCGCAAAAACGTTCACCGCGATCCTGCGCACGCCCGGTACGCAAAGCATCACGGCCACGGATACCGTCACCAGCTCCATTACCGGTGCCCAGGCAGGGATTACCGTCAATGCTCCCCCAGCCCCTCAGATCGTGGACAACGGCACCGCGGGATATTCCGAGACCGGCACCTGGACCACGGAGACTGTACCCGCCTATGGCGGCAACGAGCGCTATGCCACCAGCAGCGGAACCGGCCAGAATACCGCCACCTGGCAGGTGACGGGACTGCCGACGGGCTTCTACCAGGCGCAGGTGAGTTGGCATCCCTATCCCAACCAGGCCCCCAACGCTCCCTATGCGATTTACGACGGCAGCACGCTGCTGCAAACGGTCACGGTCAACCAAACCATGCCGGCCAGCGGTCCGATGTTCGGCGGCGTGCCCTTCCAGACGCTGGGGACCTTCAAGAT
>Ga0185299_10003732_pt1 | contig 19541 bp, 15 predicted proteins | sample PaiPotPPA55metaG_FD_128002 | JGI IMG/M metagenome (GOLD analysis project Ga0185299, IMG submission 128002) | Iron sulfur acid spring bacterial and archeal communities from Banff, Canada, to study Microbial Dark Matter (Phase II) - Paint Pots PPA... ...
AGCACCCCCATTCTGCACGGAAGATGCCTATATTCCCAGCAATACTATTGCCACTTATTTATGGGACAGCACACTAGCTTGCCTTTGTATTTGTCGAAGTCGGCTTCGGTCTTGATATCGACCCAGACAGCGGAAGCCGTGACCGGGCCTTTTGTAGAGGGCGACCACGGCGCGGCTTGGGCGATGAACACGGCCGCGTCGGGAGAAGTCATCCGCACCCAAGTGTTTATTTGCTGCCAACCCATGCCGAACTCGCCCCAGTCTTCGAGATGCGCGTTGCTGCAACCCATCGCGGTAAATTGATCGCGGGTCCATTCGTTGGCACGCTTCAAGTTCGGCGAACCAGTCAAGCGCGGGCCGATGCCATCCATGAGGCCGGAGGCGTACTCCATGATGTGCGAGTGCGCGAGAGCTTCCTCGCGAATGTTCTGGTACATCGCAAAATCGAGAGATTCTTTTTCGGGCTGCGGCATTTCATAGGAGGGCCGCGGCACCTCTTTGGATGAAGTTTCCTTTTTATCTTTGTCCGCGGCGAACAAGGAAAACGCCAAGCCTGCAAACAGAATCGCGGCTGGAGTGAAAATTCTAGGCAAGCGCATGAAAAATTCCTTTCCTTCAAAACGAATTCGAGGAGCATAACAAAGGAGCGGGGAATTACAAAGAATCGCCGGAGTTGGGCAGCGGATCGCTTGTTCACAATACGGCCTTGACAATGCGGTCCGCATGTATATAAGTATGGTTGTATAGACAACTGGGGTGCCTCAAAAAAGTGGAATTGCCCGCGCTCGATCGCCGGAGTGTTGTCCCGCTCTACTACCAAATTCAGCGGCGGCTCCTTGAGCAAATTCGCGCCGGCACGCTCAAAGCGGGAGAGCCCCTCCCATCCGAACAAGAAATCTCCGAACGTTTGGGCGTGAGCCGCATGACAGCCAGACAAGCCCTGAAGTCCCTCTGCAACTTAGGGGTTGCGTACAGCCAACGAGGCAGGGGCACTTTCGTTTCCAGAATGAAGCTGGAAAAGAACTTCCGGCAAGTACTGTCTTTCAGTGAAGAAATGGAAGCGCGCCGGTCCCGGCCGGGTTCGAAGGTCATCGCCTTCGAGGCGGTTTCTGCCCCCACCGACGTGTCCGCCGCCCTTCACCTTAAGGCGAAGGAAAAAGTGATCCGATTGAAGCGCGTCCGAATGGCCGACTCCCGGCCTATGGGGGTCGAATGCACCTGCCTTCCTTTGGCGCTCTGCCCGGACCTTCTTCAACGTTTTGATCCACAAACCTCCCTATATCGAACTCTCTCGGAGCGCTATGGCATCCAGATAGTTCTGGCGGACGAGGTGGCAGAAGCTCGCCTGGCTACCAGCGAGGACGCCCGCCTGTTGGGAATCTCCAAAGGGAGCCCGGTATTTTTTTTTACGCGCACGGCGTATCTCCAGAGTGGTCAGCCGGCGGAATACGTCAAATCCACTTATCGGGGCGATCGCTACAAGATTACCAACCGATTGACACACCAAAACAAAGTGAATTCTTTGGGGAGAAACTAATGAGCATAGCCAAATACTTCAGAGTTGTGCTGGCGGCAATTCTTATTGTTTATTGCATGTCGGCGGTTTGTCTTGGTCAGAATATTACCGCGACGCTGACCGGAACGGTTAAGGACTCCAGCGGCGCGGCGGCGCCCGGCGCAGTAATTACCGTTCACGACGCCAATAAGCACGCGGATGTGGCCACCGTGAAGACAGATCAAACAGGTGTGTACACGGCGCCGGATTTGCCCATCGGCACTTACACGGTCACGGTCAAAGCAGCTGGCTTCAAAGCTTACGCGGCCAACGACGTCGTCTTGCACGTCGGAGATCACCGCACTCTGGATGTGTTACTGGAGGTGGGCCAAGTTTCGGAGACGGTCACGGTGACCGCCTCCGCAGTCTCTGTGGACACCTCTACCGCGGCGCAGGAAACCACGATCACCGGCACGCAAATCCGCGAATTGCAGCTCAACAACCGCAATTTCATCCAACTCGTGGCCCTGCAGCCCGGCGTGTCGTCCACCGAAAACGATCAAGTGGGATTCGGTCTGAACAGCGTCTTGGCCCTCTCCGTAAACGGCAACCGCCCGGCGGCCAATAACTGGACCCTAGATGGCTCTGACATCAACGATAGCGGGTCCAATTTAACGCTTGTGGACACCCCCAGCGTGGACGCTTTGGCAGAGTTCAAGCTAGAGCGCAGCACGTATGATGCGCAGTATGGCCGTAGCGGCGGCGGCCAGGTTAATGTGGTCACTAAATCCGGCACTAGCGAATTTCATGGCGACGCTTACGAGTTCGTTCGCAACGACATTTTCAACGCCAACAATTTCCTGCTGAACGCGAAGGGCGCGCCCAGGCCTCCATTTCGCTACAACGATTTCGGCTACACCTTCGGCGGTCCTTTCTTCATTCCCGGTCACTACAATACAGACAAGAACAAAACGTTTTTCTTCTGGTCGCAAGAATGGCGCCGCACCAAGACCCCCACCGCAGCAGTCGGAACCATTCCCAATCCTCAGTTGCTCACGGGCAACTTCAATGGAATTGCCACCCTCAACCCTGCGTCCGCGCCGGCCGGATGCATCGCGGGTAACCAGATCAGCCCTTCTTGCTTCAGTGCTAACGCCAAAGCCTATATTGCCAATGTCTATTCTAAGTTCACTCCGGACCCGGGTTGCCCCGCGACGGCAACCGGCTGTGCCTTAACCACGCCTCTTAGTCCCATCAACAATACGCGCGAGGAGCTCATTCGCCTGGACCAAAGAATCACTAACAAGGTGCAGGTATTTGGCCGCTACATCCAGGACAACGTTCCCACCACGGAACCGGGCGGCCTCTTTGCGGGTTCTCCGCTGCCGGGGATTTCTTCGACTTCCACCAATGCTCCGGGCCGCAACGTCGTCGCCCACGTGACCGCTCAGCTCACCCCCACCATCATCAACGAAGTCGGCTACAACTATTCTTGGGGCGCGATCAACAGCCAGATCACCGGGTTAATAGACAACCCCAGCTTCACCGGTGCGCTCGCCAACAATCTTCCATTCACTGATCCTTACAAGCGTGTTCCGGGGATTGGTTTCTTTAGTCTCAGTGGCGTCGCAATTCCAGTGTCACCGTACTTTGAGCGCAACATAGACAAAAACGTTTACGACAACCTTTCCTGGGTCAAGGGAAACCACTCTCTGCGGTTTGGCTTGACCGCCCAATGGATGCGTAAGACAGAAAACGCCGTGAATCCGACCAACGGTTCTTTCAGTTTTAGGACTCTAGGCGGCAATCCGGAATTCGCTAATTTCCTGCTTGGTGAGGCAAAATCCTTCTCGCAAGCCGCCCGCGATATCGTTCCCGACCTCCATTTTGCCAACATTGAGTGGTATGCCCAGGACGATTGGAAAATTCGTCCAAACCTCACAATAAACATCGGCTTGCGCTACAGCTTCTTGCCCACACCTCATGACGTCAATAAGGTTTTGGACAGCTTCGATCCAGCCGCTTTTAATCCCGCTGCCGCGCCGACGATTGACCCTAATTCGGGCAACTTTGTGGCGGGACAAGCGGCGATACCTGCTAATTACGCCAACGGAATCATCGTGGCCCAGAACGGTTGCGCTTTCGCCCAGTCTCTCTTTCCATCCTCCCCGTTTTCTCCGAAGTGTTCCCCCTTCGGAGACAGAGTGAATCCGAATTACAACAAGAACTTCGCGCCACGCATCGGCTTTGCCTGGGATCCCTTTGGAACCGGCAAGACTTCTATTCGCGGCGGCTACGGCATCTACTACGATCGCACTTTGAACGGCATCTGGGAGCAAAATTCCTTCGCCCTGCCTCCCATCGTCCAGAGTGTCAGCATTGTGAACACCACAAGTTCGACAAAGCCGAACGCTAACCTCTTTGACAATCCAGGGGCGGGGACGACCACCACGCGGCTAGGTCCCCTCGGCTTGCATGCCACGGGCTCACCCGCTTTCCAGGTTCCTTATTCGCAAAACTGGAACCTTTCGGTGCAGCGGGAAGTGATCCCCAACACAGTCGTGGAAGTGGCCTATGTTGGCTCCAAGGGCACCCACCTGCTCGGTGAAGTGGACTCGAATCAGGTCCCGCTCGGAGTGCGGTTTGCTCCTGCTAATGCCAATGTCTTCGCCAACGCTCTCCGGCCATTTGCCGGCTACTCGGCAATCACTTCGATCATCAGCGGTTTCGACTCCAACTACAATTCGCTCCAGGTCTCCGCCAATCGCCGCGTCGCCTCGGGCCTTACGCTTGGGATCGCTTATACATACTCCCGGACATTGACCGACAGCCCGACAGACCGCAGCACGGCTCCCTACGACACCTATAACCTCCGCATGGATTACGGGCCCGCGAGCTTCAGCCGCAGCCAGATCTTTGTGGCCAACTATGTTTACGATCTGCCGTTTTTCCGGGGCCAGCAGGGCTTCACTGGCAGAGTTCTCGGCGGCTGGGAGCTTTCGGGAATCACGGTGTTTGAGTCCGGCGTTCCACTGACCATCACGCAGTTCAACGACCCCTTCAGCTCGAGCGATTTCGGCGCCGGTCCCGGCCTGTTTCCCGATGGTCTCGGCATTGATCCCAGCGTTGTCTCTCCACGCCCGGATCGGGTTTCAGGACAGAGCGTGATTGGTCCAAAGACCGCACAGCAGTGGTTCAACAAAGCGGCCTGGACCGATGCCATCGGCCACTTCGGCAATTCCGGTCGCGGGGTCGTTATTGGTCCTGGCTTCAACAACTGGGATCTCGCGGCGCTCAAGAACATCAAAGTCTCCGAGCGTATCAGCACCCAGTTCCGAGCCGAATTCTTCAATGCCTTCAACCATACTTCGTTCCTGGGAGTGAGCACCAACGTCGACTCCTCTCTCTACGGCCGAGTCACTTCGGTTCACGACCCGCGCATTATCCAATTGGGTCTGAAGTTATATTTCTGACAGACCTGAACCATCCTGCGAATGTCTGGCTTACAAAGGGCGCCTCTCTCGGGGCGCCCTTCGTTTTTTATCCTTAACGAACGCGCCTGACTTGATTTGCTCCAGACGCACGGGCCGCGGTCCAACGCCTCTGTGAAACTCGACCAGGTCGCTATGGCGGTGTAGAATTTCCGTCAGGCGGAGTTCAACGTGGCTTATCAGACAGTGCTTGCCTGCGTGCTGCTGTTTTCCTTTCCAGCCCGCCAGTCTCTAGCGGTCCTTCATAACTCCCATCAGCAACCGGGCGCCGCGTCCCAGTTGCAATCCTTGTTGGCGCAGGGCTCCAGCGACCTCCAGAGCGGTGACGCACACGCGGCTGAAAAAGCTTTTCGCGAGGCTCTCCTTCTTGATCCTCAGTCCACGGAGATTCTCAACAACTTAGCCATCTCGCTCGTCAAGCAGGGCAATTTGACCGATGCCATCCCATTTTACCGGCGCGCGCTCACCCTCAAACCTGGCGACATGACCACCACGCGTAACCTGGCCATCGCCTACTTTAAACAGCAAAACTTTCGTCAAGCTCTTCCATTGCTGCAATCACTCAACAGCCGCCAGCCCGCAGATTTCCAAGCACTCGACCTCGAAGGCTTATCCCTCTTTGGGCTCGATCGATACCCCGAGGCGGCAAAATACCTTGAGCGCGCCAGCCACCTGAGCCCATCTGATCTTCCGACCCTTTACATGCTGGGGCAGGCGTATCTGCGTGCCGCCGACTACAAGGCTGTTACTGACGTCTTTGGCCGGATTATGACCCTAGACCCCAATTCGGCGGAGGCCCATGTCATGATGGGAACAGCGTATGACAAGATGTTCCAGCAATCGAAGTCACTCGACGAATACGAGGCCGCTGAACAGGCCGACCCCAATTTTCCCGGCGTCCACTCCGGGCTGGGCCAAATTTATTGGAAACAAGGGAAGCTGGATCGTGCGGAGACGGAATTCCGCGAGGAGCTAAAACGGTTTCCTGCTGATGCGGTGTCCAATTGTCTGCTCGGCCAAATCGTCTTTGGCAGAAACCAGGTAGACGAAGCCCGGTCGCTGTTTGTCGCAGCTATTGCGGCGAATTCTCGCTACAAAGAGGCGCTCTTTGGACTCGGAAAGGCTGAGATCAAGCTAGGCAATCCCACGAAAGCGCTCGGCCCTCTCCGCAAAGCCATCCAACTCGATCCCGACTATTTTCAGGCGCACTACCAGCTTGGCAATGCTCTCGCGCTTCTGGGCCACAAGGAAGAGTCCAAGAAGGAGCGCGAACTATGTGAGACCATTCAGGCAAAACAACGCGCGGAATATACAAAGAAGCTCGCGCCCCAGTGACTAGCTATCCAAGGGCCGGTAACCCGACTTATTCCTTCAACCAAACCGGACCTTGTAGCCAGTCCTACCTTTGCCCCGGAGAGCGCATCTAATATTCAGAGGCCTATGCAGAATTTCACTCGCCGCGAACTTCTCAAATTCGGAGCTGCAACCGCTGTTGCACAACTGGCCTCTTTGGGCTTGCACGGTTGCGGCGGTGGTTCTATCAGCATTCCAACGGTCCCTCCTAACCCGCAGGCTTGCTCCAAACTGTCTGACATCGAACATGTAGTGATCCTCATTCAAGAGAACCGGTCCTTCGATCATTACTTTGGAAGCTACCGCGGCGTTCGCGGATTTTCCGATCCCAGCATGGCTTTCCAGCAGCCCGATCCAGCGAACACAACGAACTCTCCCGTAGCTAGACTTTTGCCGTTCCACCTAGACACCTCAACAACGAATGCCGCTTGCACTCACGACATCACCCACGACTGGGTGCCGCAGCATCAGAGCTGGGACAACGGGGCGATGGATGGTTTCGTCACTTCGCGTCTTCTGATTAATCCCAATGACGCCGTTTTAAGCATGGGCTATTACACTCGCGCGGACATTCCCTACTACTACGCCCTCGCCGATGCTTTCACGATTTGCGACAACTATTTTTGTTCTGTCATGGGCCCGACCGATCCGAACCGCCTCTACTCCATGGCCGCCTCCCTCGATCCAGACGGAAAAAACGGCGGACCGGTCTTGCAGACTATCGTCACAAATCGCACAGCCTTTTACGGCCGTCTGACGTACACCACGACGCCCGAGCAGCTTCAGGCTCGCGGAATTTCCTGGAAGGTCTACTCATCGCCCGACGAGACTGTTCTTGGCGGGATTCTCTCGGACAATGTTCTCTCCTACTTCAAGAATTTTCAGGATCCGGCATCGGTCCTGCATCAAAATGCTTTCGGACCTCAGTTCCCCGTGGACTTTCTCGCCGACTTAGCGTCTGGGAATTTGCCGCAAGTCTCCTGGCTGGTGGGGTCGGTCCTAACCTCTGACCACCCGCCTTCGCCTTCTATCTTTGGTGAGAACAATCTTTCGCTCATCATCAGCGCATTGACCACGAACCCCGCGCTTTGGGCAAAGACGCTTTTGCTTGTCACCTACGATGAGAACGGCGGATTTTTTGATCACGTTCCGCCGGTGACGGCGCCTCCCGGCACGCCCGGCGAATATATCACCGCGCCCGCGGTACCGGACCCGACTGTAATCGGTACGCCCCCGATAAGCGGTCCGATTGGATTGGGTTTTCGCGTCCCTATGCTGATCCTCTCGCCATTCAGTCGAGGCGGCTTCGTGTCCTCGGACCTCTTCGATCACACTTCCGTGCTGCGATTCCTGGAGACTAGGTTCGGCGCGGAAGTGCCCAATTTGAGCGCCTGGCGCCGCGCGGCGGTCGGCGATTTGACCAGCGCGCTTAATTTCAAAAAACCAGACCAGTCGATCCCGAATTTACCGTCCACACTTCCTGCCGTTCAGCAGGTGATCCAGCAATGTGTGGCGAATCTGGGTGGAACGACTCCTTACACAGTGCCAACTACGCAGACCGTTCCAACTCAGGAACCAGGAACTCCCACTCGCCCCAGTGGTGTGTGCTAGTCAAGAGCAAGCCAGCGCCACTTCTCCACTAGGCCGACTTAATCAGACAGGATGAGGATATCCGGTCTTTGTGGCCTCGTGCTAGGATGTCCCCGCAAACTTTAGACTCGAGGCTTCTATCGTGCGCAACTTTCTGTTTCTGCTTGCCGCATTCCTTGCTATCACCTCCAGTGCACTTGCGCAGAAGTCGGGGTGGCCGCCTGCGCCCGGCCACACAACCTTGGACCTTTGGCCGCAGGAAGCGCCCGGTGCGTCGGCAAATCCAGCTCCCGAAGGCGACACCACCACGGCCAAAGATAATCTCATCGCCGGGAAGCCCCTCATTCGAATTGGCAATGTCTCCGTACCCACGCTGACGCTCTACAAGCCGGCGGGCAAGAGCACGGGCGCAGCTATTGTTGTTTTTCCGGGAGGCGGGTATCGGATTCTTGCGATCGATCTAGAAGGGACGGAAGTGTGCGACTGGCTTACTTCCGTGGGCATCACCTGCGTTCTCCTCAAATACCGCGTGCCGGACACCGGGCCGTATCCTAAATCCGCAGCCGCGCTTCAAGATGCGCAGCGCGCGCTCGGTATTGTGCGTTCACACGCGGCAGAGTGGCACATCGACCCGAAGCGCATCGGTGTTCTCGGTTTCTCCGCGGGTGCGCACCTCGCTGCTGCGCTCAGCACTCATTTCGATAAACGCGTATACGATTCGATCGACGCGACTGACCAGCTAAGTTGCCGGCCTGATTTTGCGGTGATCATTTATCCGGGCTATCTGGCGATTGAGGAACACAACTTTGCGGCTAATGCGGACATTCATCCGACGGAACAGACTCCACCTTCGTTCATCCTGCAGGCCGAGGACGATCCGGTACACGTTGAAAATTCCACAGTGTATTTTATCGCATTAAAGAGCGCCAAGGTTCCAGCGGAAATGCACATCTATGCCCAAGGCGGACATGGCTACGGGCTTCGCCGAACAGAGCTTCCGGTTACCGGCTGGCCTCAGTTGGTGGAAACTTGGCTGCGCACCATTCAGATTTTGCCGAACGCCGTGGATTGAGAGCGCGCGGGCGGAGCAAGCCCCGCTCCCACAATTTAAATTCGAGAAAAAATATTAGAAGAAGGCGGCGCCGCCATCGACGTTGATCGATTGGCCGGTGATAGCGCTGGATTGGTTGGAGCAAAGAAAGAGGGCCGCGCGGGCGACTTCGTCGGCGGTTTGCCCGCGGCCTTGCAAAATTGTGTTCAGAAAACCGGCTAGCTGCTCTTTGGGACTGACGCCAAGTTTTGTGGCGAGCGTGTTGCCTAACTCCTTGGACATGCGCGTTTCGGTGACGGGGCCCGGGCAGATGGCGTTGACGCGCACGCCTTTGCGCGCGGCTTCGGCGGCGGTGATGCGCGTGAGGGCCAGCATGCCCGCTTTTGCCGCGGCGTAGGCGGAGCCCCACGGGAATGCTGCTTTGGCCGAGAGGCTCGAGATGTTCAGAATGACTCCGCAGTTGCGCGCGTACATTTCCGGGAGGACGAGTTTGCTTAGCAGGAACGCAGCGCGCAGGTGCACGGCGATGACGTTGTCGAATTCTGCGAGAGGATAGTCTTCGACGGGAACGACGGGGCCGTAGTGGCCGGCATTGTTGACGAGGATATCGACCTTTCCAAATTTTGCGCGGGCTTCCGAGACAATACGCGTGCAATCCGACTCCAACGCAAGATCTGCGAGCGAGTAGTGCGCGAGTCCGCCGCGGCTGGAAATTTCCTCGGTGGTGGCGGCAAGCTCGGCTCGCGTGCGCGCCGTTAGAAAGACGAAGGCGCCTTCCGCGGCAAACAGTTGCGCCATGGCGCGCCCAATGCCACGGCCAGAGCCGGTAATTAGAGCGACTTGATCTTTGAGAAGCATAGGGAGAAGAGGATAGAGGCAGCACGCTGCGGAGGCAAGGAACTAAGCTTTACGGGACTGCGCCACAATCCTCGGCCAAAGGCGAGCTTGTGCTTCAGGTTCAAAGAGGAGCAGAATAACCTTCTGGCCAAGAACTGTACTTGTGTTCAGGTGTAATTCGCCTCGCCGGTAACTAAGCTACATACAAGAGAGTGTGCGTTGCTGCGGAATTCCGGCATGGGCCGGTCCGCCTTTCCAGAGACCGCGGCTCAAACCCAGCCCAGCCGCTGATTTCGATTTGGGGGTAGTGCCCGTGCGCCGACCAATTTTCTTAATCCACTTAAGCGCGGTTGTTGCCGCGCTCGCAGTCGCGGGTTGCGCTGGATTGGTTTCATCCAATAACTCGAACGGCGGAACGAAGGCAGTAGCCCCGACGATTGCGGTGCAGCCAGCGAATCAAATCGTAACTGCAGGGCAAACAGCAACGTTTAGCGTGGCGCCCAGTGGAACCTCGCCGTTCAGCTATCAGTGGCTGAAAAACAACTCAAACATTGGCGGCGCCATAGCGGCAAGCTATACGACACCTGCGACGATTGCCGGCGATAGCGGAGCGAAATTCGATGTGGTGGTGAGCAATTCGGCGGGAAGTGTCACCAGCGCGATGGCCACGCTGACCGTGAAGGCGTTGGCAGTGGCGCCCGCGATTACAACGCAGCCTGCGAACCAGAGTGTGACGATTGGACAAACGGCAACTTTTAGCGCGACCGCGACGGGAACCGCGCCGCTCAGTTATCAGTGGCAGAAAAACAGTGTGAGTATCAGTGGCGCGACGGCTTCGAGTTACACGACACCAGCGACGGCGACAGCTGACAACGGTGCAAAGTTCGATGTTGTGGTGAGCAACACAGCGGGAAGTCAGACCAGCACAATGGCGACGTTGACGGTGAACGCGGCTGCAGTGGCGCCCACAATCACGACGCAGCCGGTGAACCAGACGGTGAGCCTCGGGCAAACTGCAACATTCAGTGTTACCGCGACGGGAACAGCGCCGCTCAGTTACCAATGGCAGAAGAATAGCGCGAACATTAGCGGCGCGACAGCATCGAGCTACACTGCACCGGCGACGAGTTCTGCAGACAACGGGGCAAAATTCGACGTGATCGTCAGCAACACCGCCGGAAGCCAGACGAGCGCGATGGCCACCTTGACCGTGAATGCGTCTGCAGTGGCGCCGACCATCACGGCGCAGCCGGCGAGTCAGACTGTGAACGTAGGACAAACGGCGACGTTTAGCGTGACAGCCAGCGGAACCGCACCGCTCAGTTATCAATGGCAGAAAAACAGTGTGAGTATCAGCGGCGCGACGGCCGCGAGTTACACGACGCCAGCGACAACATCCGGCGACAATGGAGCAACATTTGACGTGGTGGTGAGCAACACCGCCGGAAGTCAGACGAGCACGATGGCAACCTTGACAGTAAACGCGGCTGCTGTGGCCGCGACGATTACGGCGCAGCCGGCGAATCAAACTGCGACTGTTGGACAAACAGCGACATTCAGCGTGACCGCGACGGGAACAGCCCCGCTGAGCTATCAATGGCAGAAAAACAGCGCGAACATCGGTGGCGCGACGGCATCGAGCTACACGACACCGGCCACCGTGGCGGCCGACAACGGCGCACAATTCGATGTGGTCGTCAGCAACACCGCCGGAAGCCAGACGAGTGCCATGGCCACCTTAACTGTGAATGCCGTCACTTCGTCCACAATCGACGTCGTAACCTATCATTACGACAATCTCCGTACTGGACAAAACCTGAATGAGACGATTCTTACGCAAGCCAATGTGAACGCGGCGAAATTCGGCAAGCTCGGCGCATTCACCGTGGACGGCCGCGTGGACGCGCAGCCCCTGTATCTTTCGGCGGTGACCCTCCCCAGCGTGGGAACGAAAAACGTTTTATATGTGGCGACGGAGCACGGCAGCGTGTACGCATTTGACGCGGACTCGGTCAGCGCGAACACGAACGCGTTTCTGTGGAAGGCTTCCATGCTCGGCAGCGGCGAAACCTCCAGCGACGACCGGGGATGCGGCCAGGTCACGCCTGAAATCGGCGTGACGGCCACGCCGGTCATTGATCGCACGCGTGGAGCGCATGGAGCGATCTATGTGGTGGCCATGTCCAAAGACGCCAATGGAAATTATTTCCATCGCCTGCATGCGCTGGACCTGACCACTGGAGCGGAACTGTTTGGCGGTCCAAAGACGGTGCAAGCTACCTATCCAGGTACCGGCGACAGCAGCTCGGGTGGCAACGTAGTTTTCGAGGCGAAGCAGTACAAGGAACGCCCCGGCCTATTGCAGATCGGCGGGACGATTTATACGACATGGTCTTCGCATTGCGACGCGCGTCCCTACACTTCCTGGGTGATGTCGTATGACGCCACCACCTTGGCGCAAACGAGCGTGCTGAACCTCGTGCCCAACGGCAGCGAAGGCGGAATCTGGATGGCGGGAACGGCTCCGGGAGCGGACGCGTCGGGAAATATTTATTTCATGGTAGGGAACGGCGACTTCGATACGACCCTGAACGCGAGCGGTTTTCCAACGAATTCCAATTGCGGACAGTGCTACGTACGGCTGTCGTCCAGCGCGCCGATGAAGCTGCTCGATTACTTCACGCCATCGAATAGCGTTTCCGAATCGAACGGCGACGTCGACTTCGGCTCGGGTGGGCCGTTGCTCCTGCCTGACCTGGTCGATGGAACCGGAACCACGCGCCACCTGGCGGTCGGCTCCGGCAAAGACGCCATCATCTACGTCGTGGATCGCGACAACATGGGGAAATTCAACAGCGGCACCGACAATATCTATCAGCAGATCAACGGCCAGATTGGCGGCGTGTGGTCCAAGCCCAGCTACTTTAATAATACCGTCTACTACGGCGCAGTGGGCGACCACTTGAAGGCCTTTCCAATCACGAGCGCGAAACTTTCGGGAACACCGGCGACGCAAAGCTCCAACAGCTTCGCCTATCCGGGGACTACCCCGAGCATTTCGGCGAACGGCGCCTCGAACGGAATTGTTTGGGCGGTGGAGAACGGCTCGACCGGCGTGCTGCACGCTTACAACGCGGCGAATTTGACCAACGAACTTTACAACTCGAATCAAGCCGCGAATAATCGCGATCATTTCAGTGACAACAAGTACGTCACGCCGATGGTGGCCAACGGCAGGGTGTTCGTCGGAACGCCGAATAGCGTGGTGGTTTTCGGGCTGTTGCCCTGAGCTGCAACGCAGGTGCGCGATGCCCTATCGCCGGCGCATGGTCATGAGTCTTTCTGCCGCGATTAGCCAATAAAAAAATGGGACAAGCAAGAAATGCCTGTCCCATTCGGGTAACATCAGGGCAGCAGCTAAGAGCACTTACTTACCGGGTTTCAGATCCTTAAGCAAATGACGAGTGAGGTCGTTGATGTCGTCTTGCGTTAGCGAGAACGCATCGCGGCGCACCCGCTTTTCGCCAACAGCGCGATAGGCCAAGTGTTTGCTCGTTGGATTCATCAAATCAAAAACGATGGTGCCTTCGCGGAAGTGAATGTTTTCGTAGCCTACGTACGCCGGGCCATAGCCCCACGAATCCCAGCAGCGAAACGGACCGCAAACGAGGCCAGGATACGCGCCACCATAGCCCACCGGGACAGTTTCGTTGCGGCGATTCACGGCAAATTTATAGTCCACCAAAAAATCCGCGGCGCCCGGGTCGCTGACCTGCTTGAGGCCTTTCGATGTGAGCGTCTGCTCGATCGCGTTTTTCACGCGCCCGCGAACCACTTCGTCATTGGCATCGGGATCGCGCTTAGCAGGCGGAGTGCGTTCTTCACGCCGGATGTCGTCGCGCGAAATGACAGGGCGATTGTTGGTCGACCGATTGTCGGCTGCGCGATTGCCGCGCGCCGGAGCCGCTTCTTCCACGGCGGGCCGCCACGCCCACGTGGCGTTTCTCGCGATGCGCACATCGCGGTCGCGAGTTACTTGAACATATTCATCGCAGCCGGCCACGAAAATCAAAGATAGAAAAGCAGTAGCGGTCAAAAGCCGCTTGGTCGTGCTAAATGGACGCAAATTCCGCATCGGACGAGCCTCCAAAGGCATATTTATCCTCCAGCTTGTTAAACCCCACACTTATTGGATAGTTGCGGCGGCAAAAAGGGTTGCGAGCCAGCGCGTTCTCTTTTCCAAAACGACAATTCCGTCAAGTCTTCGGATTTCCCCAATCCTTCGGTGGAAAAGTGACGGGCCAGAATTTCGGCGATGGGCGTTCAAACTCGAAGGCCACGGCGAAGTAGTCCGGGCTGGGTTGATCGATGCGCACCACATGGCCGCTCTCCTCTATCCCGGTTTGCGGATTCACCAGAACGATCGGCTGACCCGAGAGCAGCTCCATTTTTAATTTGACCAGGCCGCCATGTGCGTTGACGACCAGCGTGTGCGTGTCTTCTCGAACCTGGACGCGCTCGGGCGTCTCGGCGAGAACCGTCACCGGTATCTGCAGCATCACGCGTTCGCTGCGTCGGCGATCTCTGGGATCGGAAGGGGGCACAAAACTCTCCGTTAAGTGGCCGCGTTCGCTGCAAGTCTATGAGAGAAAATCAGGCTATGCGCACCTGCGGTTCCCCTGTATTACGGCAGCGTGGCTAGGCCGGCACACCGGGCACGAGCGACCACGCCGCTCTGCCTCTGTTGATTAGTCTAACTGAGGCGCCGACGGGTAACCTTGCGGGGAGTGATCTGTGGCGTGCATTGGTTAACGTCGATGAGGGACGCTCGGTTCCAGGTTCCAGAAGGATCGGAAGTTCCGCGAAGTTAAGTGGGTTTATGGTTTAGGTTTAGGGGAGCATCATGGTTTGCAGACGCGATTTCACCGCCGGCCATTCCGAATCCAGAATGCTGAAGTAAACCGTGTGCCGGATGCGGCCGCTCGCGGTGATCATGTGATTGCGGAAGGTGCCTTCTTCGCGCGCACCGATGCGCAGAATCGCGGCACGCGAGCGTTCGTTGAGCGAGTCGGTTTTTAGTTCCACGCGCATGCATCCAAGCGTTTCGAACGCATGCCGCAGCAAAAGATATTTTGCTTCCGTGTTCGCGCCGGTGCGCTGCCACGCTGGCGCGACCCAAGTCCAGCCAATCTCCACGCGATGGTGCGTGCGGTCGATATTGCCGTAGCGCGTGCAACCAATAGCGCGTCCGCTGGCTTTTTCAATCAGCGCAAAGGGTAACGACACGCCGCGCGCCTGCTCATCGAGTGCCGTAGCGATATAGGCTGACATTTCCTCCGGTGTGCGCACAGGAGTAGGAATCCAGCGCCAAAGTTCCTCATCAAGGCCGACTGCAGAGAGATCGGCATGATGTGCCTGCGAGAGAGGCTCCAGCCGCACATGGCGGCCTTCGAAGGTCACCGGCGCGACGATCATTTCTGCGCTCATTGTTGTGTCGATGCAGACTGCATTTTACAGCCGCGCCGGCTGGCTCAGGGAGCACCAATTTGGCAAAAGGCTTCGCGCGCGCTGCGGCGGCAGCTTCCTCCAGCAAGGAGCAGCGCCCCGGCGGCAAGAAAATCCTCCAGCAAAATATCCAAGGAAACCGGCGCACGCACCTTCAAAGTCTCCAAAAAAGAAACCGTCGACGCAATCTACGCCCAAATTGAGGAAGAATTGCGCAACCAGTACAGCCTCGCATACCCCCGGACAAGGGCAACAGGGGGTTGACTATCACAAAATTCATCTTGAACCCTTGAAGCTTCATCAGACCAACGGGTGCTGGAAACTGGGTCAACCAGCAGATCGACGGGCCAACTCACGCGGCAATCGGAACTGACTGACCACTGACAAGGAAACCCGGTGCGGGGTTGGCGCGGCGTAGGGTATGATAGAGTGTTCGGAAATTACTCACTTAGGATAACGATGCAGACTGCGACAAATGGGAAAGTATTGCTAAGGGTACGGCCGCGGGGGTTTTGCGCGGGCGTGGTGCGAGCGGTGGACATCGTCGAGCTGGCGCTGGAAGCGTACGGCGCGCCAGTCTACGTCCATCACGAGATCGTGCATAACACCTACGTGGTGGAGCAGTTGCGCCGCCGCGGAGCGATTTTTGTGGAGTCCATCGAGGACGTGCCTCACGGCGCGGTGCTGGTATTCAGCGCCCACGGCGTGCCGCCGACGGTCCGCCAGGAAGCCAAGGATCGCGCGCTGAAAGTGATCGATGCGACCTGCCCGCTGGTCACCAAGGTGCATCTTGAGGCCCTGAAATTCGCGCGTGAAAAGCGCACCATCATTTTGATTGGCCACAAGGACCACCAGGAGATTGTCGGGACGTCGGGCGAAGCTCCCGACCGCACCATAGTCGTGGATTCCGTGGCGGCGGTGGACGCGCTCGAAGTGGACGAACCGGAAAAGCTGTCGTTCCTAACGCAGACTACTCTCAGCCTTTACGACACGCAAGAAATCGTGGCGCGCCTGCGGCAAAAGTTCCCGTTCATCAAGGGTCCAGCGAGCGACGACATTTGTTACGCCACGCAGAACCGCCAGGAAGCCGTCGAGCAAGTGGCCAAGGACGTGGATTTTCTCCTGGTGGTGGGCTCGCCAAACAGCTCGAATTCGAACCGCCTGGTGGAAGTGGCCAAGCGCAGCGGTGTGAAAGCTCAGCTCATCGATTCGGCCTCGGACATCGACGTGAAGTGGCTCGAAGGCGTAAAGCGCGTGGGCTTGACCGCGGGCGCTTCCGCTCCCGAAGTGCTCGTCGAGCAAGTGAGCGAGCGGCTTGCGGAATTTGGATTTACGGATCAGCGCGACCTGGATTTGATCCGCGAAGACGTGCGCTTCACGCTGCCTCCGGAGCTGGCGATGATCGCGCCAGCGCCGCGCCGCTAACAATTTGTAGCGTCATCGGGATGCAGGTCGCAGTGACGGGCATTTGGCCCACGCAATTTGCAGTCGAACCAAGGCGGTAGGCGGGGACACACAAAACAGGGAGTGAAACCTTGGCGGTCAAAATCGTCCGTCAGCCGAAGAAGATTGCCTTGATTGGCGCGCCGTCGAGCGCGGCCGCGTTTCTGCCCGGCAGCGAGAAAGCGCCCGCGGCATTGCGCGCGGCGGGGCTGGTCGAGCGGCTGCAAAGCGCCGGCTACGAAGTGATCGACCACGGTGACTGCGCGCCCAGACTTTTTGCCGACGACGAAGAACACAAACGCGCCCGCAACCTGAAAGAAATTGTCGCGGGCCTGAACGATCTGAAAGTCCGCGCCGAACTTGCCATCAAGAGCGGCGCGCTCGTCCTGGTGCTGGGCGGCGATTGCGCGCAAGTCATTGGACTTTTGACGGGAGTGCGGCGCTACTACAAACACGTCAATTTGTTATGGTTTGATCGCGACGCCGATTTGAACACACCAGCCTCAACGCCGTCCGGGCGCATCGATGGAATGGTTGTGGCGCACGTGATTGGCCGGGGCGCTCCGGAGCTGGTGCGTTTCTGGGGCGAGACGCCGCTAGTCCGCGAGCCGGATGTCACGCTCTTTGGCCTCGAACGGCTCGATCCTCCCGAACAGGAATTCCTCAGCAAGTCGCCGATGCGCCATATTGATGCAGCGGACATTCATTCAAAAGGCGGAAGCGCCGCAGCCCGCGACGCGCTCGCTTATGTGCACGCCGACGCGCACGAATTTGTGTTGCACCTGGATACGGACGTTATTGCGGGAGAAGAATTTCCCGCGGTGAATGTGCCTGGCAGCGGCGGTCTGCCCTTGGCGGATGTACGCGCGGCGCTCAGCGAATTTGCAAAACACAAAAATCTTCTCGGCCTCGTCGTTGCGCAATACAACCCCGACAAAGATCCCGACGGCAGCGGCGCAAAAAGACTCGTCGATTTGCTGGTCGAAGCTCTCTCCGCGCGACTCGAAGCCCCAGCGGCACCCGTCGCCGAGCCCGCTGCGACCGACGCGCCCGAAGTCTCTTCCTCCGGAACGCCCGCTTAGCCGTTCCGATTCACAGCTAGACCCGCAGCGGCTTCGGCGCGTTTGCGGTGGTAACGCGCGAGGCCCAGCCAAGTCAGGGTGAGGCCGCAGTTGAAGATGTAATGCTCCGCTTCGGCAGTTGGGAGCCGTTTTCCGATTTCCGCGCTCGCCGCTACGCCGAACGCCCTCAGCGCGGCGTTTTGGTCCGGCGTGGACCGCAGGATTTCCGCGGCAAGAGCGGACCAGCGTTGCAAATTGCGGCGGTATTCGGCGATGTGCGCTGCGGGATCATTCGAGTAGCCGAAATGCGTGAGAAAAAGCCGCGCCGGACGGCGCGACGCGATCTCGTCCAAAGAAGCGTTCCAAATTTCAAGGTCGATGTCCGGCGGCGGCGCAAGCGGAACCACGAACGGCTCGCCTTCGATGTGGAACCCCGTCGTGTCACCGACAAACGCGGTGCCACTTGACGCATCGAAATACGAAACGTGATGGGAAGCGTGCCCGGGCGTGTAAACAACCTCGATGTTGCGGCTTCCCAGGGCGAGCGTTTCGTCGCCCTTGAGCATCCGCAAATTTCCAAAAGGCACAGGGAGCGTTTCGCCAAACAGATGTCCGAGTTCACCCGGCCAGAGCCGCTCGGCACTGGCGAGCAGTTTCGACGGATCCGCCATGTGCAGCATCCCGGCCTTGTGAACGTACACTTCAAGGTTGGGATTTTCTTTGATAAGAGCGCCCGTCGCGCCCGCATGATCCAGATGAATATGCGTCAGCAAGATAGCGTTCAAGTCCGAGACGCCGAGGCCGCGCGAGTCCAAGTGTTGTCGAAGCGCCGGGAGAGTCGAAGCCGGCCCCGGATCGATGATTGCTCGGTGACCATCCGATTCGAGCAAGACCGCCGCAATCGACCGCGGCCGGCCCATCCAGTTCGTATCAAGTATCGTAGTCGCAAGCATGGAGGCAGTAGTGTAGCGCGAGTCGGCGATGGGAAGTCCCGTGTTGGAAAACGGATAGACCCCCCACCCCCGTTTTTTCGTAAGTGCGGATTCTAAAGGACTTTAAGTGCCGTGTTTTGGAAGTGCGGATTCTAAACGAGTTATGGGCGCGTTTTTCATAAGTGCGGATTCTACGGGACTTAGTGACTTGTGACTGGTGACTTGTAACTGGTGAGTGCCAACTCCAACAGCGGGAAGCAAAGGGCATCTGTCTTGAAGGACCTAACCCCCACCCCGGGTGTTTCTTGTAAGAGTGGCAAGCAAAAGACTTATGCTTGACGCGACGCGTAAGAGTGGCAAATGCGGGACTTAAAGTGGCTGTTTTTTCAGGGAGTTGCGGCTGGCTTGTAAGAGTGGCAGGGAAAGGAGTTAGGCAAGGCGCTGGTTGAGGGTTCGAAGGTTGACAGGTTGGAAGGTTGGGAAAAGAAGAAGAAGGAAGGGCAGAGAAGCAAAACGCGAGTGCGGAGAGAGGGTGAGTTCCAAAATGGGAAGAGAGTGCGGGCTGGAAGCCGAAGTTCACGCTCTATGATACCGCGTTTTTGATGACTTGTCAAGTTATTTCTTATGTAGTAATGATTCGAATGGCGGGCGCATGGAGCGTAAGTTGTTAAGAGGAATGGGGATGCGCAGGAATTTGGCACGCGAAAATGGTGTTTGTGAGGCCTGGCTAGCCCCGCGGATTCCGAAAAGTGTGGGGAGAAAACGGATAGTGAGTAGTGGGTA
>Ga0185299_10003734_pt1 | contig 19518 bp, 17 predicted proteins | sample PaiPotPPA55metaG_FD_128002 | JGI IMG/M metagenome (GOLD analysis project Ga0185299, IMG submission 128002) | Iron sulfur acid spring bacterial and archeal communities from Banff, Canada, to study Microbial Dark Matter (Phase II) - Paint Pots PPA... ...
TCGCTGTGTACGCTTCGCAACCGCTGTCGCCAGCGGCCACGCAACACTCGCTACCAAGCGGACGCTACTCCTTACTTGGACCGGACTTTCACCGGCTGGATCGCACCAGCTTTGCGGCTGGCGCACTTATCCCGATCACGTGCGCCACCCCCATCATCATGGCGCATCCCATGGGCTTCTACAGCAAGCACGGACTCAACGTGGAGGTGATCAAGACCGCCGGCTGGGCGGTCATTCGCGACAAGACTCTCAACAAGGAGTACGACGCAGCTCACATGCTCTCGCCGATGCCGCTCGCAATCACGCTGGGCGCAGGCTCGAACCCGATCCCGTACACGATGCTGGCGGTCGAGAACATCAACGGCCAGGCGATCACGCTTTCGGTCAAGCACAAGGACAAGAACGACCCGAAGCTGTGGAAGGGGTTCAAGTTCGCTGTGCCGTTCGACTACTCCATGCACAACTACCTGCTGCGCTATTACGTCGCCGAGCACGGAATCGATCCCGATACCGACATCCAGATCCGCGCCGTGCCGCCGCCGGAAATGGTCGCGAACCTGCGTGCCTACAACATTGACGGTTATCTCGGCCCCGACCCATTCAACCAGCGCGCCGTCTATGACGGGGTCGGATTTATTCACGTCCTTTCCAAGCAGCTCTGGGATGGTCACCCCTGTTGCGCCTTTGCGGCGTCCAAGGAGTTCGTCACGGCACTGCCGAACAGCTATTCGGCGTTGCTCAAGGCGATCATCGATGCCACCGCGTTCGCGCACAAACCGGAGAACCGTAAGCAGATCGCCGCGGCGATCGCCCCGGCGAACTATCTCAATCAGCCCCAGACCGTGCTCGAGCAAATCCTCACCGGCACCTATGCGGACGGCCTGGGCAACGTGAAGCATGAACCGGACCGCATCGATTTCGATCCATTTCCCTGGCAGTCCTTCGCGATCTGGATTCTCACCCAGATGAAGCGCTGGGGGCAGCTGAAAGGCGATGTCGATTACAAATCCGTCGCCGAGCAGGTTTATCTCGCCACCGACACCGCCAAGCTGATGAAGGAGGTCGGGCTCGCGCCGCCGGCAAGCAGCACCAAACGCTTCAAGGTGATGGGCAAGGAGTTCGATCCCGCCAAGCCGGACGAATATGTCCAGAGCTTCGCGATCAAGCGCGTGTGAGGCGTGGTCGGCTCGCGAGAACACGGCATGATTTCCCTGCTTGGCTTGCGAGCGGCCGCGCTCTCCCTCCTGCTGTTCGGGCTGTTCATCGGCGCGTGGCATCTCGCCACCAACGGCACCGGCCCCACGGTGAGCATGGACCCGGAATACGCCAAGCTCGTCGGCGCGACCGCCAGCCAGGGCAAATCGGCCATGCCCGGCCCGGCAGAGGTGGGCGCCAAGATCTGGGAGAACCTGAAGAACCCGTTCTATGATCGCGGCTCGAACGACAAGGGGCTGGGAATTCAGCTCGCATTCTCGATTGCGCGCGTGGGGCTGGGATACCTCATCGCCGTCGCGATCGCGGTGCCGATCGGATTCCTGATCGGAATGTCGCCGCTCATGAGCCGGGCGCTCGACCCATTCATCCAGGTGCTGCGACCGATCTCCCCGCTCGCCTGGATGCCGCTCGCGCTCTACACCATCAAGGATTCGAACCTGTCCTCGATTTTCGTGATCTTCATTTGCTCGCTCTGGCCGATGCTGATCAATACGGCTTTCGGCGTGACCTCCGTCCGGCGCGAATGGCTCAATGTTGCTCGCACTCTCGAAGTCGGAGTCTTCCGGCGCGCTTTCACTATCATCCTGCCTGCGGCCGCGCCCACGATTCTCACCGGCATGCGCATCTCCATCGGCATAGCGTGGCTGGTCATCGTGGCCGCGGAGATGCTCGTCGGCGGCACGGGTATCGGCTATTTCGTCTGGAACGAGTGGAACAATCTATCCATCACCAGTGTCATAACGGCCATCGTGGTCATAGGCGTCGTCGGCATGCTGCTCGATCAGGTGCTGGCCTGCGCCACCCGGCTGGTGAGCTTTCCGGAGTGACAGTGGTGGTAGGCCGTGTCCAGCGATGAGCGACAAGTTTATCTCGATCGAAGGCATTACCAAGCGTTTTCCCGCACCCGGCGGCGGTATGACCACGGTGTTCGAGAATCTGTGGCTCTCCATGAGTCGCGGCGAGTTTACCTGCATCATCGGGCACTCCGGTTGCGGCAAGACGACCGTGCTCAATCTTCTCGCCGGTCTGGACGAGCCCTCCGAGGGAACCATCATCGTCGATAATCAATCCATCGAGGGACCGAGCCTCGATCGCGCCGTGATCTTCCAAAGCCACGCGCTCCTTCCCTGGCTCAGCGTCAAAGGGAATGTCGCCTATGCGGTAACCTCGAAATGGCGGCGATGGCGCCGTGCCGAGATCGACGCGCATGCACAAAAATTTATCGATCTCGTCGGCCTCACGGGAGCGGAGCACAAGCGGCCGGCGGAATTGTCCGGCGGCATGAAGCAGCGCGTCGGGATTGCGCGCGCGCTCTCCATCGAGCCGAAGATCCTGCTCATGGACGAGCCGTTCTCCGCGCTGGACGCACTCACGCGCGGTACGCTGCAGGATGAGGTTCGGCGCATCTGCCAGGAAACGGGCCAGACCGTGTTCATGATAACCCACGATGTCGACGAAGCGATCTACCTTGGCGATCGCATTATGCTGATGACCAATGGGCCGAATGCCGTCCTGGCGGAAATCGTGGAGAATCCGCTGCCCAAAGAACGCCAGCGCAGCGATGTGCATCGCCACCCGCTATATTACGGCATCCGTAATCACGTCATCGACTTTCTCGTAACCCGCAGCAAGAGCTTCAACGAGGAGCTCAGTGCAACCAATCACGACCCCCGTCACATCCCGACCGTGCGGCCGGGCGCGCCGGAGCCAGTAGTGGCTGCTGATTTCGTCGCTGCACCGCGCACGCGGCAGGGCTTACCGGCGCATGCAAAGCTGACCGCGTCCCGCGGATAAGGATCGAAACCGAAGCTCAAGGGAAAGCACCATGCTACGCAGCGAGGTCACGGAGAAGATCCTCGACATCAAGCGCGAGAAGGGATGGAGCTGGAAATACATTCACGAGCAGATCGGTGGATTTTCCCCTGTTCTGCTGGTGGGAGCGCTGCTGGGGCAGCAGAAGCTGACCAAGCCGCAGGCTGCCAAGGCTGCCGATCTCTTCGGACTGACAAAGGCTGAAACGGCACTCCTAAACGAGGTGCCGATGCGCGGTGCCGACGTGCCGATACCGCCGACCGATCCGCTCATCTACCGGTTCTACGAGCTCGTGATGGTAAACGGGCCGGCTTGCAAGGCGCTCATCGAGGAGGAATTCGGCGACGGCATCATGTCCGCGATCGATTTCGACATGCAGATCGAGCGGCTGCCCAACCCGAAGGGCGATCGCGTCAAGATCACCATGTCCGGCAAGTTCTTGCCGTACAAGTACTACGGCAATTCAGGCAACATCCCGGAATACGGGTACAAGGAGGAGTGAGGTCGTTCAAATCGGCTGGGCGGGCATGTTCCCCCCGCGCAAACAAGAGATTCGCTATTGCGGATCGAGGGAGATCGGTCCGCCGTCATCGTGCCTGGGGACTTCGCGCGGCCGCGGGCGCACAGTGGCGGATCGGCGCCCATTCGTTGCGCCGTCTTGGGTGGGGACGCCGAAGGTCAGAGCCACAACGTCGGAATACCACGACGCCATCGGGGCGCGCTGTTCCTGCCGAGCCGCCTGCAATGAGCTGACGGTCTCGACAGCCTGCTGGCGCGCTGCGGACAACTCCGTGTTCTCCTGCTTGAGCGCCTCCAGCTCGCGGGTGAGTCGCTCGATGGTGGCTTCAGGCTTTTCATAAGCCGGGTCGGATACACCCGATATGTTCGGCCAAGCGAGGGCAATTGCGGTGACCAGTCCCGCTGCCAACGCCAATCCGATCAGGGTGGAAAACCGGAATCCGCGGTTAAGCCGAGGAGGAGTGGTCTCGGCTTCCGACTCGTCGTGTCCGAATTCCTCGTCGAAGGCATCGAGGCTCGGCATAACACTCGCGTCGACTTTTACAGACATTACATTCGCCGCTTCGGGGGCTCCCGCGCAAGCAAGCCTACGACACGTCGATCATCCCCCTCGTGCCGATCCGCTCCTAGCGGTCCCAGCCCCTGCATCCTGTGCTGATACCGCCAGCAATTCAAGGGGTTATCGGGGCAGAATTGCGGCATTCATATGTCCGAAGCCAGACACAAGCTCCTGCCTTCAATTGTTTTGCGGCATTTATTGCGGATGCTGCGAAGGCGCATTCGCGCCTGACAGCGACCGCTGCAGGCTCCAGATGACCGGAAGCGCCAAGCAGGAAAGCAAAGCCATTCCCCAGAACCCGGCAGGTCCAAAACGCGCGAACAGCCAGCCGGAAACCACGGTCAGCAACGCCGTCGCCCCACCGATTCCAACCGTCCCATAGACCGCCTGCGCAGTTCCCGCGAGACCAGGCGAAACGGTGTCAGCAATCACGCGCATGCATCCGAGGTGAAACAGCGCGAAGCTGAAGCCGTGAAGCGGCTCGATCGCAGCGAGGGCAGTGACGTCGGCAGTTTGAGCCATCACTCCCCAGCGGACCACCGCCGCACCAGCGCCCAAGGCCAATGCACCGGTCCTGCCCAATGCGTCCAGCAGCCAGGGCCCAAGCACAAGAAAGACCAGCACCTCCGCCCCAACCGACTCCGACCACAGCACGCTCGAGGCAGTGGGCGAGATACCGGCGTTGCGCCAGCGGATGATTGCGAACGCATCATGCATGGCATGGCTGCCGAGCACCAGGGCGGCTGCGAGCACCACGCGGACGAAGGCAGGCTGTCGCAGAAGGTCGAGCCAATCCTGTCCGATCCCCCTTCGCTTCCGAATCGTTGAGCTCGCGCGCTTTGCCAGGTCGGGCGCAAATCGCGTCGACAACGCCGCTGCTACGAGACCGGCGGCAGTGAGCCAAAGAACGGAAGGCAACCCCAGCACGCCCGCGGCTTGGCCGGCGACGAGCACGCCGGCAATGAAGGCCGCGGACCCTGCGCCTCGCACCCAGCCGTATTCGAACGCTCCGGAGTTGCTGCGCATCGTCGAGCGAGACCAGGAGAGCGCGAGCGCATCCGAGAGCGGCACCAGCGGTGCCAGCATGGCGGCCTGGGTCAGGTTCACCAGAGCCAGCACCCAGAACGCGTGCGCCGGCAAGTAGAGCAGCGATGCCATGGCCGCCGAAAATGCAAAGAGCGCGAGCTGGAGTCGAAAGGCGCCGAACACATCGGCAATGCGGCCTGCGAGCGGCGCAGAAACCAGTCTCACCGCCGTCCCGGCACCAAGCAGAAGCCCGAGCCACTCCGGCCCTATGCCGCGGGCCGCCAGGAACGCCGGCAGGAAGGGCGACGAAAGCCCGAAGCTGGCGTAAAGCGTGCCATAGAGAAGCAGAAAGCGGGGCAACAGCTCTCGTCGAACACTCATGCCCGCAGATCCATGTCGCACAAAGTGCTGCGGCTCTCGCCCTGAGAAGATGATCGTGCAACGGCCTTCCCGGCTTCGGCGTTCCGAGCCGAACGCGAGAGCGGCGGGCTTGCCCGTGCTAACCTGGCTGATCGGGTTGGCCGATTGTGGTCAGCATCAGGCTCGAGCAGGAAAGGGACGCGCATGGATATTGGATTCGTCGGAGCGGGCCAGATGGGGTTCCATATGGCGCGTCGTTTGCTCGAGGCGGGACATCGCGTTCTGGTCTGCGACACTCGGCGCGAGGCGGTCGATCGTCTCGCCGCCTTAGGGGCGAGTGCGCGCGAGTCCGCACGCGCCATCGCTGACGAGGTCGAGACGGTCGTGGCGAGCCTGCCGACCCCGGACGTGGTGCTGGCCGTCGCGACCGGCAAAGCCGGCGTGATCGAGGGAAAGCGCGTGCGCCGCTTCATCGATCTCTCCACCACCGGCTCGGCAATGGCCAAGCGCGTTTTTGATCTGCTCAAGGCGCGCAACATCGTCCAGATCGACAGCCCCGTAAGCGGCGGCGTCAACGGCGCCGCCAAGGGCACGCTCGCGGTCATGGTGTCGGGCCCGCGTGCGGAGGTTGCTCAGGTCGAGCCCGTGCTCTCGGTGTTCGGAAAGGTATTCTTCATCGGCGAACGCCCCGGAGCCGGCCAGACGATGAAGCTTTGCAACAACTTCCTGTCCGCGACCGCCATGACCGCAACTTCCGAAGCCATGGTGCTGGGCGTGAAGGCGGGGCTCGATCCCCGCGTGATGCTCGACGTGATCAATTCCGGCAGCGGGCGCAATACCGCGACGGAGGACAAGTTCGGTCGCGTCGTCCTGCCGCGTCTGTTCAATCTCGGCTTCACCACCGGGCTGATGACGAAGGACGTCAAGCTGTGCCTGGAGGAGGCAAGCGCGCTGGGTGTGCCAATGGAGGTGGCGCAGACGGTCGCCCGCATGCTCCAGCTCGCCTGCGACGAGATCGGCCCGCAGGCGGACCTCACGACCGTGGTTCAGACGGTCGAGCGCCGTGCCGGCGTCGAGGTGCGCGCGCGCTCGCAAGGGACTCAAGGTGCCACATGAGCGATCACGACGAGCACGAGATCTATGCGGTCCGTTATGCGCATCACAAGCGCAAGGCCGCAGAGAATTTCATCCTCGGCGATCCGCACGACGTGCTGCAGCCGCTCGACTACTACGTCTGGGCTGTCGTAGGAGCGAGGGGCACCATCATTGTCGATACCGGCTTCGACGCCGCGATGGGAGCGAAGCGCCAGCGCGAGATGGTCAAGCCGGCCGGGGACGGATTGCGCGCGCTCGGCATCGATCCCGGTGCCGTGGAGACCGTCATCATCAGCCACATGCATTACGATCACGTCGGCAACTACAACCTGTTTCCGCGTGCACGCTATCACCTGCAGGACGACGAGATGGCTTACGCGACCGGCCGCTGCATGTGCCACACGGCGCTGCGCCTGCCGTTCGAGATCGAGGATGTGGTCGCGATGGTGCGCAAGGTCTTCGCCGGCCGCGTCGCCTTCCATGACGGTGCGGACGAGATCGTGCCCGGGATCACGGTCCACCGTATCGGCGGACACTCGAAAGGGCTGCAAAGCGTGCGCGTCAAGACGCGGCGCGGCTACGTCGTGCTCGCCGCCGATGCCGCCCACCTCTATGCCCACCTGGACAGCGGTCGCGTGTTTCCACTCACCTACAATGTCGCCGAAGTGGTTGAAGGCTATGAAACGCTCAGGAAGCTTGCGACCTCGCGCAACCACGTGGTGCCCGGTCACGATCCGCTTGTGCTCGCGCATTATCCCGCGGCCAAACCGGGCCTCGAAGGTTGGGTGGTGCGCCTCGACGCCGACCCTAAAACCTGAGGCGCTGCCTCGCAGAAGCGGCGCGGCGTAGCGCATTAGAACCAGCATGCGGCCGCTTCTGCATCCCACTCTGGTCAATGGGCGAACCGGAGACCCGGCGCTCTATATCGAGACGCTGTTCGAGCGCCGTGCGATCCTGTTCGATCTGGGCGACATCTCTGCGTTGCCGCCGCGCAAGGTACAGCGGATCGAGCATGTCTTTGTCTCGCATGCCCATGTCGATCACTTCATCGGCTTCGATCGGCTGCTGCGACTGCTGGTCGGACGAGAAAAAAGCGTACGCCTCTTTGGGCCCGAGGGGTTTGTCGAGCACGTGCAGCACAAGCTGCATGCGTATCTCTGGAATCTGGCGGACCGGTACTCCTGCGATCTCGTGTTCACGGTCACCCAGGTCGCTTCCTCGCTGGCGACCGAGACTGCCCGGTTCCGGCTCAAGGACGCCTTCGCAAGAGAAGCGATCGGCAACGGTCGCATCAGGGATGGCGTGCTCCATGAGGAGCCGAGCTTCCGGATCAAAGCGGCGGTCCTCGATCATCGAGCTCCATGTCTTGGCTTTGCGATCGAGGAGCCCATGCACGTCAACGTCTGGAAAAATCGGCTCGCGGAGCGGGATTTGCCCGTTGGGCCTTGGCTGCGAGAGCTCAAAAACGCGGTCATGGAGAACCTGCCGGACGATCGCTTCATCACCATCCGGTCGCGACCGGACTCATCCGGTGAGGGCGCGATGCGGCTGGCGGATCTGCGCGACCTCGTCACGGTCACGCCGGGACAGAAGCTCGCTTATGTCACCGATATCGCTGACACGCCGGCCAATCGAGCCGCTGTCGCTGCGCTTTCGTGCAACGCAGATCTGTTGTTCATCGAGGCTGCCTTCGCCCAGGAGGACGAGGAGCTGGCGCGCCAACGTGGTCACCTCACGACCGCCGCGGCCGGGGAAATAGCACGCCGGGCCGGAGTGCGGCGGGTCGAGCCTTTCCATTTCTCGTCCCGTTATCCCGGGGAGGAGGAGCGCCTGCTCAAGCAAGTGAGAGCCGCGTTCGGCGGCTCTCCTACATGATCGCATACTCCGCGTTGCGGCGGTCCGTGACCAGCATGCAGCCGGGGAAATGGGTGATGCAGAAATCGGGCTTCGCGGTTGCCACCACCGACTGCGGGGTGACACCGCAGGCCCAGAAAACCGGGATCTCATCCTCCTTGATCGGGACCGCATCCCCCCAGTCCGGCTGCATCAGATCGGAGATGCCGATCAATTCGGGCTTGCCGATATGCACCGGCGCCCCATGCACCGCCGGGAACCGGGTCGTGATCTGGATGGCGCGGATCGCTTTTGCCGGGGTCATCGGGCGCATGGACACGACCAGCGGCCCATGGAACGGACCCACCGGGGCGGTCTGAACGCAGGTCCGGAACATCGGAACAGTTGCGCCGCAAGTGATATGGCGCAGCTCAATCCCGTCCTCGATCAGCGCCTCCTCAAAGGAAAACGAGCACCCCAGCACGAACGCGACGAGATCGTCGCGCCAATAGCTGCGGATGTCCGTCGGCTCGTCGATCACCTCGCCGCGCCGGAATACGCGGTAACGCGAGAGGTCGGTACGGATATCAAGATCATCCGCAAGAGTGGGGAGGCGAAAATCGCCAGGGCTTGAGACCCCAAGCACCGGACATGGTTTTGGATTGAGCTGGCAAAAGCGCAGGAAGTCCCCGGCCAGCTCGGTCGGCAAGATGGCGAGATTCCCCTGCACATAGCCAGGCGCGACCCCCCCGGTCTGCCCGGTGAACTGATCGGTTCGGATCGCAAGGCGCGCATCGCGACCGGTTTGCGGAATCGTGGATATTGGACGACTGATGCTCAGAACTGTCACGGGCGCTCCTTCCCAACCAGACTCTCTCGTCCTGCCTATTTTATCAGCATTCGGCTCCGGGGAAACCCGCTGCTGCTTTGCCTCTTGTGTAGCCTGCATGAGCGCAGCGACATGCGGGACCATCGCTCCCCGGATATCGCTTCGCTCATCCGGGCTACGCGAGCCATCCCCGCGCGACAATCGCGCTCGTTGTAGATGGGAGAAGCTTCAGCTATTCTCAAACTTTGCTCTCCGAGGCTTGACGGCGGGTGCCCGCAGGCCGCAGCTTTGTCGGCAGGCCCACTCACCGCTCGCTGCCACCATGTCCACAGAGGAACAACGCCATGGTCGATAAAAACACCACGCAGGATTGGGAGGAAGAACTCTGGTACAGCGGCAAGGTCACCCGACGCCGCTTCGTCGGATACACGAGCGCAGCTGCCGGAGCCGTCGGCGCGCTCATGCTGGTGCCCGCTCCCTGGCGGAGCGCGTTTGGGCAGGCAAAGCCCTACAAGATCGGCACGCTGCAGCCGCTGTCGGGCGCCGCTGCCGCAGGCGGCAAGACGGCGCTGGTCGGCAGCCAGATGGCCGTCGATCGGATCAATAAATCCGGTGGTGTCAACGGACGGCCGATCGAGCTCATCGTGGCCGACTACGAGTCCAAACCCGACGTAGGGCGGCGCAAGGCCGAGAAACTCGTCGAGGAGGACAAGATCGACGCCCACCAGGGCGGCTTTCTCTCCAATGTGTGCATCGCGTGCGAGCCGGTATGGAGCGAGAACAAGATCGTCAACATGATCGGCGTTTGCCTCGACACGACGCTCACCACGACCAAGTGCAGCCGCTACACATTTCGTACATTCGATTACGCCCCTGCGCAGGCGGTCGCGTTTGCACCTTACCTCGTGAGCAAGCTCGGCAAGAAATGGCATATCGCCTACGTCGATTATGCCTGGGGACAGTCGACGCGCGATGCTTATGCGGACCAGATCAAGAAGGCGGGCGGCGAGGTTGTCGGCACCACGGGTATTCCGCTCGGCCGCGCCGACATGACTCCGTTCCTTTCCAAGATCACCGGAAATTTTGATGGTCTGTTCGGCATCTTCTTTGGTCAGGATGGTGTAACCATCGGCAACCAGGCGTTCGATCTCGGTCTGACCAGGAAATACAAATGGGCCGGCGACGGGTCCATCGCAGAATCCACCAACCTTCCGGCTCTGGGCAGCAAGATCGAGGGTTTCGTCGGCATCAACCGTTATATCCCGGTGCTGCAGGGCGTGCTCGATACCCCGTACAACAAGAAATTCATCAACGATGCCGTGGTCCGACTTAAAGCGATCGATCCCTCCGGTCCGCTGCCGGACCGCTATGTGCAGTCGAACTACGAGGCCATGAATGCCCTGAAGATCGGCATGGAAAAGTCAGGGTTCCGTGGCCGCGAGGACAGCATGAAGCTCATCGAGGCCCTGGAAGGCCTGGAGATGAAGGAGAGCGATGACTTCCCGCAGGGGGACAAGACGCTTCGCAAAGAGGACCACCAGGCCTTCGTTCGCGAATTCCTGTTCGATATCAAGGACGGCAAGCACCACATCCTCGAGGTGGTGCCGAAGGAAAAGACGCTGTTCCCGCCGGAATGCAAGTTCACGGCCTAAGTGGCCGCCGCGCTGTCGGTCGATGCGCCTTCCCCGGACCCGGCCGCAGGGGGGCGCCTCGACAACGATCCTGCGCACGGAGCAACTGACCATCCGCTTCGGCGGCCTGGTCGCTCTGGACAACGTCAATTTCGAAATTCAGCGCGGGGAGATCCGGGCCATCATCGGCCCGAACGGGGCTGGTAAAAGCACCTTCTTCAATTGTCTCACCGGCGTGCTGCGCCCCTCCTCGGGGCGCATTTTGTTTGACGAAGACGACATTACCGGCCTTCTCCCCAACCGCATCTCCCGCAAAGGAATCGCACGCTCCTATCAGATCACCAACATTCTCCCCAACGCGACGACTTTCGAGAACGTTCGAATTGCCTGTCAATCGCGCGGACACGGCTGGAACATGCTCCGTCATCACACTGCCTTTCCCGACATCATGGGAAGAGCCGAAGCTGTCCTGGCCTCGATCGGGCTGCGCAGCAAGGCCGAGGAGCTTGCCGGCAATCTTTCCCATGGCGAGCAGCGCAACCTCGAGATCGGGATAGCGCTCGCGACCGAGCCGCAGCTCCTGTGCCTGGACGAGCCAACCGCCGGCATGAGCGCGGCGGAGACCAGCGAGACCATGGGACTGGTACGCCGGATCGCAAGCAATCTCAGCATCCTGATTGTCGAGCACGACATGCAGGTCGTCATGGGGCTCGCTCAACGGATCACGGTGTTTCACTACGGCCGGGTGCTCGCCGAGGGGAGCCCGGCGGACATCCAGGCCAACCCGAGAGTTCAAGAGGTGTACCTGAAGACATGACCCCGGCCGACGGCAACGCTGCTCCCCTCGTCCAGGTCGAGAACATCGATACCTACTACGGCAAGAGCCATATTCTGCATGGCGTCTCGCTGGACGTAGGGCGGGGAGAAGTTGTTGGTCTGCTGGGGCGCAACGGCGTCGGCAAGAGCACCACGCTCAAGACCATCATGGGCCTCGTTGATCCGAAGCGCGGCAATGTCCTCTACGAGGGCCGCAACGTTACCCGGCTCCCGCCGCACCGGCTGGCACGGATCGGCGTCGCTTACGTTCCGGAGGACCGGCGTATTTTCCGGCTTCTCACCGTGATGGAGAACCTGCGCACCGGGCTCGATCGCCACGGCGTGACCGACGCTCGCAAGCAGGAGCTCCTCGCCAAGGTCTTTGCCTATTTCCCAGTACTGGCGGAACGCCGCAATCAGGCCGGAGGAACGCTCTCAGGCGGGGAGCAGCAGATGCTTGCAATCGCCCGAGCCATGATGCTCGAGCCGAAAATCATTCTCCTGGATGAGCCAACGGAAGGGCTGATGCCGCGGATGATCTCGCAAATTCATGAGATCATCGAGTCGCTGCACCGGGAAGGGGTCGCCATCCTGCTGGTGGAGCAGAACGTCCCGCTTACTCTCGCCGCCAGCCAGCGGGTCTATATCATGGAGAAGGGCACGGTGCGGCATCACTGCCCTTCCTCCGAGCTCAAGGTGAACGACGCCGTCATCCACCAGTACCTCGGAGTGTAGGGGATGGAGCTCGTGACCGAGGTTCTCCACGCCATTCCCTATGACCAGATTCTGATCCAGACCCTCAACGGCATCGTAGCCGGGATGATCCTGGCACTCGTTGCCTCGGGTCTGACTCTCATCTTCGGGATCATGGACGTCGTGAACTTCGCTCACGGCGAGCTGTTCATGCTGGGCGCCTATGTGGGGGTCGTCATCATTGCGGCCACCGGCAATTTCTGGCTCGCTCTCATCGTCGCTACCGTCGTTGTTGCCGCACTCGGGGCGGCGCTGCAGATCACGACCCTGCGTCCGCTGCTCGGCCGCGATCCCTTGACCACGATTCTTGCGACTTTCGGCCTCTCTCTGGTGCTGCAGAACTACGCGCTCTGGCAGTTTGGTCCGGTGGCACGCAAGATCCAGGAGCCGTTCACGGGCAGCTTTTCCATCTTCTACCTGCAGTACCCCTGGTATCGGGTGCTGATCGCCGTACTCTCCGCCGCCATCATCGGCGGCTTCTGGCTGTTTCTCAAATACGGCACCTATGGGATCTGGATCCGCGCCACGACGCAGGATCGCGTCATGGCGCAGGCCATGGGCATTCCGGTGCCCTGGGTGCATACTGCGGTGTTCGCGATCGGCGCGGGAATGGCGGCGGCAAGCGGCGTGCTGTTTGCTCCGCTGGTCGGCGTCACCCATGCCATGGGGCTTGACTGGGTGCTCAAGGCCTTCATCGTGGTCGTCGTGGGCGGCATGGGCAATCTCGGCGGCTCGATTGCCGCCTCCATCTTCATCAGCCTGATCGAATCCTATGCCTCGATCTGGCTTGACCCGGCGCAAGCCGTCATTGTCTCCTTCGTTGTCCTAATCCTGACCCTGCTGTTCCGGCCCACCGGCCTGTTTGTTCCAACACCAAAATGAGCAAGCGCGCCGACGGGCTCTACTGGACAGGATTTTTGCTCGTCCTGGCGCTCCTGATCGTGGCGCCGCTGGTGCTGCCGGAGTTCTGGCAGCGCTTCGTGACCGAGATTCTGATCTGGGGCTTGCTCGCGATGTCCTCGGACATCCTCATCGGATACACCGGGATGGTGTCGTTCGGGCACTCCGCTTTTTTTGGTCTGGGGATATATGGCGCGGCAACGGCTCTGCTTTCGGTCAGGCCGCCCAACCTCTGGCTGGCGTTCGCTTACGGCCTCATTGCCTCCGCGGCTGTTGCGCTGTTCGTCGCCTATTTCTCGACCAGGCTGCGCGACATCTATTTCGCGATCACCACGCTCATTTTCTCCCAGATCTTCTATGTCATCATCTTCACCTGGACCGCAGTCACAGGCGGCGAGAACGGGCTCACGTTCAGCCGGCCGGCCCTCGCGATTCCCGGGCTGTTCTCGCTGCCGTTCACGAGCTACACGCTGCACTGGTTCGTGCTCGCCGTGGTTACGGTCTCTTACCTGACGCTGCGCCGCATCACCCAATCGCCGTTTGGAATGGTGCTGCAGTCGATCCGCGAGAACGAGGCACGCACCCGCGCGATCGGCTACGCCGTCGAGCGCTACAAGATCGTTGCGGTAATGCTCTCCGGCCTGTTTGCAGGCCTGGCCGGCGTCCTTTATGCGATTCAAAATCGATTCGCCGCGCCCGATTTCGTCTACTTTCTGGTTTCCGGCGAGACGATCATCTTCAATGTGATGGGCGGGATCGGCACCCTGGTCGGGCCGATTGCCGGAGCTGCATTCTACCTGCTTTTGCGCGAAGCCTTCTCGCGTTTCCTGACCGAGTACTACCTCATTCCCGTCGGTATCATCTTCATCGCCATGATCATCTTCATGCCCCAGGGCTTGCTGGGCTTCATGCGGCGCCGGCTCAATCAATAGCGCTCGCGTAGGTTTCGCTCGATAGCCGTAGGGTTAGCTGTACTGCGTCACAAACTACGCTGTCATTCCGGGGCGTCGGCAAGTCGGTTTCACCGACTTGCCGACGAGCCCGGAAACCATAACCCCAGCCGGCAGTTGCTCGCTCGCCGGTCGCAACCGGACGGTCTGTGGTTATGGATTCCGGGCTCCGTTCGCTACGCTCGCGGCCCCGGAATGACAGAATACGTATTTTGTGACGCAGTAGAGTTAGCCATCAAGCCGGCTGGAGCCGGCTCGCTGGCTAACCCACCCTACACGCGCTGCAATTCGATTTCGTCGAAACCCGCTGTAGCGCCGCGCGCGGCTCTCCATTAGCATTCGGCGCATTCAGCAAAAGCGGGATCCGGAGGCGCAGGGATGGCCAAGTTCGGAATTGGGCAAGCAGTGCGGCGATTGGAAGATCAGCGCTTTCTGCTGGGCAGAGCCCGCTATGTCGATGACATCAGCTTGCCTGGCCAATGCTACGGCGTGACCGTCCTGTCACCGCACGCGCATGCACGCATCAAGCGCATCGACGTGTCCAAGGCCAGCGCCGCGCCCGGGGTGCTCTGCATCCTCACGGGCGCCGATGCTGCGTCGGAGAAGCTCGGCAGCTTCACCGCCCATCTCATGCCCGAGGATATCGGCGCGCCCAAAGGGCACCGCACCTTCCAGGGCGTGCTCACCGGCGACAAGGCGCGGTTTGTCGGCGATCGTGTTGCCTTCGTGGTTGCGGAAACGCTCGCGCAGGCTCGCGATGCGGCCGAGCTGGTGCAGGTCGAATATGAGGAGCTGCCGGCCGTGATCGATCTCGAGGACGCGGCGAGGGCAGGCACCCCGAAGGTCTGGGAAGACTGCGCGCAAGGCAATGTCGGGTTTCGCCTCATGTTCGGCAACAAGCAAACGACCGATGCTGCCTTTGCCGGTGCCAGACATGTCGTAAAGCTGCGCGTGGAGGGCAACCGCGTGTCGCCTGTTGCGATGGAGCCGCGGGTCGCCATCGGCGACTACAATGCGGCCGAAGATCAGTACACGCTCTACACGGCCTCGCAGAACCCCCACGGGGTGCGCATGGAGATGTCGCACATCTTTCATGTTCCCGAGAATCAGATCCGCGTCGTCTCGCCCGACGTCGGCGGCGGATTCGGATTGAAGGGCAATCCGTTTCCCGATGATGCGCTCGTGCTGTGGGCGTCGCGCCGCATCCAGCGTCCGGTCAAATGGGTGGCGACGCGCTCTGAAAGCATGCTGACGGACCATTGCGGTCGCGAGACGGTCTACTACGGCGAGCTCGCCCTCGACGAGCACGGCAGGATACTGGCGCTGCGCGCGCAATGCCTGTTCCAGCTCGGCGCCTATTTCGTCGGCGCGGCGCTGGCGCCGGGCGGGTTCGCCGTGCGCTTCATCCCGGGGGCGTACGACATTCAGACCATGCACATCACGTCGCAGGGCCTGTTCACGAACACCTCGCAATGCGGCCCCTACCGCGGCGCCGGCCGTCCCGAGGCGGCGTATTTCACCGAGCGGCTGATCGAGCATGCCGCGCGAACGCTCGATATGGATCCTGCGGAGATCCGGCGCCGCAATCTCATTCCGCCTGACAAGCTGCCCTATGCGACGCCCACGTTCTGGAACTACGACAGCGGCGAGTTCGAGCGCCTCATGGATCAATGCGTTGAAGCGAGCGACTGGAAGGGATTTGCGGCGCGCAGGCGCGCCACGGAGAAAACCGGCAAGCTGCGTGGCCGCGCGGTAAGCTACTACATCGAGTTTGGCGGCATCTTCAACGACCGCATGGACCTGCGGTTCAACCCGGACGGCACGTTGACGATCCTCGGGGGCACCCATTCCCATGGGCAGGGCCATGCCACGGTGTTCCCGCAGCTCGTCAACGAGTGGCTCGACGTGCCGCTCGAATCCATCCGCTATGTGCAGGGCGATACGGCGCAGGTGCCGATCGGGCGCGGTACCTACGGCGCCCGCAGCGCGGTCGTCGGGGGTAATGCGCTCAAAGCCGCGGCCGAGGCCATCATCGAGAGAGCCAAACCAATGGCTGCAACCCTGATGGAAGCCGACCCGGTGGATGTCGAGTTCAAGGACGGACAATTCCGCGTGGTCGGCACCGACAAGGCGATCGGCATCATCGATGTCGCCAAGGCAGCGTATGCTCCGGCGGGCCCGCTGACGGACAAGCTCGGTGTCGGGCTGCAATCAGCGGGCAGCTTCAGTCCCAATCCGCCGAGTCATCCCAACGGATCGCACGTCTGCGAGCTGGAGGTGGACCCGGAAACCGGCGAGGTGGTGGTCGACCGCTATTTCGTGGTCGACGATCTCGGACGCGTGCTCAATCCTCTCATCGTGCGCGGGCAGATCCACGGCGGCGTGGTGCAAGGGCTCGGCCAGGCGCTCTTGGAGCATCAGGTCTATGATCGCCAGTCCGGGCAGCTGTTGTCCGGCAGCTTCATGGATTACGGCATGCCGCGCGCCGACACCATGCCGGATATCGAAGCGCAGCTGGAAGAGGTTGCCTGCAAGACCAACCCCCTTGGGGTGAAGGGCATCGGCGAGTCCGGCACCATCGGCGCGCCGCCGACAGTGATCAACGCGCTTATCGATGCGCTCAAGCCGCTCGGCGTCGAGCAGATCGACATGCCGGCAACGCCGGGCCGCGTGTGGCAAGCCATCGCCAACGCCCGCGGCGCGTCGCCTGCTCGGGCTGACCCTGCCTCATAAAGGGCTGGATCGCCCCTGCGGAGCTCTCCACTTTCCTGCGCCCGCTCGGGTTCGTTTGGCCGAGCGTCGCGCTGTTCATGTTCAAACGTTGTTTTCACTCGGTTTTGCCAGTTGGCTTCGTTTGCGGAAGTTGGCTTCGTTTGCGGAAAATGACAAAGTTGGTTTTGCAACCATACCAAACGGCCGCCAGCAGACGACGGCGGCAATGTTCTTTTGGCATCACGCTGGGTCCGGCAAGCACCCGCTGAGGTCGCAGGCGCCCCGGATCCGGAAGCACAACTTCCGAGAGAGCAAAATCGCTGCTCCCTGTAAACAACAGGAAATTTACAGGGGATTTTTCAGCCGCGAGTTGAGTGCCTAAAATAGCGGCGCGCTGACCATGGGCTCCCCAGCTGCCGTCTGGCCGGGAAGGCGGCTTGCGCAGCTGCCCTGTTCCTCCCTCTACGCACAAGCAAACTGTACGCGATGGTGATTTCGGCGCTCTCCGGCTTTAGTTTATCATGATCAATGCGTCTCTGCGGTTTTGAGGAATCGCATCTCGTACCCCGCACGGAGATGCGGCGGTCATACCAGGCCGCGCAATAAGCTTATGCGCGGGAAAAATCTTTCTCGCGCGCGTCATCTTCGCAATTCTGGAGGATAACCAACTATACACGAGTCCCGTAACATGTCAACGACTTTTTTTGCGTATTTTGCTTGATATTGCAACTTGCAGTGCGTGGACACCGTAACAAAATCAGCCTATAAACCTGTAATCTCAGGAAAGTGTCCGAGAAGCCCGGCCCGGTCCCCCGCGCCGGGCTTTTTGTTTGGCCATTTTTGTTTGGCCAACCGTCCGTCTGCTGTCGTCTGCTTCGCAAAAGGAGGACAATGCATGCAGTTCCAAAAAGGCCAAAGCGGTAACCCGGCGGCCCGACCGCGAGGATCGCGAGACAAGGCATCCATTCGACTGCAGGAGATGCTCGAGCAAACGGCGGAGAAGCCCTTCAACAGGGCCGTCGAGCTGGCCATGGCCGGCAATATCGCAGCCCTTCGGCCTAGAGCCCCCTGTTTTCCCTGTTATTTCCTGTTTTTCCCTGTTCCTGACCCTGCCATTTCGGCAGAAGTCCTTGCTGGTACTCATTTTTTTGCAGGTTTTGGCTGTCGCCCCGCCCCCTTTACAGGGATTTACAGGCAGGGGAAGCCAATGGCACCCATGCCAGCAAACCCGGCCGCGACCGCGAAGGCGTAACGCGGGGCGCAAGCAATGCGCGGGGTGTGCCAATCCCCAGCCCCCCAAGCGACTGTTATTAACCGGCTGGCCGTCGCAAGGTGTCAATAGGCTCGGATATTCGCCATCGCGCGCACTGCACGCCGGAGGATCGTACCAATGACGGCATCCCCCACGCCGAGCTTGCTGGATAAAGTCTGGGAATACCCGCTCTTTGAGGCGCTGTTTGGAAGAAGATCGCGGCGCATCGGATTGGGTTTGGAGGTAACCGAGGGGCCATTCAACTACAAGTCACAATGCGCGCCTCTTCCGCTAACCGAGATTGAAGAAGCTTTGCTCGTTGCGGCCGGTGTCGGCTTTTCCGGGACTGCGCTTTGGGACCAGACATGACCGCTGCCGTACCGTTCCAGCGATGGCCGTACTTTCCCCAGCACATCGCGCGGCCGGCGGACCGCGCTGTTCTTCACCAATGACCAGGGTGTCTACGTTATTGATCCCGCCGCTCCGGCAGCGCCGAAAATGAGAGCGATCGAGACGTCTGCTGAGCGTGACCAAATCCTTTCCCTATACCGGGAGAGCCGCAGGACGTTGCAGCAGGGCCGGCTCAAAATTCCGCGTCAAGTTCCGCCGCTCTCGGGGCACAATCTGGCCGTCTCGAACATGCCCGGCTCGACTCTGTTCATGCCGGTGTGCGACGTAAGCTCTTCCCTGATTGGGCTGATCGCTCAATTCGTTGATCACCGGCTCGAACGCTTCGTTGCCAAGAACCATCCCGGCATGAGCATTGTGGACGACCGACATGGATTTCGACCGGCTGGCACCGAAAACTGGATCAAGAGCGGATACCTTGACGTAGGCAACATCATGCCGCTGTCGCACCTGGAGCGGCAGGCTTGTTATTACATGTTCAGCGAGCCAGCTATCATCTGCCAGAACATGTTTCTTGCGACCGAGGCAGCAGGTCTGGGCGGATGGATGCACTGCGGATTTCTGTCGCGGGACGTTTTCAAGGCGCTGGGCTTTAGGACCGTGGTTCCGCACGAGCAACCGGTCCTTGCCAATCCGGTCGGTCTCGATGACATCTTCCACGCTTATTGCCTGCAGATTCCGACGCATTCCGGCCAGGTATTCCGATTTGATGTCGGCCGGAATTCCGATTTGATGCCGGCCACCGTTCCGAACTGAAGCCGGCCACCATTCCGAGGTGATGCCGGCCACCCCCGCGAAAGCGGTGCAAAAGGTCTGACGACCACCCTGCGTGTCAGCGACTCAGGCAA
>Ga0185299_10003735_pt1 | contig 19516 bp, 20 predicted proteins | sample PaiPotPPA55metaG_FD_128002 | JGI IMG/M metagenome (GOLD analysis project Ga0185299, IMG submission 128002) | Iron sulfur acid spring bacterial and archeal communities from Banff, Canada, to study Microbial Dark Matter (Phase II) - Paint Pots PPA... ...
GGCATATTCGGGGGCGGCGGGTGTGTCAGTGTGATTGAGCTTCGTCATCTCGATCCTCGAGGTTAGGGTTGCGAATGGTGGAAAACCTACCTCCTGACCACCCGCCACCCAAACCCATAGGATCTACGCAAGCGCGAGCAGTCGCGTCGATCGACTTAGGCGCGCGCGGGCTGCTTGGCCTCTTTTTCCTGTTCCCGCTCGAGCCGGCCGGTTCCAACCCCGAGATAGATCAGGATCGGCGCTGCGATGAAGACCGAGGTATAGGTGCCGACCAGCACCACGCCGAAAATCATGGTGGCGACAAAGCTGTGGATGGCGTGGCCGCCGAAGAGCAGCAGCGCCAGCAACGCAAGCGTCACTGTCACGTGGGTGATGATCGAGCGCGAGAGCGTCGAGTTCACCGAGATGTTGAGGAGCTCCGGCATCGATATGCGCTTGTAGCGTCGCAGCATCTCCCGAATGCGGTCATAGATGACCACGGTGTCGTTGAGCGAATAGCCCAGGATGGTGAGCAGCGCGGCGATGCTGGACAGGTCGAAATCGATCTGCGTGAGCGACATGTACCCGATCGTCAGCACCAGGTCGTGCACATTGGCGATCATCGCGCCCAGCGCGAATTGCCACTCGAACCGGAACCAGAGATAGATCAGGATGGCAAAGATCGCGAGCATCAGCCCGATGGTGCTGTAGGCCAAGAGCTCCTTGGAGACGCGCGGGCCTACAACCTCCTCGCGCCGGATATCGACGTCGTTGCCCAGAGCCTGCCTGACCTTGGCCAGCGCGGCCTGTTGCGTCTCCTCCCCGCCCGGTTGCTGCGCCACGCGGATGAGCACATTTTCCGGCCCTCCGAATTGCTGCAGCTGGACCTCGCCCAGGCCCAAGCCGCCCAGCGTGCTGCGCATCCTGGCGAGATCGGCTGGACCGGTTTTGGACTGCACCTCGACGAGCGTACCGCCGATGAAGTCGATGCCGAAATTGAGGCCATGGAAAAAGAACAGGCAGATCGCGACGATCGACAGCACGGCCGAGGATGGGAAGCTCACGCGCCGGAAGCGCATGAAATCGAATTTCGTGTCGTCCGGCACGATCCGCAGGAGCGGGATGGAAGGATGCAGGCGCACTGTTTCGGAGCCTATGAGATCGCCAGCTGTCGGGGGCGCGACCACCGCACCCACCAGGCGACGATCAAGCGCGTGAGGGTGAAGGCGGTGAACACGGTCGTAATGATGCCTATGCCCAGCGTCACGGCAAAACCGCGCACCGGGCCGGTGCCGATGAAGAACAGCACCGCGGCGGCAATGAATGTCGTGATGTTGGAATCGAGAATGGTCGCGAGCGCGCGGGTGAAGCCGGCATCGATCGCCGTTATCGGGGTGCGGCCGCTGCGCACCTCCTCGCGGATGCGCTCGTAGATGAGCACGTTGCTGTCAACGGCGATGCCGATGGTGAGCACGATACCGATGATGCCGGGCAATGTGAGCGTCGCATTGAGCAGCGACAGGATGCCGAAGATCATGCCCACGTTGATCGCCACGGCAATGGTCGCGAACACGCCGAAGATGCCGTAGGTCACCACCATGAACACGGCGACGAGCACGGCGCCGAAATAGGAGGCCATCTTTCCCTTTTCGATCGAGTCCTGACCCAATCCTGCGCCCACGACGCGCTGCTCGATCACGGTGAGCTTGGCCGGCAGCGCGCCGGCTCGCAGCAGAATAGCGAGATTGTTCGCCGACTCGACGGTAAAGCTGCCCGAGATCTGCCCGCTGCCGCCCAGAATGGGCTCGCGAATGACGGGCGCGGAAATCACCTCGTTGTCGAGCACGATGGCGAACGGACGTCCGACATTCTCCTGGGTCACCTGCGCAAACTTGCGCGCGCCGGAAGTGTTGAACTTGAACGACACGATCGGCTCGCTGGTGCGCTGATCGAATCCGGGCTGGGCATCGGTGAGCTCCTCGCCGGACACGATCACCCGCTTTTCCAGGAGATAGGGCTGGCGGTTTTCGGATTTGGTCCCGTAGAGGATCTCGTCATCGGGCGGCGGTCGCTCCTGCAGCGCCTGCTCCGCGGACATCGAGGCGTCGACCAGCTGGAAGGTCAGCTTTGCGGTCGTGCCGATCACCTTGATCAGCTCCTCGGGGTTTCCCAGTCCCGGGACCTGTACCAGCACACGATCCGTGCCCTCGCGCTGGATGGAAGGCTCGACCAGTCCCATCGCGTTGACGCGCCGCTCGATGATCTCGACGGATTGATCGACTACCTGTCGAGTCCGTTCCAGCAGTGCGGGATCGGTCACGGTAAGCCGAATGAGCCCGCCGCCGGCATTGGTAATATCGACGGAGCGCTGCCCGGTGGTCCCGGCAAATCCGCCGAGCGGCTGCGAGAGCTCGCGCAGCTTCGCGAGCGCCCCGTCGACCTGGTTCTCGCGTACGACGACCTCAACCGAGCTGCCGCGAGTGGCAGGAGCGCGCGTGAGCCCGATGCGCGCCTCGCGCAATGTCCTGCGCACATCGTCCTGCAAGTTCTGCAGCTTTTGCCGCCGCACATCGTTGGCATCGACCTGCAGCAGGATGTGAGAGCCGCCCTGCAGATCGAGACCCAGAACGATGTGGCGCTGCGCCCACGCCGGCCACCGCTGGACGGTTTTTTCCGGCAAGAAGCTGGGAATGGCGCAAAGGCAGCAGATCCCCGCGGTCAGCAATATCGCGATCGCTTTCCACTTGGAGATGTAAAGCATCGATCGTCCTGTCAACCTCAGTCGTCATTCCGGGGCGCCGCAAAGCGGCGAGCCCGCAATCCGGTAATCGGGCCGGTGATTACTGGATTGCGGGCTCCCTCGCTACGCTCGGGCCCCGGAATGACCAAACACCCTCGGTGTCGCAACCGTAGCTCGCCCCTGCACGGGCCGCCGGTGCGGGATCAGCCGGATCCGCTCTCATCCCTGACGGGTTCCCCTTTCGCGCGGACCCCCGACACCATCGAGCGAACCTGTCGCACGCGCACCCCGTCCGCGATCTCGACTTCGATCTGATCGTCATCCACGACCTTGGTGACCTTTCCGACCAGCCCGCCTGACGTAATGACCGTATCGCCGCGCCGCAAGTTCTTGACCAGCTCCTGATGGTCCTTGGTCTTCTTCTGCTGCGGGCGAAGAATGAGAAAATACATGATCACGAAAATCAAAACGAAGGGCAGCAGCTGCACCAGCATATTGTCGCCGCCAAAGGGGCTGCTCCCCTGAGCAAAAGCGGGGCTCACAAACATCGTTGCGTCCTTGTGCCGGGGCGCTCGCCAATACGGCCTGCTGAAATCCGGGCCGACTATAGCGGCCGGCCTTGCCCCATTGCAATGTGAGGAGGCCCGCGCAGGGCCTGCATGAGGTCGCAAAGCCGGTCTCTTGCCGGCTCATCGGCGGCTGGGTAAGCCTGCCGCAGCATGAGCGCCGAGCAGTTCGCGTGACATGACAAAACCGCCGACACAGCGCATCGCTCTTGGCCCCGAGAACGCCTTGCAACGGATCGCGGATGCCCTGGAACGGCTCGCACCCGAGGTGGCGGACGCGCCGGAATACGGCGCAGCCGACGCATTCTCCTGGCACCCCGACCAACGCCGGCTCGTTCCCGTGGGAAAAGTCAATCGCGTCGAGATGTCGCTGCTCAAGGGCATCGATCGCATGCGCGACATGCTGGTCGAGAACACCGACCGGTTTGCGCGCGGGCTGCCGGCAAACAACGCGCTTCTCTGGGGCGCGCGCGGCATGGGCAAATCGTCGCTGGTCAAGGCCGTGCACGCGTCCATCAATGCCGCCCATGCAACCGGCAAGACCGGCGCGGGCGCGCTCAAGCTGGTCGAGATCCACCGCGAGGACATCGAGACCCTGCCGCAGCTGATGGCGCTGCTGCGATGCGCGCCTCACCGCTTCATCGTATTTTGCGATGACCTCTCGTTCGAGACCGAGGATACGAGCTACAAATCGCTCAAAGCCATGCTTGAAGGCGGGATCGAGGGGCGCCCGGGCAACGTGGTATTCTACGCCACATCCAATCGTCGCCACCTGATGGCGCGCGACATGATGGAGAACGAGCGGTCATCCGCGATCAATCCGGGCGAGGCCGTGGAGGAGAAGGTGTCGCTGTCCGATCGCTTCGGCCTGTGGCTCGGTTTTCACCGCTGCAGCCAGGATGAGTTCCTGGCCATGGTGGATGGATACGTCGCCTATTTCAAGATCCGGCATCCCCGTGAGGCGCTGCATCGGGAAGCGCTGGAATGGTCGACGACCCGAGGCGCGCGCTCGGGACGCGTCGCCTGGCAGTTCGTGCAGGACCTCGCCGGCAGGCTTGGGGTGCGGACGGACGAGTAGGGTGGGTTAGCTGCGCAAGTCGGCTGAGGCCAGCCGACTTGTGCAGCGTAACCCACCGGATCTGCGCCGGCCGGACGACGGCGAGTTTACGCCAGCGAGCCGGCTTCAATGAGGCCGCGGCAAAAAATGCCGCGGAGTTAAGTTCAGCCTTCTCGGTCCCAGCTGCCCGTTGCTGCGCTTCAATGAGGCCGCGGCAAAAAATGCCGCGGAGTTAGGCTTGCCGCCGTCGTTGAGCCCTAGCTCATAGCCAACGCTTCAATGAGGCCGCGGCAAAAAATGCCGCGGAGTTGAGACACGCTCAAACCCTTTCGGACAATAGTCGCCGATTGCTTCAATGAGGCCGCGGCAAAAAATGCCGCGGAGTTCCTGTTTAGCGACCTACTGCGCGTCGTCGGCTCGCAGGCTTCAATGAGGCCGCGGCAAAAAATGCCGCGGAGTTCAGCCGGTTCGCGCGGATCGGGCGCTTCGTAGAGGCCGGGGCTTCAATGAGGCCGCGGCAAAAAATGCCGCGGAGTTCAGTGTCCAGGCATCACCCGCCCCAGGTGCTCGGATCGCTTCAATGAGGCCGCGGCAAAAAATGCCGCGGAGTTAGGCCGGCTGCAAGTTGCTCGCGTCGCGAGCTTTTGCAACGCCGGCGCGACCGCTCCATGGTTTCACATTACACATGGGCGATAGGAGCATGCGCATACCGGGTCACGATGTCAAACAACCGGCTGAAAAGGATCAGCCTTTTGCCCTTGCGAGCGCTGGCCCAGTCTGATGCACTACCGCAGCGCTCGCAAGGGGCGGCGAGGTACTTTCCTTGTAATCCCGATCGCGTTAGTAGGCCTGGCATTCGCAAGTGGCAACCGGGTCCGGCGTGGACCCGGCTCTGCCGGCTACAGCTGACCCGACCCAAAGCGAATCCCTCCTTCCTGCCCGTTCGGTGCGCACACCCTCCCTCTCCTCATATCACCACCGCGGCGCGCTTTACCGACTCGAAGGTCTTGCCGAGGCTCTCGACGTGCGGATCGACCTTGTCCGCCGGACCGAGATCGAGAATGAGGACGTGGTCGTCGCGGTGGTGGATCGTCTCCTCCAGCCTTCGTGCGAGCTCGACGCGCCGGCGCGCCGTGAGCCGGCACTGGAAGACCGAGAGCTGCAGCCAGCGGCCATAGCCGTGCATGAGCTTGAACACGCGCCGCCAGCGCCGGTCGTCGGAGATGTCGTAGGTGACGATGTAGAGCCGCTCGTCGATCACCGCCGTCACCGCACCAGGTAATGCGGATAGGTCTCGATCTCGCCCATGAGATGGCGCGCCAGCAGTCGTGCCTGCACTTCGAGCAGCCGGCGCATCGAGACCCGATAGCCGAAGACCGGATGCGTCACCTCCTGATCGAGCCGGCGCTCATAGGCGGCGATGAAAGCGCGCCGGGCATGCGGCTTGAGATTGACCGCGGGCCCCGCGGCAACAAAACCGTCGGCCTTCACCTCGCCGTTGTTGATCACCTGGATGACGGTCGAATCCGAGAGAATTGGCCGGAACGGCTCCATCATGTCCAGCGCCAGCGCCGGGCGCCCAAAGCGCGGCCGGTGATAGAAGCCGAGATAAGGGTCGAAGCCCACGGCCGAGAGCGTGGTGAGCCAGGTGCGCGTGAGCAGCGAGTAGCCGAGCGAGAGCATTGCATTGACCGGGTCGGCCGGGGGCCGCCGCGTGCGTTTGTCGAAGGCAAAATCCGGAAACTCCCGCGCGCTCTCCCCGAACATGGTCGCGAGCAGCCGGAAGTAGCGCGCCGCTGCATCGCCTTCGATGCCGAGCAGCTCCGCCTCGGTCGGAGCATGCGGCGCCCGGTCGGCAAGCCGCGAGAGCGCCTCGATCGCGCCGTCGCGCTCGGCCTCGTTCCCGCTTTTCCAGTTGCGGCGCAGGAACACGCGGGTGTTGCGGATCTTCGCCGCGACCAGGCTGCGCGCAAACGAGAGGCATCTGCGCTCGTCGAAGGCGGCGCGGTATTGCGCCATGCGAATGGCTACGTTCTTGTGCCCGGTCGACACCGTGTGGCCGAGCACCCAGCCGCTCGATGAAGCGTAAGTGACCGGGATCTCCTCGCGCAGGAGCGCGCCCAGCGCCGGCGTGGTCAGGGCAACAGGCCCGTGCAGCACGAGCTCGGAGACGTCGCCGAGCGCCACCTCGGTCTTGTGCTCCTCCCCCTGGATGACCAGCACCTCGCCGGATTTGGAGACCCGCGCGCCGGGCTCCTGCACATAGAGCGGCAGCGCGGTATCGGCCGAAGGATTGAGCGGGCGCGGCGCGAGCCCGCGCTGAAAGAAGCTCACCTCATCGGGCAGGCAGATCCCGGCAAGCGAGCATTTGGTGCATTTCGGGCTGTCGACGAGGGGCGGCGGCAGGCGCCCGGCAGCGGCGGTGAGGCGAAGCTCGGAGATCGCTGAGCGGGTTCTGGCCCGCAGCGCATCGTCGAGCGCGATGCGCACGCGCTCGCGCGAGCCCGCGTACCAGATCGCGCCTTCCGCAACCTTGTAGCCGGCATCTTCCAGGATGAGCGCCTGGGCGCAGACCTGGACGCGCTCGGGCTCATAGGCGCCTTCCGCAACGTGCGGCCGCTTGCCTTTCTTGGTATCGACGGGGGTGACGGTGCCGTCCTCGCCTTCGATCAGGTCCATCTTGGCGATGATGCCCAGCCGCTCGGAGCCGAGCATCACCGAGCGCGCCGTGAAGTCGGGCTTCGCTTCCACGTCGTCCGGCTCCGGCATCCTGCCGCTGCCGGCGTCGATGCGCGCATGGGCGCGACGGCCTTCCTCGGTGTCGCCGGAATCCGACCATTCCCCGTCCACCCATTCGAGGAAAGCCAGGCGCGGGCAATAGACGTATTCGTTGACCATGCGCACCGGCACGAGCGGCGCCTCGCCGTTTGCCGGCGGGGCGGGAAGCTCCAGTGCAAGCTGTGTGGGCGGGGCGGCGGGCTCGGGCAGTGAAGGCTCCGGGAAGGGCATATGCTACGCACCCGAGAGGACAGAGAGCCGCATCTCGTTTCCATCTCAACCGCTGATCGCGGCGATTTGCAGGCCGGGCCGGTGGTTTCGGTCGGCGGGATGTCGTGCGCTCGTAGGGGCGAGGCATGCCTCGCCCCTACATTGGCTCGCCTGATCGGAGAACCGTAGCCCGGATGAGCGCAGCGATATCCGGGCGCGCCTGCCGACCGTATCCCGCATGTCGCTTCGCTCATGCGGGCTACGGATTGGCGCATTGCCTCCACCGGGTCGTATATAAAACAGCCGCAAGGTGCGGCCATGCGCATATCATCAGCCGAATTTCTCGAGAAATTTGAGAAGCTGAACGACAAATCGCCGGCCGAGCGCTACAGCGCGGCGCTGGAGTAGGGATAGCCACGAATGATTGGCGAGTTGCTCTTTGAGGTAGCCACACCGCTGGCGTTCAAATAAAGATAGGAGACACCGTATGGACAAGATCAAGGTGATCCACGATGCGGTCGGTCACACTCTCACCGTGTGGCTCGATGATCCGCACCTCGAGCACGTCTGCGAGGAAACGGCAGACGAGGTGATCCTGATGAAGGATGGCAGCGGCCGTGTGATCGGGTTTGAGCTCCTGCACTATCGGCCCGCCGCCTCCGCCGGCACGGGGCTGACGGTCGAGACCGTGATTCAGACTCAGCCGTAGCTTGGCGATGATGCCCAGCCGCTCGGAGCCGAGCATCACCGAGCGCGCCGTGAAGTCGGGCTTCGCTTCCACGTCGCCCGGCTCCGGCATCCTGCCGCTGCCGGCATCGATGCGCGCATGGGCGCGACGGCCTTCCTCGGTGTCGCCGGAGTCGGACCATTCCCCGTCCACCCATTCGAGGAAAGCCAGGCGCGGGCAATAGACGTATTCGTTGACCATGCGCACCGGCAGGAGCGGCGCCTCGCCGTTTGCCGGCGGGGCCGGAAGCTCCAGTGCAAGCTGTGTGGGCGGGGCGGCGGCGAGCTCGGGCAGTGAAGGCACCGGGAAGGGCATATGCTACGCACCCGAGAGGACAGAGAGCCGCATCTCGTTTCCATCTCAACCGCTGATCGCGGCGATTTGCGCGCCGGGCCGGTGGTTTCGGTCGGCGGGATGTCGTGCGCTCGTAGGGGCGAGGCATGCCTCGCCCTACGTTGGCTGGCCTGATCGAAGGGGCGTAGCCCTGATGAGCGCAGCGATATCCGGGCCGGCTCCCGGCACATCCCCGCATGTCGCTAACGCTCATGCGGGCTACGGCTAGGCGCAACGCCGGGGCGGTTCGTATATCCGCGCCGCGGCCCGGTCTTGGTTCTTGCTTCTAGTATCGGCTAACGATACTATAGCGCCACTCTGCCCGAGAGAGGTGTTTTCACCATCATCCGCAGCTTCAAGGACAAGACCACCGAGGCGGTCTTCAATGGTAAGTGCCCCAAGGGCTTCCCGGCCGATATCACCAAAGGGATGATCTCATGAAGATCGTGAAGACGCTCCCGCCGATGCATCCCGGCGAGATGTTGCGCGAGGAGTTTCTCGAGCCGCTCGGGTTGACGCCATACGCCGTTGCGAAAGCATGCGACGTGCCCCGTACCCGGATCGAACGGATTGCGCGCGAGGAGCTCGGCATCAGTGCCGATACGGCGTTGCGGCTCGCCAAATTCTTCGGCACGTCCGCTCAGTTCTGGCTCAATCTCCAGACCCGTTACGACGTGCTGACGGCCGAGCGCGCCATCGCCAAAGCGCTGCGCAAAATCGAGCCTTTCAGGCGCGAGGCGGCATAGAAGCGTAACCCGGATGAACGAAGCGATATCCGGGCCATCATTTCCGCGAGTGTGTCTCTACTCTCGAATGGAAGTGAGGTCTTTGACCGCGCGTCGGCTGTACCGAATCCTCATTTAATGCCGCAGCGCTTCCAGAACGCTTTCATCTCCTCTTCGTCGACCCACTCTCCGCGGTCCAGCTCGGTAAGGCCTTCACGAATTGCAGCCTCTTCTTGGTCATCCAGAACGTAAATGCCGCTGCGGCGCGCCTCGATCTCGCGGGCGAGCTCAGCCAGTTCCTCCTGGTCTTCCTGCGGCCAACTCTCGATTCTGCGCAGAACGTCTTTGGCGGTCTGGGACATGCTATCAATATAGCATGAGGTGACGAAATGAACATCGGAGCGGTCAAAACCGAACGAGACTAATGTACCTCAACGTCTAGCCGCGCTCGCTGAAGGGCGCGTGGACTTGCGTGAACTCGCTCGGGTGCTGCTGGCAATCGATGTTAATGCGCTGCTCCATGGCGTGTTTCTGGCGAAGAGCGATCTTGCGGGCGGCCGGTTGCGGCTGCTGTCGCTTGGCCTCCAGAGCCATGGCGAATCCTGCGTGCCTTGATCGCGACCTGGTGGCGTAAGGGCGATCGGGACCGATGGTCGAATGACGACCTCGCCGCTCTCATCGACGCGCTGGCCGAGCGGCCGCCAGTATATCAGCTGCCGGGCTTGACCCGGCAATCCATCTTTTCGCAAGAAGATGGATGCGCGGGTCAAGCCCGCGCATGACGCGGAGAGGGTCGTTGTCAACCACCCAGCACGGCGCCAACCGACTAGCAGCACTTGGCCTCGCCGCCTTGACCGTGACCCCTGTACGACGCGGCGATCGCGTCAGATTGAAGGTGATAGGCGGCGATTTCCTGCGCAATGAATTCTTTTTCTATTGGCCTGTTTGGAAAGAGCCGGCAACGCTCTCTTCGATTCGGACCCTACTTGGGCATCCTGAGCTGAAAAAAGGACCGGAGGGACTTGCGCATCTCGGCGTTGCGGAGGTCCTTTGCACGCATCGGATCGGGGTTGGCAAATACATGAACTTCACGTGGGCTTCGACCGTGTCTTCGCCGCCTGAACAGGATCGGTTCGACTCAAAACTAGGACCGGCATAATGCGCCAGCCCTTACGAATCTCCTCCCGAATATCGACGCCTTGAACTGGCGTTCTCGAAACATTTTGCTTGTAGATGAAGCGGGACTCAGGTATAGAGTCGTATCCTTCAGGACTGTGTTCAACCGCCGGCGCGGATGACTGCGTCGGTCTTTGTTGTTGCCGCCGCGAGGTGATTGTTATGGTGGCGATCCTCTGTGGCCAGCGCGGGGCAGTGCAAGCCGGGGCTAGGTGCTTGCGGGGTCAGGCAATGCAACGCTTCAACTCAGGCGAGAAGAATCATTGCAAACTCATTGTTGTTTGCAATGGGAGCGTCGCCTCACTCTCCTATCAGTTGTACTTTCAAGCGAATGTGAGGACGGACGAAGCGGTTCAGCGCGATTGCGGCCGCCCTCTACCGGCGGGTGCCTTCCTTGGATTGCGCAACCATTTTCGACATTTTGCGCAAACGAGGGAATTATCACCTTGACTCAGCAGGGTGCCTCGTTTACAACTTCGGCGCGCGATGGGGCGGAATCCACCCCCAACGCTGGGCCCGAAATTGTGGTTACTCCCGAGATGCGGCTTGCCGGTGAGATCGCTTTTGACGCGGTGTTCGGGTCTTACGGGACGGCTGATCTCGTGGAGGAGGTTTATAGAGCCATGCGGTCTTTAGAATTTCCGCGAAAGCAGCGCGAGGGATTTCGCTCATCTCATCGCCCCAAGTCATCACAATCAAATGAGACTCAATCTTAACTAGATCAGCCGTGGCATTATTGAGCAATGTAGGCGTGATTCGGATTTCCTGAATTTTTTCTGGGATGTGAACGAAGGTCTTATTGCTTACTACCCAAACGTCTTCGTGCCTTTCCATTGTTGCTCCGTAATGAAGAATGTTATTTCGCAGTTTATTTATCATTCCAAGCTGTGAAAAAACGTATCTGAGTTCGTCTTTTCTGCGCTTTTCCCATTTCTGCGCGTCTGCTATTCTGCCAATGAATTGGATACATGCGTCTACTCGCAAACCGCTAAAGACGGCTTGGGCTGTAGGCTCTGGTACTCCTGCAAGTTTCCATAGGGATGTTTGTAGGGTTGCTTCGACTTTGGAAAATATGGAGACAAACCTACCAAGCGCGAGCATATATCCTTCCGCTTTTTCGGAGAGTGCCTTAAAATATGCCGTTCGCTCCTCATCGGTCATTTCCAGAACTGACATGGCAAAACCCAAGAACTCAGAATACAAACCTGACCTTTATCCCGACGCATGGCAGCGTTTCGAACGTTTCATTCGCGACATTGCGAAGGCAGGTCCGCAGCATCGGATTGGCAAGACCTCCCGCAAGGCGGGTGCGGCAAAACGCAAAACTAAGCCAAACAAAGAGAGGCGTTGAGCCTTCGTTTTTAAAAATCGTAAGTCAGAATACGCGGGCGCTTTCCGGCAACAGTTTCATGCTGTGCGCTCTTGATAGTGCGTGCTCTGGCCTTTGTAAGGGCTCTTTCCCACGCTTCGCGCGCATTGTCCCAGCGCTCAACTCGCACGCTGTCTGAAAACTCTATTTCTCCATGTGTAGGACACTTGATCGCGTATCCGTCGAATAGACCGGCATCAAGTTCTTCTGCATCTGATTTACAGACTGGACACTTATCCATCTTTTTTCCTTCCCTTAGAGGTGGCGATGATAGACGGAAAGTTTGTGTATTGGACGACGAATGGGGAGCGGCGTGAGGTTCCGATTTCCGTTTTTCTGGTCCCTGACGGCGAGACATTAGGGCCGGCGCATATTCACCCACAAACTGACAATAGGGGCAACGAAGTTCGCTTATCGTCCGGTACTTCGGCGTTGGATCATCCTCTGGAGAGGGTGCCTCGGCAAACGGGATAGGATTGCCGCAATTTCCGCAGTCAACGACGAAATACCACTTTTCGGTTCAATAAATCTTAGGTTGGTGCGCATGGTCGCTCATTCCTCTGAACTAAGGCGTGAGCTGCTTGACCTGGGCCAACGAGTCGGATTTAATTCTGGACACAACGAACCCTGTCCCGCGAGCGCTCACAACCACGCGGGGCAAATTCGCAAGATGGAAGCCGTCGGGGTCCAGCCGGCGGCTTCTTGCGAATCAGTTCAATTCTGCTTGTCATTATACAGGCTTCCGCGATTGCCAGTAGCGAACGCGAACTGGCTTGCGCTTCTGCTTTTTGCGCCATTTCAGGAAGCGCTTCGCCTGAAGCCTAATTCGAGCTGGCTTCGGTTTGTGACTTGTCAGGCCGTCGATAGGTCAAACGCTTGCCAACGATGCCTTTCAAGGCACGGCTGGCGCGCTCCTTGTCGTTGACGCCAAGCCTGGAGCGCTCGCTGTAGCGGAAATCGAACTCGGCAAGGTAGCGCTTCAAGTGTTGCTGGCTGACGTGATGATAGGTGCCGGTGATCCCGCGCTTGAGGATTGAAAAGTAACCCTCCACCGTGTTCGTGTGCACGTCGCCACGTACGTACTCGCGGGCGCTGTGGTTGACGGTATCGGTCGGACGATGACGCGGCTTGACGGTGCGATAAACCTTTGCGTCGTCGGTGTAGAACTTAGTGTTGCGAAGGAGCTGCGCTTCCAGGATCGCGCCTACGTTCTTCGCGGTCACGTCGGGGGTATGGTGAGAGTGGGCAGCGCCGCCGCGCTCCACCAGCGTAAGCACAGGCTCTTTGCCCACGCCACCGCCCCCAAGGCCACGACGCTTGTTTGCGTGCTTATTCTTCTCAAGCCCGCCAATGTAGGCTTCGTCCATTTCCACCGTCTTGCCGGTTCCGCCCATGACCGGCGGGAATGCAGGGCGCATAGCTTCGCGCATGCGGTGCATCATGAACCAAGTGGACTTGTAGCTGATCCCCAGCATGCGGTGCATCTGGTGTGCGGACATGCCTTTTTTCGAGGCGCACATCAGGAATGCGCACAGCAACCACTTGTTGAGCGGGATATGCGAGCGCTCGAACACCGTTCCGACCATGACGGTGAACTGGCTCCGGCACTTCTTGGCGTTACACTGGTAGTAGCCGGGACGAGTTTCGATCGGCGTAGCGTTATCGACCGTTCCGCAATATCCACAGACGGGACCGTCCGGCCAGAGATGGTGCTCTAACCACTGACGGGCCTTGCCTGCATCCTGGAAAACGGGGTTGGAAAGTTCATTGGACATGGCACTCACCAATCTGAAGGCTATTGACTCTTTTTTGCATGGGACGGACGAAATTCAGCGAGAATTTTGTCTGCCAGTTCACATGCCAACTTTGTTGGCATCTCTACGCGGACTGGCCCCTGAATTGTCTCAAACCAGATTGAAGGCTGTTCTTCGCCCTTACCGGGATGAATGGTCGCGGCGGTTGCGACGAAGGAGAAAATCGAGCGCTTCACAACCATGACCAGTTACCTCTCTGATCTTCAATATAGATCAGAACGGCTGCTGAGTCAAGGTGATAATTCCCGCAAACGAAGCCAATCGGAAAAACATAGTGAAAACAATGTTTGAACATGAACAATGAGACGCCGCGAGCGGAGCGGGCCAGACCGGTAAACTCAGGACGCAGTACGCCTGCAGTAACCCCGGACACCTCGTGCGCTCCCGACACAAATTTTGCTTGAGAAAATTTGCTTGAGATATTGACATTGTAACAAAACTCTGCTACGAGTCGCTAATCTCACAAAGCTGCGAGAGAAGCCCGGCCCGGACTCCCGCGCTGGGCTTTTTGTTTGGCCAATCGTCCGTCTGCTGTCTGGTCGAGCCGGGACGCGCCGATGAGAACGACGACTCCATCATCTTTCGCTGGGAGTGGTGATCGCGACGTTCAAGTCATGAATCGCTGGTCATTTCCCTGTTATTTCCCTGTTATTTCCCTGTTCTTCCCTGTTCCGGACCCTGCCATTTCGGCATATGTCCTTGCTGGCACTCACTTTTTTGCAGGTTTTGGCCGTTTCCCCGCCCCCTTTACAGGGATTTACAGGCCGGGGAAGCCAATGGCACCGTCCCGACACCGATAATGGGCTTTCAAACTGCAGCCTCGCGTCGTCATTCTGGGGCGCGAGCGAGAGCCTTGGCGAGCTCGAGCCCGCTCCAGGGCGCTTCTCGATGGTCGGAAAGCCGCCGAGGACGCCCGCAGCAATGGCCCGCATGCGCTTCAGCCGGCACCGGTGGAATCTATGTCCTTCTGCCGGCTGATGCCTTGCGCGGCCGGCCGCCTTTCGCGCCATTACGCCGAGCAGCCGCCGCCTTTGCAGACGACGTCGCGGTGCCCGCGCGTGAGGCACGCTGGCGATCCATGTACGCCCTGGTACCGAACAGCCCGGCGAGCAGGCCAGGAACGCTGAGATCAACGTCAAGCCGGTCCCAGTGCAGGCCGAAACCAAGCCCGAGGATCTCAATGTGGGCCAAATCTTCGTCGCTCGCTCGTTCGAGTCCCTGCGCCTTCCGTGCCGGAAAGGCGAAACTGCACCCGTTTGTCAGATCGACGTGCACACGCCCGGTCCTGCGTTCGTAACGCGCCGCGCGGGCGCGCGGCTCGTTGTGGAGCGCGCGTTCACCACGACGCCTCGACTCCGCAAGCATGGCAGTAAGATCATCTTCCTCTTGCATGAATGTGTCTCCACATCGCGATGCACGGTCACCATAAGGATAACCCATCATTGTTGGGTTTTTAATGCCTTACGCTCGCTCCAGGGGGCCCAAGCGTCGCCCCTGCGTAGGACAACCAGAGCGCAAAACTTAGCGCTAGCGCGTGTTTTGATCGCTTTGAATCATGCGCCGTGATAGCCGGACTTGTCCTGGCTTGTCCCGGCCATCCACGCCTTGGCTGTGCACGAAAGACGACCGTCATGCGCGGGACAAAGCCCTCGGATGACGGTGGATAGATATGAGCGGAACTAGCGCTACGCGCCGCTGAGGAACCTGGTCGGATCGACCGGAGACGACCCCTTGCGGATCTCGAAATGCAGCTGCGGAGCGTTCACGTTGCCCGACTGTCCCGAGCGCGCGATCATCTGCCCGCGCTTGACCTGGTCGCCGCGCTTGACCAGAAGCTCCTTGGCGTGAGCATAAGCGGTGACATAACCGTTGGGATGCCGCACCAGGATGAGGTTGCCGTAGCCCTTGAGCTCGTTGCCGGCATAGGCCACCGTCCCGTCCTCGGCCGCCTTGACCGGCGTATTCTCCGGAACGGCAATGTTAATTCCGTCGTTCTGCTGTCCGTTGGTCATCGGCCCGAAGGCACTGATCACCCGACCGTTCGCAGGCCAGCGGAACTTGGGCAGCGAGGACGTCTCGTCGGCCGGCCGGCCCGCATCGGTGCCGCCCGTGACTGCGCTCGCAGGCGTGATGACGCTCGCGCTCTGCGGCGGCTCGATCGTCTGCGGCGTCGCGGACGCGGGCGGCGTCTCGGCCACGGACACATGGTTGCGATTGGCAGCTGAAGACTTGACCCCGGGAATGATGAGGCGGTCGCCGACGTTGAGACGGGTGGTGAAGGTAATGTTGTTGGCCTTGACGATCTCGCCGACCGGCTTGTGATAATGCCGCGAGATCCGGCTCAAGGTGTCCCCGGGCGCCACCACATGCACCGCGCCGTTGCCGGCGGGAGTGACTGCCGCCGGTGCCGTTTTCGGCGCAGATGCGACCGGTGCGCGGCTCGCCTGCATCGGCGCGCGGCTGCCCTGGGCGTAGCGCGGAATGACCAGCTGCTGGCCGGCATAGAGGCTCGCCGGCGCCGTCAGATTGTTCGCCTGCATGATCGCAGAAGCCGGCACGCCATAGCGATGCGCTATGGTGTCAAGGGTGTCGCCGGCACTGACGCTGATCGGGGTGCCGCCTTCCCAGGTCCAATGGCCGCTCGGAGCGGGTTTGGCAACGGCGCCGGTTATCTCCTGCGCGGCAGCAGCGCCCGACGGCGCATAACCTTGATTGGGAACGTAGGAAGCCATTCCCTTGCCACCCGCGGCTACGCCGGTGGTACCGGAATAGGAGGCAGCCTGTCCGGCTTGCGGAAGCGGCCGGCTCTCGACCCGGCGCGCTGGCGCGGTCTGCGGCGTCTGAACCGAGCCTGTCGCCTCAGGACCGGTGGAAAATGGATTGTCGTTGAAGCGTGTCGATTCCCCGCTGCAGCCGGCAACGGCAAGAGCGAGTGCCGATGCGGCGGCGCACGCCAAACCTGAGCGCAACCCCTGGGCAATGCAGGCCATCGGTACACACACTGATACGCATTACAGGAGATCGAGTTAACCGCCCGGAGGTAAATAAGGCTTTAAGCAAATTCGACATTTCTGCAACAGTCCTTAACAATCACGCATGCATGGGTCCTGCGCCCGTCCTGGCAGAACCCGCCATGAGCCGACCCGCAATGCCGGCTCGATGTCAGGTTGCTATTGCAGCAAAAATTGGCGCTTGTGACCGCATTCTCGACCGGCTGGCCCCGAGCAGGAGACGCTGCATGAACGAGGGATCGCGTTACGCGATCTATTTCGTACCGGCTGCGGCATCCACCCTCTATCAGTTCGGCAGCTCGGTTCTGGGCTATGACTGTTACACCGGCGAGACACTGATCCAGCCGGACGAGCTCATCCGGGGCGATCGAGATTGGCGCAGCATGGTCGAAGAGCCCCGGCGTTATGGCTTTCACGCCACGCTCAAGGCGCCGTTCCATCTCTCTGCGGCATGCACCGAGATGCAGCTGATCGATGCGCTGCGAAACTTCGCGGTCTCGAGACCTGTCGTCCCGATGATCGTCCCGGTCATTGGGATCGTCAGCGGCTTTGCGGCCGTCGTGCCGAAGCAGCCGGTACCGGCTCTCGACGCGTTGGCAGCAGACTGCACCAGGGCGTTCGACTGCTTCCGCGCGCCGATGTCGCCGCAGGAGCGCGCACGCCGGATCGCAACCGGCTTGAGCCAGGCTCAGATCGAGAATCTCGATCGGTGGGGATATCCGTATGTCTTTGCGGATTTCCGCTTTCACATGACCCTGACCGGTCGCATTGCCGCCGATGCACGCGACTCCGCCGTTGGCTTGCTGCGAACGAGTTTCGATCGGCTGTGCGGATCTGCGACTATCGAGGTCGATCGCCTGGCCCTGCTCGAGCAGGAGTCATCGAGCGCAAATTTTCGGATCTTGGATCAGGCGCAATTATCCGCTCCGCCTGCGCCAGATGCACAATGCGGCCCGCGACCAGGGCGGCGATGACGCGGGGCGGGCTGTCTGGCGCCGGGTCGACCAGCACGAGGTCCGCCCGCAGCCCCTGCTTGATGCAACCGCGATCCCGCAACCCGACCGCACGCGCGGGCGAGCCGGATACCAGCGACCAGGCGCGATCGAGCGGCGCAACGCCGGAGCGAGCCAGGCGGAACGCTGCGATCAGCGGCGCTGGATAGTAATAGTCGGAGGCGAGAATGGAGCACAGGCCGTGCGAGATCATGTCGCTCGCATTCACCCACCCGATATGGCTTCCGCCCCGCATGACATTGGGAGCGCCAAGGACAATGTCATCGCTGGCGGCCGCGGCCTCGCGCGCGGTCTCGAGGTTCATGGGGAACTCGCTCACCCGGCAGCCCAGCGTCCGGAACCAGCGCCGCTGCTGTGGGCTTTCATCGTCATGGGAAAGCAGGGCGACATCGTGGGCCTTGGCATGCCCGGCAATCCGGGTAATCGAGTGCGGCACCTCATCGCGCCGGCCGCGCAAGCGCTCCACCAGCTTGAGGAAGTCCTCGCGCGGCAAGCCGGACCGCTCCGCCATCTGGCCGATCTTGTCCGGCCTTTTCGCTGCATTGTCAGCCGTCGGCAGATGATCATTGAACGCGACCGCATCGATCCGGCGCGCCGCCAACCAGCCTGCCACCTCGATCTCCGCGTCGAGATTATAAGTCTCATGCCGGAGGTGAAATCTCGTATCCGCCGCAAGGCGCGGACGCAGGGCTTCCATCGCGGCCAAAATGCCGCGCGCATTCTCCGCCCCACGCAGCCCCGGCTCCCACGACCAGGTGACGCCGTGGAAAACGGTGGTGATGCCGTTCGCGATCGCCTGGCGATCGCTTTCGATCAACGCAATGTCGAGCGAAACGGCCACGCCGGGACGCGGCATGATCTGGCGCTCGAAAGCGTCCCCGTGGATATCGATGATGCCGGGAAGGACGAGAAGGCCGGTCGCATCAAGCGTGCGGCGCGTGGGATGCTCGCAGCCGATCCCGGCGATGATGCCGTCTGCAGTGCTGATATCGACGGGGGTATCTTCCAGCCCCCCCTCGAGCAGAACACGGCCGCCTGCGATGCGAAGATCCATATGGTCCGCCATCAAATTCGGCGACTGCCGTCAGCTCTCGATGACAAATTCCAGCCGGTCGGCGGCGAAGCGTGATCGCGTCGTAAGCACGGGACAGCCGTCCCCATCGACATCCACGCTCTCTACCACCAGGATCGGGCGGCCCAGGGTAAGCTTGAGCCTGGCTGCATCCGCGGCGTCGGCAATGGCGGCAGAGATGTGAGTGCTCTTGCGCACATAATCGCGGACCCCGAAATGCGCGAGCATGCGCGTCATTGACTGGGAGCTGCCATAAGCACGCGCGGCACCGGGAAACCGCGCCGCTGCAAGCCAGGACGTAACTGCGGATATGGGAACGCGGTCCGCCTGGCGAATGATCTCGAGCCGTACGACCGATGTGCCGGCTTTGAGTTTCAGCCTCGCGGCGATCTCGGGATCGGCAGCCTCGACCACGCCGGCAATGAGACGACCGCCGGCAGCGCGTCCGGCCCCGCCCACGATCTCGGAGAATCGCGTCCGCTGCCGGATCGGGTAGGAGATACGCTTTGGCTCGACGAACGTGCCGCTGCCGCGCTCGGCCCGTACCAGGCCGCGTTGCGCGAGCGCCGCGATGGCGCGGCGCACCGTGTGGCGGTTGACGCCGAAACGCGCGGCCATCTCGATTTCCCCCGGCATCCTGCTGCCCGGCTCGAACCCGCCATTGCCGATCGATTGCTCGAGCTCGTCGGCAATGCGCCGCCACAGCGAAATTCCTGCCGCGGAGGCGGCTTCATAGCTGCTCACCTGCCTGCCGGGACCGCTCGCTTGGGCTCTGCGCATCATGGCCGCTGTCACAACCTTCGGACGTTTAGTTGGCCGGGTTAATGGTACTGCGTCACAAACTACGCTGTCATTCCGGGGCGTCGGCAAGTCGGTTTCACCGACTTGCCGACGAGCCCGGAAACCATAACCCCAGCCGGCAGTTGCTCGCTCGCCGTTCGCAACC